>Ga0100387_10001039_pt1 | contig 23341 bp, 21 predicted proteins | sample CryGeymeta201511_FD_81547 | JGI IMG/M metagenome (GOLD analysis project Ga0100387, IMG submission 81547) | Groundwater microbial communities from Crystal Geyser aquifers in Utah, USA - Crystal Geyser metaG 2015-11 | ecosystem: Environmental > Aquatic > Deep subsurface > Groundwater | place... | reverse complement strand
GCTGACTTTTGGGGCGATGCCAAAAGTCAGAAGAAAAAAAGAAAATTATATTCAGCCTCAAAAGCCAAAGAAAAATACTTTTCTGAAGATAGTGAGCACTTACAAAATAAGGTCTTGACTTTTGAAATAATATAGATTTAAGTAGGAAAACTTAAAAAACAAAAAATATGAAAAACTTAATGGAGTTCTTATCGGGTTATCCCTTATCTTTAGCATTAGGGGTTATATGTATTATTTCTGGATTCTTTCTCATTGAGTCCATTAAAAAAATTAAAGACATTCGGAATGTTACTGCCACTAGCATTTTAGGCACCGTTGCCAGTCTTGTTATCATTGGCACTATAATGATCAGTATCCTGCAGTTTATCATTCTTGGCCAAACCAAGGACCTGTGGTTACCATTAGTAATACTTATCTTTCTTTTAGGTATTAGCATCTTAATTGGATATATTTACGAAAAAAGAAAAACACCAAAAACTACTATCTAAAAATTCAACACAACAACTTATTTCTCGAGACGTTTCTGTCCTCGAGGTTTTTTTAAAAATTTTAACAAATCCACCCCTGACCCCTTCTTTGTCAAGGGAGGAGACTTGGCCCCCTTGATAAAGGGAGAAGGAGCGAAGCGGGAGAGGGATTTGTTACCCGAGTCAGGATGGTGTTTTGAATCGTTCTTGAAATTGGACGGAGGATTGTTATATATTTATTGTTTTATTCCATATAAAAAAATATGATAACTTTGACCCTAGAAAAACCGACAAAATTATCAAAATCTCATTTCCACGACATCGAGGAACTTTTTGACGAATATAGAAAAATGTCTTTGGAAAATAGCGATTATGTTGAAGTTGGAAAGCTTTCGAAAAAAGAAGTCGCTGATGATATGAAAAAGAAGATAGAATGGGCAAAAACATTACCTAATACTGCTTTTACTAATATATAAAAATAACGATGACTTTTAGATGCACGATGATTGTTGAGGTGCCCGGATTGATAGATTATTTAGAAAAGAGACAATTGAGAAAACAATATGAAAAATCCAAAAAATATGTTTTGATGTGATTGTTTAAAGAAGTTGATTTTCGCAAAAGTGAACCCAAAGAAGATAATGTTTTCTATTTTAAGATTAATGTTCAATATAGAGCTATAGGATATATGGATTGAGAAGCATTTAAAGTCACTGAAATAAGTGGTCATCAAACGAATTAATTTTTTTATTGTTTTTTGAAATGCTATGACAACCCGAAAAGATATCGCTGAGGCGATTTTTCCTGAAGTGAAAGAGGGGATTGCTGATTTGCAAAAGAAATATCCAGCCAGAAAGAATGAAACCCACCTGCCGGACGGGCAGGTCTGTTCGCGTGTGGCGCCTAGTCCTACGGGATTTTTGCATTTGGGTGTGCTTTTTGCGTCTTTTGTTCCGTTTAAATTTGTTCATCAAAATAATGGAACATTCATCCTGAGAATAGAGGATACCGACCAGAAAAGAAGTATCGAATGAGGTGTGGATCAGATTATTGATTTGTTGAAATTTTTCGGTATCGAAATAGATGAAGGACCGCTTAAGTCGAAGGTCATAAAGTCGAAGGTCGAAGGTCAACCTGATGAAGTTGAATATGAAGGCGTAGGAGATTACTGACCATATATTCAGTCTCAGAGAAAATATTTGTACCAGGTTTTTGTGAAAGAATTGATTGCCAATGGCAAAGCATATCCATGCCGGATGACGGAAGCTGAAATGGATGCCATCAGAGAACAGCAAATGAAAACTAAGGTGACTCCTGGAATCTACGGCAATTATTCTGTGTGGAGAAATAAAGATCTGGATGAAATTATGACAAAAATGAAGGAAGATAAAAATTTCATTATCAGATTTCGCAGTCATGGTGACATCACCAAGAGGATAGTTTTTGAAGATGTGATCAGAGGAAAATTGAACATGATAGATAATTATAATGATGTGGTATTGATCAAATGAGATGGCTTACCGACTTACCATATGGCGCATATCGTCGATGATCATCTGATGAGAGTTTCTCATGTCATCAGAGCTGAGGAATGGTTGATGTCTGTGCCTTTGCATCTCCAATTATTTGAGGCATGTGGACTTACTCCGCCAAAATATTGTCACGTAGCTCAGCTTCTCAAGCTGGAAGATGGAAAGAAAAGAAAACTTTCCAAGAGAAAAGATCCTGAAGCGAATGTCGAGTTCTTCTTTGAAAGAGGAGTTCCTACACATGGAATTATCGACTACATTTTGACGATGGTTGATCCATTCTTTGAAGAATGGCAGAAAGCTAATCCTGAAAAAGATTATCATGACTATACTATTACGTTGGAGAAAATGAGCAAATCTGGTGCTTTGTTTGATCTTACTAAACTTGATAGCGTGAGCAACGCATATTTATCGAGAATTTCTACTGATAAACTTTATGACGAAACCTTAATTTGGGCTAAGAAATACGATTCTGAATTAACTATGTTGTTGGAATCAGATCATTTGTATGCAAAGGCCGCTATGAATATTGAACGTCACACTTCAAAAGATCCGAAGAGGTTTACGACCTTTCACGATGTCCATACCCAGCTTGAATTTTTCTTTGATGAAAAATGGGAGAAGCTACGCAGTAATGTGTGACGAGTGACTAGTAACGAGAAAAAAACCGCGGAACTCGTAACTAGTAACTGAAGCACTTTTCCGGCGAATTTGACACTGGATGTAGTTAGCAAATTTATACGCGAATATATTGAGGTTTTAGATCTCGAACTGACTCAGGAAGCTTGGTTCGAACAGTTGAAACAGATAGGGGAAAAGCATGGCTTTGTCCCGAAGAGTCGGGAGAATGCGGAATTCAAAGAGTGAGGATATATCGGTAAAGTTGGTGATTTAGCAATGTTGTTGAGATTGCAGCTTTGCTGTACGGCAAGAACTCCAGACTTGTTTTCTGTGATGAAGGTCATGGGCAAAGAAAGGGTAATTTCTAGATTGAAGAAATTGATATAAATATTTTGATAAAAAAAATGCTATGCCTGCGGCGTACTTTGCAGACTGACTTTTGTCATTGCCCTCCCGCACTACTGCGGGACAGGCGCCAGTCAGCAAAAGGTCTAGCCTTACGCAAACTTGTCCCACTGGATAAAAACGACGTTGGACTTCTTTGGAAGTCCTGGCGTCTTATTTTACCAACTCTTTCTACAGACTAATCATCTACGTTTTTTCTTGCTATGCGTGGTGGTCCATCTAGCTCAAACCCCCACTAACCGGCTACAGCGTGGCCCCATTTCGCTCTAAGACTGAATTGCGTGTCGGTGATATCGGTGGCTTCGGACAATGGTGCTTCAGGCGTTTTGATAAGTTTATTATTTTTTATAAACCAACCGTGTCGTCTTTATTGTCGAGTAAATGTATGAAGTGGCAAAATAGATATTCTTTATCGACCAAGCGTAGGTGATTCGAGGAGTAAAATTGGAAAGCGTACGTCCATGGTGAGATGGGAAAGCACGTGTGTGACTGTCTTTCCCAGAGGGTTTTGGATACTGGCGCCCGTCCCGCATGAAGCTGCGGGAACCACAAAAGCATCACTCCGAAGGAAAAAAGATCTAGTGAAGATAAGGATAAAAATTTACATTTTAAAAGAAAACACCATGGGAAATGCCGATGGTGTTTATATCCAGCTAAGCTGGATAATTTCGACGTCGCAAATATCCTCGTGATACTTCGGACATTTACTGCGTCTCAATTATATTTTGCGCTCTTATCGCCTATGTTTTTCACCAAATAACTTCGGTGTAACTCTCGCATCCAAAATCCTTATGGGATTTATGGCGGTCGAGTTATAATGATCAAGTACCGAGCTCGGTTTCATACAACCGATATGAATACCCACATTGTGGATGCTCCTATAGATTCTATAGTTTATTAAGACATCGGTACCTGATCGGGTTCTATCCGATCCTATGGGGTATAGGCTCTAGATAGATTTTAAGGAGGAAATACCTCCAACACTGCTACCTACTTAATAAGGATGTGTAGTAAAGCCCTTACGATAAGTGACTGTGTTATTTTAATTATAGTCTGGAAACTGAAAATAGCAAAAAACCCAGCTAAAGCAGGGCTCTTTGGATTGACAATAGGCTTTAATAGTATGAAATTTGACGTTTGTGATTGTGCTGATAGCTATCGGTTAGCTTGGTCCGTCATTACGAGCCCCGCACTTCTGCGGGACAGGCTCCGTGTGGTAATCTGGACCAAATTGTGGCTAGATTGCTTCGTTCCTCGCAATGACAGCCGTTTCTATATTTTCTTCCGATTTTCTCAGAATTCTTCTCCATAATAGACCTGAAATCCGAATTCTTTGAAGAATTTGGCGAATTCGCTAGGGTTTATTCATGCTTTCCGGAGGAGATGGGTCACGAATTCCTGGGGATCTGACAATTCTTCCCGTACCGAAGGTAAAAAGGTCGCTTGCCTGTAGCCGAACTTGATGACGAGTCCGCAGCGTTCTTTATCTAGGAATGTGATGAGTTCTTCAGGCTTCTTGAAGGTTTTGTCCTGCATAGGAGAGAGGATGGTGATGCCCATATGGAAATCATTATTCTCTATCTCGTCCAGGGTGAGGGGAGGGAATCTCGGGTCCTCAAAAGCTGCATACCAGCCATTCATTCTGATATCTTCTCCGAGCGGTCTATGAGGAATTATGGTCCCGATACATCCCCTGAGTTCGCCGTTTTTTTTGAGGGTGACGAAGCAGGCTCATTGTTTTTCGAATTCTTCTGCTTCAGATTGCTTCATTATATTCGCAATGACGGAAGCATCAGCTTTGCCGAATTCTTCCAAAATCGAAGATTTGGCGAGTTGGAGGCATGTTTTCTGGAATTTTGTCATGGTATTTTATATGCATGATAAAATGCTGGCGATTGATAATCGCCCCTACGTCGTGTGATATATCATACTTCCATATCCCACGACGCGTGATTTGTCGCCGGCGGTGTCGCCGCTATTCATATATTTGACGATTTCAGGCTTCCATTTTGCTTTGATGGCGATCTGAGTGAGGGCCAATCGGCCATGAATGCCACAAGCTTCTGCCTCATCAGCTATTTTTTCCACGTCTTTTTCTACGAAATCCTGGAGAGTCTCTTCGTCGGTTTTTACGGCATTATCGTAGGTCATGAAATGACTCAAATCTGAACTGACGATGAAGAAAAGGTCTTCCTTTTTGCTCAGTTCGTAGAGAATATTTCCTACTTCTATCGGATTTGTTTGGCTGAAGACCATAGGCAAGATTTTTATTTTATTCCCTAAGATATATTGAAGAAAGGGAAGCTGTACCTCGAGCGCATGCTCTTGTTCGTAGGCAGGTTCATTGAACGAGAAGTATTTTGGATTGGATTCTATCAATTTTTTACCCAATTCTTTGTCGACTGGGACCTTGCCTAATGGAGTTTCGAATGAATCATAAATGCCTATAGAAACGCCCTCGAAATATTCATAATGGCTCGGCGCCAACACAACAAATGTTGGCAGTGGCGAGTTACGAGTAACGAGTGACGAGATGTATCACTTTAAAATTGAATAGCTGTAGGCAGCAACTAGTCAGGAGTAGACATAGCCGGCATGAGGTGCGACGATGGCCCTTAAGGATTTCAGATGATTTTTCCAGATGATGTCAGATGATTTTAGGTCAACATTAGAGAAAAATGTGTCTAGCATCTCTGTAAGCTCTTGCCTTCCTTCTGGGTAGAATTGTCCGGCTACATTAGGTGATTTAATCATAGATGTCTAGAATTTTACTAAAAAGGACTGTTTTGATTTTCTTTTGCTATTTCATTAATGATATTATCGGGAATTTGTACTTTCTTTCTGTAATATGGTGTTTTGGGGAGGTCTATAGTAGAAATATGGTTCTCTTTGCTGGTAAAGATAATTGTTCATTCATCTTCGCCTTTTTCTTCTATCATATGCCGATTTTCTTCCATTTTCCATTTTTCCGCTATGCCTAATTCTATAAGTTTTTTTCAAATCGTACTCAGCATATATTCATATTTGCCGTATGCTTTTAAATATTCCATAAAATTTTCTGTGCTGTTTGTTCCATATCTTTTTGTATATTTTTCTATTTCTTTTCGGATATCACGATTGTAGGGTATTTTAAATTGTTCAATGAGTTTAAAATAATCGTGATGATAGCGAAATAGAATATTAGTAGACAAGATATTATAGATATTTTTATGTTTTTTGAATTTCTTTAAGGCCTCTTTTTTACCCTTATCTATTCCTCATAAAGATTCTTTTAACTCTTTTATTTCTTCTTTGAATCTTTTAATCTGTTCATCTGCACTGTATGTTAATGCGTCAAAAATCTCTTGAGTAAATCAATATTCAATAAGACATCTCTGATCTTCTTCTAATTGATTTTTAAAGGGCGAGAATTTGATGGAATTTGTAGCCATATTCTACGATGTAGATAAAATTTGAATGAGATTCCGGCTGATTGCCACGTCACTACGTTCCTCGCAATGACGGCCGTAATTGCTATTTCCGAACTCCCGCAATCGGTGTCTTGCATTTCGGACATAGGCCGTCCTTGAAATCAGGATGGGTCGTGATGGAGAATCAGATTCTGGAAACTATTTCTGTGTTGCAATTCGGACAGTTGGTGTGTTCGTGACCATTGTTTCGGATATTGCCAATGTAGATGTGCTTGAGTCAGACTTTTTTGCCTATTTCGTATGCTTTGGCCAGTGTCTCTAGCGGAGTAGGGGGGACATCAGTCATTTTGTATGCAGGGAAGAAAGCAGAAAGGTGTCGAGGTATATCCGGGGAAACTGAGTAGAGAAATTGTGCAGCTTTGGTGAGTTCTTCTTCGCTATCGTTTTTCCCAGGGATGATGAGTGTAGTTACTTCCTGTCGGATTTTGTTGTATCGGAGCCGTTTGATATTGTCCAAAATCGGTTGTAATCTCGCTCCGCAGATGTTGTGGTAAAATTCATCAGTGAATGCTTTGAGGTCCACATTGACAGCATCTAAATATTTCTTCATTTTCTCCAGACACTGAAGCGACATGAATCCGTTGCTGACTCGGACATTTTTGATGCCAGCTTTGTGCGCGAGCTTCATGGTATCAAAGCAATATTCGAAGAAAACTGTCGGTTCGGTATAGGTATAAGCTATGCTGGGAATATTATTTTCTATACAGTGCTGGACTACTTCTTTGGGGCTTAATTTCTTTCCTTGCTTGAGCAGTTCTGGCATGATTTTAGCTTGCGAGATAGCTCGATTCTGACAAAACGTACAATGGAAATTACAGCCTACCGTTGCTATGGAAAGAATATTCGAACCTGGCAGAAAATGGTAGAGCGGTTTCTTCTCTATGGGATCTATCTCTTCGCTGATAGCTTTTCCATAGGTGAGGAGCTTGAGCTTTCAATTTTTATTTTGACGTATTCAGCAGATTCAGGTTTGATTGTTTTGGATTGTGCAATAGTGATTGCAGGCAGTGCATTGCACTGCATTGTCTGGGAGCGGTTTGAAAAGGATACATGTTTTCATACTAATGGTGCCAGAAGATAAAATCAGAAGATAACGGATGATAAATGAAAGGCGATTAGGAGATTTATTGGAGATTAGGAGATTGATGATAGTTTAGCTAATTTTGGTGGATTTTCAAATAGAAATGCAGAGATATATATTGAAAATGATTGGGTAATGGCTAATCTGTATGTGGTTATTTTTATTTATTTATTGAGCAAAAATGATTGTATCCCCACATGGGAATATCAAAGAATTAGTAGATCATCTGATAAATATAGGAGCTTTGCGTACATTGAATATTATAGATGCTTTTTTGGCAGTCGACAGGTCTCATTTTGTATTGTCGCATCATCAAGAACATGCATACGCCGATAATCCTTTACCTATCAGTGAAAAAGCAACTATTTCCCAGCCATATACTGTTGCGTGTATGCTTGAACGATTGCAGCCACAGGTATGAGAAAAGATTTTGGATGTATGATCTGGGTCGTGACGAACCGCTGCTTTGCTTGCCCAGATTGTCTGACCGAAGTGAAAGGTGTATGGAGTAGAATTAGATCCTGAATTGGTAGAATTTGGATCTGCCAATATCAGAAAATACAAGTTTAAAAATGTAAAAATTATGAAAGCTAGCAAAAAACTTGGTTATCTGGGAGAAGCCCCTTTTGATAAAATTTTGGTTTCTGCTTCTGCTCATCATCTCCCTGATGAATTGCTGGTGCAATTAAAAGTCGGTGGAATAATGGTGGTGCCTGTAATGAATTCTATTTATAGAATAAAAAAAGTCTCTGGCGATGAAATAACTTTTGATAAATTTGATTGATTTGTTTTTGTACCATTGGTACATTAGTAGAATCAGAAGATCGGTGGTAATTTAGCTAATTCCGCGACATCTTTAAAGTAATCCGCTAAAGTTTCCGCTAAAGTTTCCATTGAATTATCCAAGCAATTCCTTAAAAGCGAAGCCGTCCAAATGCGTATTACCCCCGCTATACAGCGAGGGAGGAAAGTCCTGACACCATAAAAAGGGTAGCATCTCACGGATGCTGGATGTCCCGATAAACTGGGATCAAATGAAAGTGCCACAGAAACGAAAACTATCCCACTTCGGTGGGGGAAAGATGCAACGTGAAGATGTCCAGCTTGCTGGGCTACTTCTTCTCAGCTCCCGCGATGCGGGTTCGAGTGGTAAACCATACCTGGTGTAAGCTTACTTTGCGAAAGCGGAGGAAGTGCACAATCCCCGATCTAGTCGGGGTTAGATACATTATACGTAACACAGAATCAGGCTTATTATTTGGATAAATGCTTCAATCAAAAATTAAATTGGATTTTTTGAAGAAGCATATAAATTTAGGGCCGTAGCTCAGCGGTAGAGCGGGAGTCTCCAAAGCTCCGCGTCGCGGGTTCGACTCCTGCCGGTCCTGGATTAAAAAACTACGAATGTAGTTTTTTATTTTTGCTTGCTCTATGAGATTGCGCATCCTCTTATCTCTAATGCTACTTCTTCTCTTGGCTTGATGTAAGCCGAGCATTTCTGATACGGGAGAAAATATAATAAATACTGGCAGATTTCTGGATGATGTGATTGTGGTGGCGCATGTCGGTGCTCCTTATGAAGCTACTTACAATTCGTTGGGATGATTCGCATTGGCAAAAAAGTATTGAGCGGATGCGGTAGAATTTGATATCTCATTAACCAAAGATAATCAACACGTCGTGATGCATGGCCCGAGCATGGAGATGAATTCAACCTGTCAGCATCTGATGAAAAATGTCGCTGAGTATACACTAGAAGAATTGAAAGCTGACTGTGCACTCAACAATGGTGAGCCTATCAGAACGCTGGAAGAAATGCTTTTGGAAATTAAAGATTGGTTCGATTATTATTTCATAGAACTCAAAGTATATGATCAAAACAAGATTTCTCTGCAAGCTGATGACGTGGCAAAAACTATCAAAACATTTAGTCTGGAAAACAAAACCATAGTCACGAGCTATGATCATGATGCCTTAAAAAAAGTTGTCAATCAATGAATCGTCTGATGACGAGATACCTACACGCCAAATGAATTCACTCATTTGAACAATTCAGCGTATGAATATTTTCTTACTGATTTCCGTGTTTTGGATAATTCAATCATTGATTTTATTGCACATACTGATAGAAAATTAGTCGCCTATACGGCCTCTGACCTAGCACAATTCAAACAGATATATGATATGTGAATTAGAATAATCATGACTGATGATATCAAAAATACTATGCACTATGTTCTGTCTGGCAGTAATTAATTCTTAAATGTTTCCTTCAGTAACCTCTCTGTAAAATTTCACGACAGATAATTTTTTGTTGTTTTTGTCCGAGATTGCCGATTGTTGTATTGAAAAATTTTGTATGCGTTTATGTATTCCTTAATGTACGTTTCTCAGCTCTCGATGTTGTATCATTCTTTCTGCCCCTTCATGATGACATATCAATTATCGTTCAAAAAATAACGGCAATAACGGATTGCCCAGTCTCTGTTTTCTTTGTTGGTGAAGACATCGTTGTATTTATCTCGAGTCAGAATATTGTTTTTTCAGACTAGCTTTTTGAGTGAATAATAGAAGTCGATGTGCTGGATAGGAGTATCGTAGATTACTCATTTGGGAATTCATTTGCCCACTACGGTTCACAGAATTCTGGATGGAGTGGTCTTGCCGTATTTTTCTTTCTCTGCGTCACTTGCGATGTCTATCTTTCTATGATCTGCGAGGATAATAAGGATTCCATTGTCGAAGAAATGCGCTTTCTGGAGATCTTGATAGAATGTGTAGATGTTTTTGTCGACATACTTTAACGTGATTTTTTCTCAGTTTCCATCTGGTGTTTCGTATGGCTCATGAGAAGAGATTGTTTGTAGAGCAAGAAAGTAGGGAGCAGATTGTTGTTTCATCAATTCCACCGCCTTTGCATACAATGCCCTATCAGGTGCGGCTCAGAATGTATATGTTTTTTCTTTTTTGAATACTTCATCTCCGTAGATTTTGTCGAATCACATGTCTTTCAAGAATTGTTTTTGATTGAGAAAGCCCAAGGTCACCGTGCTCAAAAATGTTGTTGTGTATCCATTTTCTTCTAGGAATTGTGGCAGAGGAGGATTGAGCGAAGTGTATTCGCTATAGGCGTTCTCCTTGGTCATGGATGGATGTTCTCGAGGTTCCACTCATTGTAATGTTGCTATGTGCGTGGTTTCAGACGTGCATCCGTTTGCGAGAAAATTCGTGTAGGTGATTCATTGTTCTTGAATTTTATCGAAAAGCGGCATATTGTCGTAGAGTCATCCGACTCTTTTGGAATCGACTGCTGAGAATGATTCGGCATAGATGAGGATGATATTCGGTCTTTTTCATTCGCCATTCTGGAGTGAGAAAAAATCTTTGTATTGCTTGCCGGTTCAGACTTCTGTGTTTTGGAGAAAATTATTTTTGTTTTGGAAGAATGAGATATTGTATCTGATGATGTCGAGTTGCGTTTTCATTGTTTCGGTACTGGTTTTGGTAAATATCCATATGAAAGAAATACCTACTATTCATAGTCCTAAGAGTATGGGTCTCGTGTATCTGCGTACTCTGATTTTTCTTATGAATCTCTGAGTGATGAAAAAATTTATGCACAAAAATACGAGAAGACAGATGATTCCATAGATGAGATACACATCGAAGAATGTGCTGTTGGTGTTGAGGAAGAATTGTTCCATCTCAGGTATCGAAAGTCTGCTCTGGAAAGCGTATATCGCGACTATATCAAGTACGAATACTATCAGGATGAATATGTTTATCGTGTTGATGATCGGTTTCGCTATTTTGGATTTGATGAGACTATTTGCGGTGACGAGGGTCAAAACTATGAGCAAGATGAATATATCACTCGTCAAAAAAGCGGTGTTGTGCAGAAGCACTTGCTTTAAAATGATCAAGAAAAAGATTGAGACCACAAAAGTCTTCCCATAAAAGTTTGATTCCCTGATTTTTGCTATCAGCTTTTTCATATTTTGCATACTATGGAAAAGTTTCTCATAGTCAAATAAACTGAATTCAATGGAAGACTATATAGTCACTACATCAATATTTCCTCATTGCATTTCGGAACTATTTGTGTAGCTGACTAATTTCTATTGATTTTGTTCGTTGGTATCATTATATAGCGTATATGACAGTAGATATCGACTCCATACAGATAGATCAATCACGGAAAGAAGTGCTGAAAGATGAATTTCAAAAGCCTTATTTTTCTCAAATCAAAGAATTTCTTACTCAAGAGAAGAATAATGGGAAAATCATATTTCCAAAAGGTTCAGATATCTTCAATGCCTTTAATCAAACGCCATTTGATCAAGTCAAAGTAGTCATACTTGGACAAGACCCGTATCATGGAGTAGGTGAGGCACATGGACTCTGTTTTTCTGTGCAACAATGAGTAAAAAATCCCCCGTCACTCCAGAATATCTTCAAAGAAATACGCGATGATCTGAAAGATTCCTGAAAAATCTGAGAAACTGGTGACTTAACGCCTTGGGCGAAGCAAGGTGTATTCTTATTGAATGCTACACTTACCGTAAGAAAAGATGAAGCAAATTCTCATAAGGATATCGGTCGGCAAACGTTTACGGACGCAGTCATCAAGAAGCTCTCAGACCAGAAGTCAGGATTAGTGTTTTTGCTCTGGGGAGCCTATGCTCAGAGTAAGGAACCATTGATTGATGCCAACAAACATACCATTCTCAAGACTGTTCATCCATCGCCACTTTCGGCCCATAGAGGATTTTTCGGATGCAAGCATTTTAGCAAGGTGAATGAGATCCTTGTGAAGCAAGGGCAGAGCCCTATTGATTGGAGTTTTTAAGAGTTGAATAATAATGTAAAAAAGATATTCTTTAGGAAAAGAAAATATAAAAATTATGGAACAGGCAACAGAAACAACAGATTCTATTGATCTTTGGGTGCACATCGAAGTTCCAAAAGAAGATCAATTCGTCCTGGTAGGGATGTCATCAAAGGCGAAGATTCCTGAATCCATTAAAACCTCTAAGAACAAGGATTTCCTTGTTTATACGGCAGAACTCAAACGAGCGCCATATTATTCTTCTTTGAAGATTTATAATCACAAAAAAGAAGAAGTCTGGCCATTTGCCAAATGATGATTTCTATTAATTTCTATTTCAATGAGCTGGAAACGGCTCATTTTTTTGATATTATGTGTCATAAAATTTCCTGATGTCAAGCCTAAATGTCTGGCTTTTTTGCTTTTTTTTCAATTCAGAATATAATTATAACGTCGAAATGACTAAGCGCTCAAACGCTTAAACGCTTTAACGCTTCAACGTTTTAGTATGAATACAGCTGCAAGCCAAATCCAAAGTGCTGGAGGGCAGGTAGTAGATACCTGACTTTCTTTGTTTCAAAAATTATATGATAATCCATTTGTTCACGGCTTGATAGCTTTATTGATAGCCATTTTTTTGTCGATATTATTGATTATCATCTCTAGGATAGCGTCCACAATCATCAGAAATAGGATTTCTAAGACATTTGTGGCAACGCAAGGAGAAAATATGAAAAAAATGTGAGTTTTGATCTGAGATGTCGTCTTTTATGCCATGTCGTTCTTATCAATCTATATTTCATTCAGCGTTGCTGGTATCGATATCGGACTTCTGATGTGATGAATCACTATCTGAGTAGGTTTCGCTTTCAGACAGACCTTATCAAATATGGTTTCTGGAATAGTAATTTTCAGTACTGAAGAATATAAGCTTGGTAATATTGTTGAGATGAAAATCGGCGGCGATACGCTTTATGGAGTCATTGAAGAAGTGAATATGAAGAATGTCATCCTTAGATCTTTTGATATGAGAAAGATTGTTATACCAAATGAAAACTTTCTTAAACAATCTGTCAGAGCATATCGTCCTGAAGAAGATTTTTTGAGAATAGAAATCCTTACCTCAGTGGATGCAAGCTTCGATATTAACGCTGTCTTGCAGCAAATTTTGGCACTGATGAACACCTATGCATTTATTTCCAAAAAAGAATATAACCAAGTACTTATCGATAGTTTTGATGATAAACATGTCAAACTCAAAGTTACGTTTTTCTATAATCCGACTGCGTGATATCCTGCAGAAGTCTTGAAATCTGTAGTCCAGATAAATCTTTTGGATCTGTACAAGAAGATGACTCACGAATTAAAAAAAGAGGTCAAATAGGACGAAAAGGACGAATAAGACGAAAAAGTAGAACTTACTGATTGAATTTGTTTATGAAATGCGTACCACATTGTATGTATTTTTTTGTTTCTTTTCTTTTGTATGCCAGATCTCAAAAGCTTACTCAAAACTACGCCAAAATACGTTTCCCTGCTTGTTAAGAATTGAATCGTAACCGTGCAGGATTTTTTGCAGTATTTTCCTAGAGCATACGAAGACAGATCGACCATCAGAAATCTCGATGAATTGATTTTCAATGAAAAATGAGTGACTGCCACCAAGGGGAAGGTTGTTTCCAAGACTATTTTCCAGAGATGAGGCAGGAAGATTTATACCATTAAATTTGTCGATGCTGCAGGGATGACGGGCGTCATTTCCCTATTCAATTCCGGTTATATGGCCGCGAGATTGATTGAATGACATCGATATGTCATCGTCGGCAAGCCGACTTTGAGGTCCGGGAAAATGACATTTTCTCATCCTGATATAGTGGAAACAGAAGCACCTGAAGAAGAAATAATAGGGGACGAGGATGACAAACCCTACTGCCTCGCTTCGAGCTCGGCTTCTCCAGCTCCGCTGGACTGTAGTCCCTTTCTCAAGGGGGCCAATTTGCCAACATATAATATCGGAAGGATTTACCCGATTTATCCAGAACTCAATGGTATCAGTCCTGGATGGTTTGCTAAGAAAACATGGGATTTGATCGTTCATACTGGCCAGTATTTCCATGAACATCTCCCTGAGGAATTCCTTAAACAGTTTGATCTTTTGTGAGTTGTCGAAACAATCAAGAATATGCACTATCCGGAGAGCACTGAAATGCAAAAGAAAGCTATCCAGAGAATATTTTTTGATAGATTATTGAGAGTGCAACTTCATGCCTTGATGAATAAAGCTGCCTATCAGGCAAACTATACGGCCAGTGGGATCATGCAACAAGACTGGGAAGTCGTAAAAAATATTATTGCGACTCTTCCATTCACCTTGACCAATGCTCAGAAAAAAGTCATCAAACACATCATAGATAATATGCACGATATCAAACCGATGCTGAGATTGTTACAGGGAGATGTTGGTAGTGGAAAGACCGTCGTGGCCGCTATTTCTGCTTATTATTCTTTCAAGATATTCCAATGACAATCTGTCTTTCTTGCGCCATTGGAAGTCCTGGCCAATCAACATTATAGGACTTTGGCCAAATTACTTTTGCCACTAGGATTGCGTGTAGAATTGCTCACCTGATCGCTTACCAAAGGTGAAAAAGACAAAATAAAATCTGACCTCAAACAAGGGAAAGTCCACGTTTTGGTCGGTACTCATGCTATTTTACAGGAGGATGTGGATTTCCAAAATCTTCAATTTGTCGTCATCGATGAACAGCATAAATTTGGCGTCAGACAGAGAGCTTTCTTTAAAAAATTTGCCAGTCCTCATATCCTCCAGATGTCGGCTACGCCGATTCCAAGGTCTATGGCTTTGGCTTTCTTCGGGGAATTTGATATCAGTATTATCGATGAATTGCCTGTCGGCAGAAAGCCGATCCAGACCAAGATGGTCTCTGAAAAAGAATATATCAAAATCAAGCCTCGGATCCTTGAAAAAATTAATCAGGGACAGAAAGTTTTCGTGGTCACGCCGCTTATTGACGAATCTGAAAAGATGGAAGAATTGAAGGCGGCCACTGTCGAATTTGAGGAAATTCAGGCATTATTCCCTGAATTGAATGGCAGAATCGGGCTGCTTCATGGAAGAATGAAATCCAGTGAGAAAGACAAGATTATGCAAGATTTTAAAGATGGACATCTTAATGTCTTGGTGTCTACAACTGTCATAGAGGTAGGAGTAGATATCCCTGAGGCGACTATTATGATCATCAAGAATTCAGAAAGATTCTGACTTTCTCAACTTCATCAGCTGAGGGGAAGAATCGGTAGGTCTGATATGCAATCCTACTGTTTCCTTGAGACCAAAAATAAGTCCTGAGAAAGCGCCAAAAGGCTCAGAGCCATGGAAGAAAGCAATGATGGATTCAAGTTGGCTGAGCTCGATCTCCAGACTCGTGGAGCCGGGGAGATCTTGGGAACTATGCAGTCCGGTGAAAGCGATATCCCCTTATATATTTTGTCAGATTTAAAGTTTTTGGAGAAGGTTCAGGAAGGAGCTGCATGGCTCTTGGAAAAGTATCCAGACCTCAAAGGACTACCAGGTTTAAAGAAGTATATGGAGGAAAAAATGGGTGATGTTCTCGCCTAGTCTTTAGTCCTTAGTCCTTAGTCTTTAGTCTTTAGTCCTTAGTCCTTAGTCTTTAGTCTTTAGTCTTTAGTCCTTAGTCCTTAGTCTTTAGTCTTTAGTCTTTAGTCTTTAGTCTTTAGTCCTTAGCACATTCATTCTTATAGGCTCCTTCAAAATTATAATTAATAATTTTGATTGAAGCCTATATAGTTACTACCTCAGTAATTCCTCATTCCATTTCGGACTTATTTGGGTAGCAACTATAATTGCATTTTAATTACAATTTCGTATAAGTAACTTTCGCTAAATATAATTTTATTCGTATCTGAAATTATGAGAAAAGGAATATGGTTCTTTGTCGTATTTGTGCTTTTGGTTACCATAGGTATGCAATTTTTTAACGACAAGACTGTCGTTGATGATACCATCCAGGTGATTCGTGAAACGAAAGAGGTTTCATTGAATGATTTTTTGAAATCATATGATCAAGGATTGTTCACTAAGATCGCCCTGGAGGATGAGACTAACTTAAAATGATATCAATTCTTGCAGACGTGAGCAATGACTTCTTTGATGTCTCTCAATAAGAAACTTGTAGAAATTTCGTACAATGTATACATAACCAAAAAGCCTATCGGCACTTCGCTCAAAGATCTTGGAATCAATTTTACGTGAGCAACCATGATTGATGTGAAATTTAACGAGAAATGATTTATGCAAAATATGCTTGAACAAGTCTGACCCTTACTTCTCGTATTGGTATTGCTGTTCTTCGCTATGAAATTCTTATTGCCCAAATGAGGCGGATTCCCATTTTCTATCAAAGCATGAAAACTCAATTCAAATAAGACTATCACGACGAGGTTTGCAGATGTGGCGTGAATGGATGAAGTCAAAATGGAACTTTCTGAAATCGTCGACTATCTCAAACATCCAGAAAAATATCATAAAGTCGGTGCTAGGCATCCGAAGGGAGTATTGTTATACGGTGAGCCAGGTTCCGGTAAGACATTGTTGGCGAGAGCGGTCGCTTGAGAATCCAGCGTACCTTTCTTCTCTGTTTCCGGTTCGGAATTCATGGAAATGCTCGTAGGTATGTGAGCAGCCAAAGTAAGAGAATTATTCGGCAAGGCGAAAGCAGTTGGCAGAGCTATCATCTTCATCGATGAAATAGATGCTATCGGTAAAAAGAGAGGAGTCGGATATACCGGCGGGCATCAGGAACAGGAACAAACATTGAATCAGATTCTTACGGAAATGGATGGATTCGATAATAAGACGAATATCATCGTCATCGCTGCTACCAATAGGCCTGACATCTTGGATCCTGCATTATTGAGAGCATGAAGATTTGATAGAAAAGTCATGGTGAGCAGACCGACTTTTGAAGAAAGAATTCTGATTTTCGATTATTATATCAAAGATAAAAAAGTCAATCCGAAAGTGAATATCGAATCTCTAGCTAAGAGAACCAGTGGATTGGTCGGTGCAGATATAGAGAATATCGTCAATGAAGCTTCACTGCATGTTGCTAAAGATAGCAGATTAGTATTGCTGTGAGCTGATTTTGAATATGCTCTGGAAAAAGTCGTCATGTGACCTGAAAAGAAAGTGAAATCTATCAAAGAACAGGAGAAAAAAATCATAGCGTTCCATGAACTCGGTCATGCAGTCACTTCCTACTTCCTTCCCAATGCTGATCCGGTAGAAAAGATATCTATCGTGCGCAGAGGACAAGCACTCGGTGTCACGTGGATGATGCCGACAGAAGATAATTATCTGTGTTCTAGAGCGAAATTCCTTGATGAAGTCGTTTCACTCCTCGGGTGAAGGGCATCTGAAGAAATTTTCTTCGGAGAAAATGAAATCACGACGTGAGCATATAGTGATTTTGAAAAAGCTACCGAGATCATCACCAATATGATCGTGAAATACGGAATGGATAAAGAACTCGGTCCGGTGTTGTATGCCGACAAAGCAAATGATGAGTATAAGATGTACAAAGCATACAGCGAGAAGACTGCCGAATTGATTGATAAAAAGATCAAGGACTATTTAAATGATTGTTATGAAAAATCCAAAGCATTGGTTAAGAAAAATAAGAATATGATTGAGCAGATGTCCAAAGTGCTGCTTGAAAAGGAATATCTTACCAAGGAAGAGTTTATGGCTATGATGAAAGATATCAACAAGGTCGATGAATTTATGAAAGAGATAGCAGAGGGCAAAATTCTGCTTGCCAAAGAAGTGCTGAAGAGTGAAAAGAAGAATAAAAAGAATGCTTAATCTTTATCAAAGAATGCTTAATCTTTATCTATGTAAGTAATCGTTTATGGAAAAAATATATGTATTGGATCGGTATACGAGTAAAAATCTTGAAATAGAAGGCATGGGTTCTGCATCTTTTGCTAAACTCAAAGTAGGAGATAAGATAGTCTATAGCGCTCAGGATCAGACGTGAGTGAATAAACTTTCTGTGGGCATATATATCGGGCATTCGATAGAGACAGATAGAAAAGGTTCGTTTGATAGAGTCATGGAGTGAGATGAAAAAGAATTCTTCAATGAGCAGCAAGAGATCGCTTTGGAGATATTCCCTATGTTCAAGAAACTTTTCAAGAAATATTTCTCAGATTCTATTCCCGTGACAGCAAGATATCATGTGTTCTCTGACCAGATTTATTTCTATTTCTATTCTGAAGAAAGGTATGTGTTCTCTGAATTCGTGAAGGAGCTGAGGGAATTGCTTGGGAAAAATATCTTTTTGTTCCAGGTGGGGGCTAGAGATATGGTAAGGATGTTCCCTGGGACTAACTGTATCGTCGGTTGTAATAATATCAATCTGTGCTGCAAGAGCAGTAGGCCGCTTCCAAGCGTCGAGATAGAAAATATCATCATCCAGAATCTTGAATGAAGAGATATAGAAAAACTAAAATGAAGATGCGGTAAACTGAAATGCTGCCTCATCTATGAATTGGAATTGTATCTGGATGAAAGCAAAAAATTCCCGCCGAAATGAACTGTCGTCGAATCCAAAACTGATGCAAATCTCTGTGGTATCACGTCGTCGTTTAATATCATGAATAATGAGGTCACTGTCAGGGCTGAAGATGGATTCTCATTCAGGATTCCGCTTGCTCAAATCAAACTCTCTAACAAAAAACTCAAGATAGCTCACAAAGATGAATTGCCTCCTGAAGTTATCCAGCAAAAAGATACTATTTCAGGATAAATTATTATTTATCACTTATCCACTCTCATGTTGAAATTTGGTGTTTCCTTGCGGATCATATTAACCATCGCTCTGTTCGCCTTCCCTGTCTGACGGCTGGCATTTTTTCTTCTCAAGAAAATCTTGAAGGGGAGCGGTTATGTATTGAGTAAAATCTATAGCTTCGGCGCTTTGTACAGGATGAAGAATAAGATGATGGAGCAATGAGCTGCAGAGGTAGAGGATGAGAAAGATGACCTCAAAAAGAAATTGAGTTTTGATAAAAACCTGCCTTTGTTCTCTGCGAATGAACTTTTTAAGTGACCGCATAAATTGGATAAGGAAGGTAATATCAAGAAAAAGAAGATCCTTGAAAAAATCATCTATGAAGCATTGGTTCTCAGAAAGGAATGAAAGCTGGAAGAATATGAGAAGAAAGTCATCGAATGATTGGCTATCCAGCCTGACGATAAAGATCTGAATAAGTTGTTGGCTGATTTTTATTTCAGTATCGGCAATCACAAGAAGGCTTTGTCTCTGCTCAAAAGAATCATCGAGACTGATCCGCATGATCATAAGGCTATCCGACAAATCGGAGAAATCTATCTCATCACTGGTGATTTCGAGACCGCTGAATTGCTCATAGAAAAAGCTATCGCTATCAATCCGTCCAATCCTAAATATTATATGAGTATGGTCGAACTTCTCTACAATACCGAAAGGAAAAGAGAAGCTGTCGACGTCATGGAAAAAGTAGTAAAACTCAGGCCTACCGTATCATCATATCTGCTCACTTTGGCTGATTTATACAACGAACTCGGAGATTCAGATAATGCAAAGAAAAATTATTTCAGAGTCTTGGAATATGAACCATCAAATGAAAAAGCTAAAAAAAAACTTAAAAACCTTGCGGCTATATAAAACTGATAAAAATAGATAAACGCTGTCCGGTAAACACCGAGACCAGGTCGCGATAAAAATGGATAAAAATTGTTTTGAATAATTAAAATTGTTAATCCAATTTTCATCAATCTTTATAGTTACTACCCAAATAAGCATGCTACAGTCCAGCATAGCTGGAAAATGTAATGAGGAATTATTGCGGTAGCAACTATATATGCTTCAATCAAAAATATTTCTTATTTTTGAAGGAGCATATATCAACTTTTAATAAGTTTTATCAGTTGTTTATGATTAAAAAATATTATGAGTTATTGAGTGAATTCATCGCTTTCAAGAGCATCTCTCCTGATAAACATTTTTCTGAAGAGTTAAAAAAAAGTGCTGATTGGTTGGCTAATCTTTTCCAAGATCATTGATTGGACGCTCAGATTATTCATGGATTTGGAAATCCTATCGTGCTTGCGAAACATGACCCCGATGTCTCGGGGCAAGGGTGATCCGGTCTGCCTACCTGTCTTATCTACGGTCATTATGATGTGCAAACTGCTGATATTTCTGAGTGATGGAAACATGATCCTTTCGAGATGGCCTCAGATAAGAAGAAAATCTATGGAAGGTGAGTGGCCGATGACAAGGGTCAGATTCTTATCTATATCTTGACCGTTCTGAGTCTGATAAAAAAGAAACAGCTGTGATATAATGTCATCTTCATGCTGGAGTGAGATGAGGAAATCTGATCTCCTTGATTAGAGAAATTCTTGCAAGGATATAAAGACATGCTGAAGTCAGATTTTGCGTTGATTTCTGATTCTGATATCGTGGGTGATTCTCCATGTATCGATGCGTGATACAGATGAGCTTGTAATGTGAAATTGAAACTCAAAACAGCGAATACTGATGTGCATTCATGAGCATATGGCGGAGTAGTGCCCAATGCCATCCACGAAGCGAATAAGCTTTTGAGTAAATTATTTGACCTCAATAACCGCGTCACGGTGCCGTATTTCTATTACAACGTCGAAGATATTCAGACCGATGTCTTGGTGAAAAACAGAAGAATGAAAGTCGATACAGAAAAGATGATGTTGGATTTTGGTTTCAAAACTATCTTCAAAGATAAAGAATATGATCATCGGACGCAGATAGGATTGATGCCGACGATTCAGGTGACAGGGATCCATAGTGGGCATGTAGGCGAGTGATTTAAAAATGCAATTCCTGCTACGGCCATGATTCATCTCAATTTCAGACTGGTGAAGAATCAACACATTGATGATGTAATGAAGGCGTTTGATCAACGGGTAAAAGCTACGCTTCCTGAATATGTAGATTACGAACTTATCGTCTGTGATAAAGCCGCTCCGAGCAAGGTCGTTCTTACGAGTAAATATCACAAAAAAGCTGAGACTATTTTGAAAGCTTTGCGAGAGAAAGAGGTCTTCTATAAATATTCATGAGGTACTTTGCCGATTGTAAATCTTTTTACTGATATCCTGTGAACTGAAGTCGTATTGATACCATTGGCGAATGAAAATTGTAATCCGCATGGAGTGGATGAAAATTTTGATATTGATTTGATTGAAAAATGATTTGATTTTGCACACGAATTCCTCAAAAAGTAGCTATGGGTGATTAGCTCAGTTGGCTAGAGCGTTCGCTTGACGTGCGAAAGGCCAGTGGTTCGAGTCCACTACCACCCAATTTAAAATCTTTTAATTCTCTAAATATTAGTTCATGAAAGCAGTACTTATTGCCGCAGGAGTTGGGACTAGGACATTGCCTATTACCAAATCTATTCCCAAGGAATTATTACCAGTGGGGAATAAGCCTGTCATCCAATATGTGATAGAGGATTTGGCAAGGAACGGTGTCAAAGATATTATGATTGTCACTTCGCTTTGGAAGAAAGCGTTGGAAGACTATCTCGATAAAAATGCAGAACTAGAAGATATGTTACAGAAAAAATGAAAACTTGAGGCTCTTGAAGCCGTCAGAAAACCTAGAACCTTAGCTAATTATTCTTTTGTCAGACAAGATGAACCTCTTGGTACTGCTCATGCAGTCATGCAAGTAAAACCATGGATTACTGACGATTTTTTCATCGCATTGTTTCCCGACGCTGTCTATCCGCCGAACATGTTTGAGCTTATGTTTAAGAAGCATAAAGAAACTGGTTGAGCTGTCATCATGGTCCATGAAGTGGACCCAGCGAAGGTCTCTAATTACGGTGTCGTCAAACTTGATGGAGATAGAATCGTTGATATGATAGAGCATCCAAAGGTAGGTGAAGCTCCATCTAATCTGATAAATAATGGCGTGTATCTTCTGCCTAAGAAAATCTTTTCTATCATCAAAGAATTACCTATCAGTCCAAAATGAGAATATTTCTTGCCTGATGCTATCAAGGAACTCGCAAAACAGGAGCCTGTCTATGCAGTAAAAATTGAGCCATATCGAGATATAGGAAGCATTGATCTTTGGTTGAAAGCCAATGCCAAAATGTATCAGGATGGAAAATTGTATGAGTAAAATATTAGAGACCCCACCTAACCTCCCCTCTAAGGGGAGGAATGAAGTCTCCCTTGGAGGGAGATTTAGAGGGTCTTTTTTTATAAAAAAAGCGAAGAAAATTTTCTTCGCTTGAATTGTTGTGTGTTAAGAATGTTACCATCCAAAGATAAATTTTGCAGCAATAGCCATTAAAATCACAATGATAATGCTCGCATTTATCCAGGTTATTATACGTTGATTTCTAATAATCAACTGTGCGATAGCCGCTAAAACAATGAATCCATCTATGCAATATAGTATTATACTTGCATTGTGCTGACAGTCTCTAATAACCAGTATTACCGAAAATGCTATTATTGCGATAGCTGCAGGCAATTGAGAGAGTACATCGGGTTTTTTTCGTATGTAGATTAAGCAAATTGCTAGTATAGCAAAGAGCATGATAATCACTAGCACACAAATGTGCGCTGAAGAAATAATTATTGTTGTTATAATATAAAATTTAAGGGTTATTTTTTGTTAACTGTTTCTCCACTTATATATATTTCCTATAATAAGTCAAGCCCTTTGCACGTAAGTGCTCACTATCTTCAGAAAAGTATTTTTCTTTGGCTTTTGAGGCTGAATATAATTTTCTTTTTTTCTTCTGACTTTTGGCATCGCCCCAAAAGTCAGCAAAAAGTCTAGGGAAAGATG
>Ga0100387_10001027_pt1 | contig 23414 bp, 17 predicted proteins | sample CryGeymeta201511_FD_81547 | JGI IMG/M metagenome (GOLD analysis project Ga0100387, IMG submission 81547) | Groundwater microbial communities from Crystal Geyser aquifers in Utah, USA - Crystal Geyser metaG 2015-11 | ecosystem: Environmental > Aquatic > Deep subsurface > Groundwater | place... | reverse complement strand
TTTCACAAAAGCACTTTCCGACTTTTAGAAATTGGGCGTTAAAACTGTATAAAAAAACAAATGCAAAGAGAGATCGTTTTTGGAATTGGCACTATTTTGGCGGAGAATTTTTTCAAGCAATAATTAAAACACTGCTTAAAGACGGACACGGACTATATCAACTTTTTTCTTCGTTTAAGAAACACATTGAGGAAAGCGAAAAGAAATTAGAAAAAATTATAGATGAAAAAGAGAAAGAAAAGTATTGGCATTATATCACTGGGCTTTTTTCCAGTTTTTGTCCTACTTTTTTCAATAACATAGATAGTGCACCATCGAATTATTGGATTTGGGAACATGATTTTCCTCCAGAGTGGAAAATAACAATTGCTAATAAAGATAACAGGATATCTCGTGTTATTTTGCATGAGTTTTTGCGGTGGTCAGAAGATCGTATTTTTAAAGAAGAAAATAAGAAAAACTTTAATAAAAATTTAACAGATGTAATAAATGTTATTTTCCCAAATGTACACTTATCACTATTTACTGCTTTTTTGATGTTATTTTCTTCAAGTGAAATAAAATATGCCATAGAAAAAGAACCTAATTTTTACATTCGTGGCGTAGGTATTTGGTGGTCTGGATCTGTTGATGAAAGTAAGAAAGATCGAGATAAAAGACTTACCGAAATTATGAAAGCAAAAGATATTTCACAAAAAGAAGAAACTATTCAAATTATTCTAAAATTCTTTCATTTTTGGCAGACACTCACGTTTTATAAAGATAACTTGAGCGAAGATGAATCTAAAAATTGGGAGAGCTGCACAGAGGAAGAAAGAAGATTGATAGTAAAAAAAGTTAGAAAAGAAAAATTAGAGAAAATCAAAGCGGAAATTGAAGGTGAAGAAATAAAAAAGATTTGTGAGAGTTCTGAAAGAAAGGAACTTTATAGAAAGAATTTTTTGGAGTTAATTGAATTATTGATTTTAGAAATTGAAAAATAGTCCCGCCGTCCCGCCGAAAAGTTTTGGGGGCGAAGCCCCCTCCAGAGGCGGGCGGGCAAAAAGCCTGCCTGCCGCGACGCTCGCGGCGCAGGCAGGGAAGGGGGTTGGGGGTCCGCCAGCTGGCGGATTGCCCGCCTGCTGTTGAGCGGAGGCATGGCGGAAGGGGGGGTTGGAAGACCCCGAAGCAGAGCAAGCTCGCTACGGGGTAAAAATTCCGCTTTTCTCTTGCCAAATCAAAATGAGGCCAGTCCCGCCACCTTGCAATTCATTGCAAGACACCGCAGAAAAATACTCTTTTCATTAAGAGAAAAAGAAATGAATTCGACAAGCTCACCACAAATCCGGCGCGCGGAAATCAAAAAATGTGAAGAAAACTTTTTGGCTGGCTGGCGAGCGTTAGCGCGCAACGGCGGGGGTGCCTGCCCGCCGAAGCGTAAGCGTCGGAGGGGCTTCCTTATTGGGGGTTTTGCTCAAAAAATGTTCGAACTTCAATCAAAAACGACCGCTGAAATCCATCGAAAGGTGGGTTTTTTGGTATATCAATGTTCAGTTTAACAGCGGTTCAGGTAAGCCCTCTGGATTATTCTCTTCACCCAATTCCATCAACAATAACTTCAAAGATCGCTGACAAAATGATAGAACAATGGAAAATAAAACATTGAAAATGCAGAAATTAGAATTCCTTAAAATTGGATATCCAACGTGAACTCTGACTCGAATTTACACGAAATAAGATAGGGCGAATAATCTTCAGGGACATTAATCGCGAAGTATTGGTAATCGAATAAAAAATGAATTGCCCATGGGAGAATTTGGCTCTACACCAACATCTGCATGATGTGAATCTGCAATTTTCTTCACAATAGATAATCCCAGTCCTCTGCCGCCTTTTAATGATCCTTCAAGTTGAATTTTTCGATTAAATACTTTATCTTTGAATTTTTCATGGATGGTGGACCCTTGATCATTTACCCGAAAGGTGTAATGAGTCTCTGATGTCTCGAAGGTTAATGTGATGGTCTTTCCTGGACCTCCATGTTTAATGGCATTGCTGATGTAATTATCGAAAATCTCGGATAGAATAGGATTTGCCTGAATTTCAATTTTCTCATTGATTTGGTTATCTACGGTAATATGGGTATCATCAAAAAGTCGTTTAAATCGGGTAAGAACGTCCCTGATCATGGTAGAAATGTCGATTGGCTGTAATTCTATTTGGTCACCCACCTCTACTTTAGCAAGATTGGTCACATTTGTGATAATCTTGAGAGATTGTTCAATAGAATCTTTGAGGTATGAAAGTTCTTCGATCTCAGGATGGGAAGACGTGAGTAAATCCGAAAAACCGTTTGCAGTTCCAATGGGATTTTTCAAATCGTGCGTGATAATATCCAGCAATAAATTCTTTAATTTGTTCGATTCCGTCAATTTCCCGGCCAGGGTTCGATGCATTTTTTCACTTTCTTTCAGCTTTTGTTCAGCCATTTTCTGTTTTGAAATATCTGTGGACAAACCGACCGAGCCGATAATTACGCCATTGCTGTTTCGGATCGGCGCTGTAGATAAGTAGATAGGAAAGACAGTTCCATCTCTTCTTACATTTAATCGTTCCCCCTGCCAACCACCGTCCGCTCTTGTTATTTTCGTCACTTCATCCATATCCGGCGGACGATCTTCCGGTATTCTGACAATGTCAAATATGTTTTTTCCCATCACCTCATCCTGTGAATATTGATACATTTTTTCAAATCCTGCATTTGCAAATAGGATATTATCATTAAGATCGGTGATGTTGATTGCATCCTTAGAATTCCGGATCGCAGACATTGCCCATAATCGCTGTTCTTCGGATTTCTTTTTATCTGTAATATCCTGAAACAAAATGTAATTTGCAGCAGGGTTCCCATTGATGATCACCGGTATTTCTATTTCGACAACATCAATTCTCCTGCCGCTATTGAGAAAATATCCATTTTCAAATATGGTTTCCCCTCCGTCGGGTTTGGATTTTGTATCGAATTGACCTTCTCCCTCTCGATTTTCCAGATCCAGCACAGTTTGGATATTCCTTCCAATTACCTCTTGTGATTTTCGTTCAAATAATATTAAAAACTTGTCGTTCGTTTTCCTGACTATTCCATCGTTATCTGTTTCTACTATACCGATAATATCGTTTTCGAATAATTTATTCAGATGAGCGGTTTGTGATCTGGTTTCTTCAAGGATCGCATTCTTCAGGCTGTTTCGGTGCAATACATACCCGCCTGTTCCCACAATCAGTAAAATGGAAAAAAACAGGGTAAGGTATTGCCGGGCATTTTTCTCAATCATACCCCGCACAAAAAAAAAGGGATAACAAACACTGATCGCCCATTTATTATTATAAAATTGATAAATTTCAGTATTTCGAAAAAAATGGTTACCCACTGGGTTGATATATTCGAGATGGGAATTCATGTTTTGTTCAAATGCATCCCGGATATCATCGAAATATGTTGGCTTATGACAGCCAACACATTTAGTATCCATTTCGAATATGTTCCCTTTCTCCATAATATCCACTAATTCGTGTTCTACATTCAATATTGAAAAAATGGTTCCATCTTCATTAATAAATAAAAAGCTAATTTCTTTAAAGGATTCAAGAGAAGGTGAATATTTCTGAATAAATTCCTGGATGCTAAAATTCACAACTAAATAGTATTTTTCTTCACCTGTCGGATTTTTTAAAATAATATCGATAGATGGCACTGTATTTTTCTCATATATGACGTTCCGGATAAAAATCTCGTGATCGTCAAGGTAATCAGAAATTTGCTGACTAAGCACTGTCCTTGCAGAAGGTATATCGTCAGGAATGCGGCGAAGAAGCTCTTCGTTTTCATGGTAAAATGCAACCCAGTTGACCTGCTCTCCTGTTTCGCCAATGACATCCGTTATAACTCTATTTAAATATTCCGTGTCAATTGGTTTTGACAGGTGAGAATATAATTCAGCCAATCTGGTGCTAAGCATTTGATAATTATGAATTCTCTCATCTAACAACTGCTGGAATGAATTTTCGAAAATATTCAAAAACAGTTTTTGGCTCTGAATAAAATTACTGATTTGCTGATTCCTGAAATGCCGGTGGGTAAATAAAAAAAGGGCAGAAAAAATAACAATAATTATCACTGATATCGCATAATATGATATCTTTTGAAAACTTGAGGAAAGCAGATTGTGCTTCTTGAAATTCATCTCCAATTACCAGCTAAATCAAATTAATTCTATATGTTTTTTGAATCATAATAATTTTTTTTATTGGGGCAGAATTTGAAGTGAGAATAAATCCTTATTCGTTTTTCCTGCATTCAAATGTATTCCGGTAACGCTTACTTTTGCCAATAATTTACCCTCAATTCCTGGTATTGCGGGATAAAAATTCAAAATCAGCCTTTCCTCTTTAAAAACAAATTTTCCCGCTGTCGATATTTAAGAAATAAATTGAGCAAATCAATAATATAATATTATTATTTAATATTAAAAATATTATTAATGAAATTCAATTAATTTATTAGATCTTCTTATTCGCTATCTGTATTCTTCAATATGATGAAACCTCAGATATTTTTTATCAGATTATTTGAAATCGTTTTAATAATTGATAAAATGGAGTCTATAAAACCATGTGATCACTACCTGGACCTACGCCTGGAAACCCGCCATTATCTTAATTTCCGTTTATCAATGATACGGAATTAAGTTATCCGCCACACTTATGAAGGGATATGACTAAATGGGCCTCGATCGATTGAACACACCCTGGCGGATTATCTCCACTGCAATTTATAAACCTCCCCGTGACGGACGCACCCATGGTACGATGGAAATTGATGTGACCCGTGCTTTAGCATTTATCGACGACCAGCGAAAGATGAATATACGGATCACGATTACTCATCTCGCAACCGCTGCTCTTGCCCGGGCAATCGGATATTACGTACCGGAAATGAACGCCTATGTTTGCCGTGGGAGGCTGGTTCCTCATAAGGATGTGGTGGTGATGGTTGCCGTGAACGCAGGTGACGGTGGTGAAATGACCAGCATTAAAATTCGCAATGCCCACCAAAAGACTGTTTTTCAAATTGCAGATGAAATTCGGGAACGTGCTCAAAAAGCCAGAATGGGATCAGAAAACAAAGTAATGAAAAATAAAAATATTTTATTGAAGATTCCCTGGCCATTTCGGAACATCTTCTTCAATATTCTGAAATTTCTAACCACCGGCCTGGGATTGGAGATCCCGCCTATGGGTCTCACCCACGATGCGTTCGGGTCAATCCTGTTGACCAATATCGGATCCCATGGGCTTACGACAGGAACGGCGGCTCTATTCCCTGGTTCAAATCTCCCCGCCGTTATTATTATGGGAAAAGCCGAAGAAAGACCGGTCGTTCGCGACGGTCAGATCGTCATCCGTACTATAATGCCCGTTTCAGCAACACTTGATCACCGGGTGGCGGACGGATATCACGGAGGCAGACTTGCCAGGGCCGTCATTGACCTGCTTCAGCATCCGGAAACACTGGGTAAACCACATGAATTTTCTCAAAATGGTTAAGCCAACGGTATTGACCAGGTAACCACAAATAAACCAGTACCAAACTTTTATATCAATTTTCTCCGACAAATCAAATGTGGATTTTCACATTATTTTGGAAGACTTAAAACCGAAACCGTAACGATCCGTTACCTGATATCGGAAGCGGAATCATCATCATTTGGATTACTTTATTGATGATGAAGGATTGAACCTGATATACCCCGTCACTTTCCAAAGAACCAGCAACATCGCCCAATACGCTGCAATGATCCCCAGGGTAACCCAGTACCCCTGGATGGAATTGTGAAAATGGACAAAGGGAATGTTCAGCGCGTACATCAATGGAAATCCCATAAACAGAGAGAGTCCACTACCGACAACCGCATCTTCCGCAACGGGGGTTTCAAATTCAGGGTCGGTGATCCGCAGCAAAACCAGAGCTGAATTGATGGTTCCGGTCATTTCACCGAATAGTTCAATAAACCGCTCAAAGTGATGATCATCGAATGCTCGTTTACACAAATAATACAGCATAAAAAGGGTAGCAGGACCGGCAATTAAGGACATGATGGCGATGGGAAGCCAGTACTTTAAAATGACGGTCGTACTGATGCCGGCGATAGCACCAACAATCAGGTAATCCAAAAACAACCCCATCCCCCGTGTCATGAGTCCGTGGTCAATCAGATAGGCTTTATCTGTAACGTCTAATATTTTACGGGCGATCAGTGACAGCAGCAGACCCACAACAAAGTGAAAACTCCAGACCGTTGGAACAAATTCACCCCACCCCTGGGCAATCATCATCACGGTAATCCCTTTAACGATGACATAGGTGAGCAGATAGATAAATCCTACCGCAGCCATATGAAATGCCAAAGGCTCGATGGCTTCTGTGTAGAGCGTCAGGTTTCCCGCAGAGGGTAGTTTCCCACGCTTTTGTATACCTATTCGGATCTCATGCGTCAGATGATCTATGTCTTTAATTACCGTCGTTTTACCGGTTCTGATTCCCCAATTGATAAGTGCGATCCCGGCAAAAAACGCATAGGCATATCCAATGGTTGCAAAAGTGAGACCGACCTGTGCACCACCCTCAAATCCATATTTCTCCCAACTCCCGGCGAGAGTAGCTGCAAGTCCCGGACCCATACCGAACCCGAGGGGTAGCACCAGCCCGATCCCGGGGAAAATGTCCGGCATGAGGGTGTAAAACAAGACCAGCGCCACACTCAATCCAATTATCGCCTGGAGCAGATAGGAGGATAAAGCACTGAAACTTTTACTGAAAGGACCTCTCCCGTGATGCGATTTGCTTTTTCGCAGCCCCAGTGCGATAAACGTGAGGGCAAGAAAGTGATACACGTACAGGATAAGCCGTTGGGAATCCAGGTGGACCCATCCCAGCCCCTGCGACCCGATCGCCAGCGCAAAAAATCCTGCAATGAAATTATTCGGTATCAAATAAGTTTGAAAAAATTTTACATATCGCCTCAGTATGGTTCCGATAAGGATAAAACTGCTCAGATACAGGATATCCATGACCACGTCTTTCAGGTTTACCGTCAAATCCCAGGGGTTCATTTGTGTCCTTTCATATTGGGTTAAAATTATCCGCCAGCGATACGAATTAATTCCGGAGGTGATAAATTAAATTACACCGGACAAATGGTGAACTTGGCGTTGATTTCGATACCCAAAGGGTCAATCACAGGTCTTTGACGCTATTGAAAAAGCCAAAAATACCGTCATACATTTTGGTTAAATTTGACGGATGAAAAACCCGGTAATAATCGTTGTGGCATATAACCGTTCAGTCGGACTGAACCGTCTGTTGTCTTCTCTTGATCGTGCCGTTTATCCGTCGAAGGATATCCCGCTTATCATGAGCATTGACGGAGATGGCAGTCCCGATGTGGTGGAGATTTCAAATTTATTTTCGTGGCGTCACGGTACAAAACGTGTATTGTGTCACAATCAGCATCTGGGATTGAAAAACCATATCCTGTCCTGCGGAGAGTTGACCACTGAAGTTGGAAATATCATCATTCTTGAAGACGATCTCGTCGTCTCCCCTCAATTTTACCGCTTTGCCATCGGGGCATTAGATTATTATTGTCCTTCGGATCACATCGCCGGAATTTCATTGTACCAATATCAGATCACCGAAAACGGATTTTTTCCCTTTACGCCATTGGGCGATGAATTTTCCACCTATTTTATGCAGGTGCCATCCTCATGGGGACAGGTCTGGACGCCTGACCAGTGGAAGCGATTCCGGCAGTGGCTCGACCGGGAGAACACCCGTCCGACGCAGGTCAACCTGCCCTCGTATGTGGACGACTGGCCGGATACATCCTGGAAAAAAACGTATTTTAAATATCTCATTTCTATGGATCAGTACTTTGTATATCCCCGTGGCTCGTACTCAACCAATTTTGGTGATCCGGGAACCCATACAGACCGGAAGGGCTTGTTTCAGGTTCCCCTAATTATGAAACCACCTGACGGTCGATTTGCTCGCTTTACCCCCAATTGTATCCGGTATGATGCCTGGTTCGAATGTCATCCGGATTCGCTGAAAAGCCGGATCACCCAATGGTCAGCCCTATCGCTCACCATCGATCTGTACGGGACAAAATCACCGGATTCTTTTAATTCTGAATATGTGCTTACCACCCGGCGATCATCCTGCCCTGAACACTCATTTGCGTTGGAAATGATCCCCCCGGTACAAAATGTCATTGAGGGAATCCCGGGCAACCGGATATTTCTCACAAAAACAGAATTTATCATAGATTCGCCCCTTCCCCCAAACCGGCAATTTTATCAGACTGAATCCATCCATGAGGATATATTTGAAAATATCATCACCCGAAAAGCAATGCAAGCCGGTCGTCAGATGTTTCAAAACATGAAAAGTCAATTGATATTTGAACAAACCTACCCAAAATTGCTGATCATTACACCGGTAATTACTCCGGTAAAATGGGATGAAATCCACCGTATCAAAGGCCAAACCCATTACCCGAATCTGGAACATGTCATCGTGGATTTCACAGATATAAGTGATAAACCAGATCTGCCCGGTGACATTTTATTCTTCCGCAAACCAAAAGCAAATATCGGTGCGGCGATAGACGGCATTATTTCGGAAGTATGTCCCGAGATGATCATCATTGCGGGTGCCGGGTGTCAGATTTCACCAGACGCTCCGGCAAGTGCATCCGAAGTGTTCACAAAATTCCGGGATATTCAATGGCTGAATAGTGCAGGCGTAGCGGGACTCCGGGAGGATCAGTGCCGATGGAGCAGAACTGGCTTGAGGTCGCTGCAGGGATGGATGTTTAACGAATCTCTTCGATTTTCAAATGTGATTTTCAAACGCCAATTATGGGAATCTGCGAAGGCTGACTTTTTACATGCCTCCCTGTTTCACGAAGTGATACTCTGGAAAGCGTTCGCCCTTCAGACGGAGTTATACACCATCAACACTTCAATCTCCACCTGGTTACCCTCCGCCACGGAGTTTCATCCGGTTAAACCGGAAACGGACACGAAGGATGAATCATTCGCGCCTCCCCTTTCCCATCCCAATGTGAGGAAAATTTTGTCGGCGCTGATGTACCCTGCTTACCGTTACCAAATCCCGGTGTTCCGTTCCCTGTATGCGGAACTTAATCGCATTCCCGCCATGATTCGGTGGGATACAAGCACAAACAGTTGTTACGTGGAATGGTAATCATCCTGGAAGCGATATGAAAATTACCGTTGTTACGGTTGTTCTCAATGACGCGCACAACATCCGTCAAACACTGGAAAGCGTTCTGCATCAGGATTGGTGTGACCTTGAGTACCTGATTATCGACGGGGGGTCAACCGATGGCACCCTGGAAATTATTGATGAATTCCGATCCAAAATCCACCGGGTGGTCTCTGAACCGGACGAGGGCATCTACCCCGCGATGAATAAGGGTATTGACATCGCAAATGGGGAGTTTATTCATTTCATGAACTGCGGAGATTTATTCTACAGTATCAATATCATATCCCGGATTTTCCTGAAAAACCTTCAGTCCGCAGATATTATTTATGGCGATACATTGATGCGGTATCCCGATGGAAAATCGAGAATTGTGAAGGCACATCCACCCGGTGATATATGGAAACCGTTTTTTAATCATCAGGCTGCTTTTTTTCGAACGTCCTTGTTGAAAGACAACCCTTTTGATCCGGTATTTCGCCCTGCATCTGACTTTCATTTTGTAATGACTTCCCGGTCAAAAGGGGTAACGATTGGTTATATCCCCGATATCGTAAATATTTATTTGGTTGGCGGTGATGTTTTTCACCGGGAGTTTGATACAATCAAATTGTACCGTCAGATAGCCTTATCATGTACGTCTTCAAATCAGGTGAAGCGGTATTACTTAAGAAAGATAATCTGGATCGGATTTATCACCTCTATAATTAAACCTATTTTACCGAGAAAAATTTTTTTTCCGCTGCAGAGGCTATTCAGAACCGTTTTCCCGGAATCCTGAAGGCTGACTCCTCAACTTAATGATACTTGCCAAATGCAAAATAATCATGAGATGACAGGTCATCATCAATTAACATCCGCCATAGATCAAAGATGATCTTGTCCGAACTTTCCTGAAGCCAGGTCCCCACGCGGGAGTAAAGGGGATCCGGAACTGCCAGCACCAGAACATCCGAGCCGGTTACGCAGGATTCTACAGAATCTGCATATTGGACAAGATCTCCGAATTGTTCTTTCACATTATTGATCGCAAGGGGATCATACACCATGACTTTATGCTTATTTTTAACCAGTTTATCGATGAGTTCTATAGAAAAGGATTCCTCCAATACCGGCGTTCCTGGTTTGTAGGCGCAGCCAAGAATCCCGATGGTCATTTTTTTTAGATTCGCAATCCGGTCAATTTTATCTATGATGATGGAGGCATGAGTCCGATTCACCTGGTCTGTGGCTTCAGCCAACCACGCATGCTGTCCCTGGTCTCTGGCAAACCGGGTAAAGGCGCGGTTATCGCGTGGGAAACATGGTCCTCCGAAAGGAGGTCCACCCCGGAGAAAATGACCACCGATCCGCCGGTCTGCCCCAAGGGCGGTGGTAATTTTATCAATTTCAGCGCCCGGGATGTTATCACACAAACTGGTCAGTGTATTTACAAAACTGATCTTCATGGTGACATAGGCATTGAGACTGATCTTTGTGATTTCTGCGTTGGGGATAGACATTCGGGCTACCTTGGGTTGGTTTCGACAGACATTCCGATAGACGCCTTCAAGAATGTCACCGTCTGATGGCTGATTTTCACCAATCAAAACCAGATCCGGGTTGAAAAAATCATGGATCACACTCCCAAGTGCGACAAACTCCGGATTATAACACATCCCAAATCCGTGGTTGATCTGTCGATTGGAATGAAATTCCATCATGGGGACCAATTCTTCCATCAGGGCTCCCGGGGAGACAGTAGAAACAATGACAAACAGGTGATACGGTTTTGTGGTTTCCGATAATGCCATAGTCATCGGTTTTAGCGCATCAGTCAGATAGCCTGTTGAGAAATCTCCTTTCTCCGTGCTGGGTGTGGGAACGACGAGAAAGGTGATGTCCGTTTCTAAAACCGCCGTCTGATATTCTGATAATTTTGCGGAAAGTCTGGGTTTTACTTTGACAATGAGATCCTGAAGACCCGTTTCGCCATGAGGTGAAATACCCTTATTCACCTGCCTGATGACATCAGGATTATTATCTACCCCGAGGACTGAATATCCGGAATCGGCGAGACATGCCGCGGTACATAAACCCAGTTTTCCCAAACCAATCACAGATACCTTCGTTGTATTTACTCTATATTTTTGCGATTCACTTTTCATCATTCTTTAGAGAATCCTTTCCCCAATTTGTTGTATAATTCCGCTTTCAGGGTTTGTTTTTGATCCGCATTTAAAATGGTGTATAAATTCTCAAATTCATTTGGATCGGCAGTTAAATGATAATATTCACATTCACCGGTTTCATATTCTATAAATTTGTAGTCAAGGCTCCTGAACAACCGGTATTTGGGCGGGAGTGAATTCCACTTTTTATGACGGATATTCCAAAGTTCGGTAAAAATCGTACGGTTGTTTTGTAATTCGGACACGGTATCCGATTTGAGAAATTTATAAAGCGACCATCCTTCTGCAGGCCAGGGTTGGCGGATCTGTGCTAATTCAACCGCCGTCGGAAGAATATCCATTATTGAAGTGGGCGTTTTAATCCGTAAACCCGGGTCCACTCCGGTGCCCTTGACAATGAACGGAACCCGGATGGTTTCGTCGTATGGAGTCAGATACGATTGCCATCTATACCGCTTCGATATTCCACTCCCGACACCGGATACCAGGATGATATATGTATTCTCCGTCTGGCCTACACGGTTTAATTCCTCCAGAATATCACCGACAAATTCATCGAATGTTCGATATTGGCGAATTAACCGGTTGTAGTATCCTTCGGCAATATCCATCGACAGTAAATCCTCGATTCCGTTAATCTGTTCGAATTCCCGGACATACCGGGGTTTATCCGATGTATCTTTTTCCACATTAAATTCAATTTTTTCGGGGTCTGAGTGTTCGAATTTAGGATCATAGGACTTATAAGACAGAAAGGAAAGGTAATTGATCCACATGAAAAAGGGAGTATTTGATTTTGTCAGATATGGGGTCACCCGTTCAAACATTAAATCTTCGATTGGGATATACTCATCCCCAAATGTATACCGTTCGGAAACTCCGTCATCGTTAAATATCACTTCACTATCATTGTTAAAATAACTGATCCCATGCCAGTGTGTCCAACCCGGAGGAATCCCAAATTCGTAGGGATTCTGTCGAATTTCTTCCAGCGGCATGGGGAAATTCGGATCTGGAACCTTTTCTTCAAACTTTGGCATCCCTGCGTATCCGTCAAAATAATTCCCAACGAAAATTGTCTTATATCCGGCGTTTTTAAACGTCGTGGAGATTGTCGTATCATCCATAGAATTTGATAGTATCTTGTCATACCAAAGATCCTCCTGTGTATCAATGTGGCTATTTTTACCAGTTATAATTGACAGGAGCGCACCGTTGTACTGAGGAGTGGTTGTAAATGCATTTTCAAAGACGGCTCCTTCATCCATTAGAAGTGATGGAATATTGTCCAGATACTTTAACAGTCTGGAATCCATACCAAAAGTGGAAATGAGTAAAATATTCGGTTTCGCGGTAAGGTTACCGAAATAACGGTCAAATTCACTATTAATCTTTTGAATATAATCCATATCGATGGGAAGTTGCCAATCGATGCAGGTCTGAAAATCCTGCTTCGCCAGATTGAATTCCTTCATTTGCAAGTAAGTTTTCATACGATTGAACAGTGCGATTCCATAGCTGGGCTGTAGTTGCAATGCCATGGAATAGTTTTTTACTGCATTTTCCAGGTCGCCTAATTCTCGAAGGATATCCCCCCGTTTCAGATAATTATTAATATTTCCCGGAACCAGATTTATCACCCGGTTAATGTCTTCCAACGCCGATTCCCATTTACCCATTGATGCATAGACGGTGCTTCGATTATTCAACCAGATATGTTCATAACCGGCATCCGATTCCAGCGCACGGGTATAATCCACCACTGCCTCATTGAACATTCGCTTTGACTGGAAGTACTTCCCGCGATTCCCTAAGGCGTTTACATAATTGGGATTCAATTCAATCGCCCGGTTAAAATCAGTGAATCCTTTTTCTGTTTCTCCTCTGACGCTATATTCAATCCCCCGTGAGCTGTACGGTCTGGGATTCATGGGCACCTTTTGGATATTGTCGTCCCACATGGTAAAGGCGTCCTGCCAGATCTGATTCCGGTCCCATGTCAACCGGGAGTATATCCCTGAAAGACCCAAAAAAAGGATCACCGGGAGAATGATAACCCTGCCTTTGGTCATGGAAAAACCCCCACTGACCAACAGTAAAAAAAATCCGATGGATGGGAGATACAGCCGGTGCTCGACCATCAGATCCGCTATGGGAATGATGCTGCTTTCGATGGACAAGGTGATAAAAAACCATAATACTGTAAAGGAATACACGGGGAACCGGTTTTTTATCCAAATCGCAGAGCCGATAATCAGAAAAATGCCGGCAAACGGTAATAAAACGAATCCTGTGAAAACAGAGGTTGCGGGGATTGTACCATGATCAAGAGCCAGTTTGGCGGGAAAGGCCAATAGTCCGATGTATCTCAGTACCACCCAAAATTGGCTGATAAAATAGGTTTTGCCCGTGATCGTGACATCAATCGCATAAGCATAAACCGGGGAAAAAATGTCCTCAATGGTATAAAACCGGATAATGATCACGCCCAGCAGTATTATAACGCTGAGTGTGATGATCCAGACGAGTTTGGGAGCTTGCGAAAAAGGTTTCTGACGGATAAATCCTGACTCTATAATAACGATCAATACCGGGAGCGTGTATACGGATTCTTTCGTCATCACTCCGGCAATAAATGCAGCCAATGCCAATAAAAACCGAACCACCACTGACACCTTCCATCGGGATTTTGGAGTCGCTAATCTCGCCGATAAGTATAAACAAATACTTAAGACATACAACAGGGTTGACAGAGAAGTAAATCGTTGAACCACGTACGAAATTGCTTGTGTCTGAACCGGATGCGTTACGAATAAAAGGGATGTGATAACACTGATCGTCCTTCGATATTTCCGAAGGGTGGTAAACTCAAAAATTGGTAATCTGGATAATAACAGCACAAGCCAGGCTACCAATATTCCATTGATGAGATGAATACCCAGATTAACGGCGTGGTATCCGGCTGCATGAAATTGATGAAAATGGAAATTAAGGGCAAAGGTGAGATATCCGATGAATCGGCCATCGCTGTGATTGAAAATCACCGGAATGTCAAGGTTTCGAATGATCGGATTTTCAAGGATCATGTTCCGGTCATCAAAAATAAAATCATTGTCAAATGTATTGGAGTAGCAGAAATATCCCAATACCGAAACCGTCAGCAGACTGCAGATGTAAAAGGCTTTAATTAGAGTAGCTGGTAATTTTTTTATTGGCATTCGTTCAGAAATTTGAAATGCAACCCATGTTCATATCCGGTTTTACCGTGAATTTCAGGTCGGAGAATTTACTTCGAACCCGGTTATATTATGGTATATTTTTGTATGATAAAAAGAGGGTACTGCCGGAGTAAAATCAATCGTATATCAAATGAACAGAGAGCCCTCCCATCCGGCTGTTCCGGCAAGTTTACACTGCTGCATGGACTGGGCTGGCTGGCAGAATTAATGAGCGTTCATCAAAGGTTATTGGGAGTGAATTAAAATGTTCATTCACGCCTGGCTGCATAGTCGCGCTTCCCAGCTGACCAGTCGGAGAATATATTGTTTAAATTAGCGGGTTACTTTCGGGTAGGGCATAGTATCCATATTTCTGTGCGAATCACAAGATGTTAAGCCATCTTAGGAGAATTTTTTGATATTTTTAACAAAAAAGCCCGTTCATCAATTCACTAATTCGACGGGTCACCATAAATCAGAAAAGGAAAAGCGGTTCCTGATCATCGTGCCGGTTTATAATGAATCCGGGAATCTGTGGTTTGTAATCAATGAACTGAAAAATGAACTGCCGGAATATGATATTCTCGTCATTAACGACGGATCAACTGATGATACGTCTCAAAAATTATCCAAATCCGGGGATATTCGGGTGTTGACTCTACCTTTTAACGTGGGTTATGCTCTCGCACTCCAAACCGGATTTCGCTATGCCGTGAAAAAAGGATATGATTTTATCCTTCAATTTGACGGAGATGGGCAACACATCGCCTCTGAGGCACATAAGCTCACAGATACAATTTTATCAACGGATTCGGATATCGTCATCGGTTCACGGTTTATGGGTGCTTCGGATTATCCCCATTCTCCCGTCCGACAATTAGGCACGGGGATTTTTAAATCGCTGATACGATTTATCTGTAAACAATCCATTCACGATCCGACTTCCGGATTTCAGGTGATCAGCAATCGGGTTGGCCGGGTGTACGGAGAGATGCCATACTTCCCTCAATTCCCTGATGCAAATCTCATTGTGGACATGATCCTTAGGGGATACAAGGTAAAGGAAGTTCCTGTAAAAATGAGGATAAGACGATCCGGGAAAGGAATGCATGAAAACATTTTTTCATCATTACATTACATGTTGTTGATGTTATATAATATTCTTATAATTTTAGTAAAACATCTGTTGGTTACGAAAGGAGAGTCGGCATGACTTTACAAAATATTTTATTACCGTTATTTGGGATTATCGTCATGGTATACGTTTTTCTACGGGTAAAACGGAATCAGTTCTCCATAGAACTTAGTGTGTTCTGGATGCTGGTGGGATTTATAATTTTCATCCTGTCTGTTTTCCCGAAATTTCTGGATATCATATCAAGGTGGTTGGGGATTTATTATCCACCGTCAGTGCTGTTTCTCATTTCCACCATGTTGCTTCTATTTGTGATCTTCAGACAGGAGCAGATGCTGTCTAAACTCAATGAAAACTTAAAAAACCTGGCACAATCCAACGCACTATTGGAAGACAGAATTACAACTCTGGAAGAGAAGATTCATATAACCGCATGACTAATTAATCTCCAATAGAATAGATCTGGGGGTTGTTGTGAATACAGAAAGTATCGAATCTCATATTTTAAAAGTAATTCTACGTATTTCTCATTCCCTCCACCCGGCGGCCTTTGGCGACATAATCTCATCTATTCGTCAGGGCAGGTTGTTCTGCCGGGAGATTTACAAAACAGATGGAACTTCGCCGGGAAAAAGGGGCGGTCTTACCGTCTGCCCTTTTTCATTGCGGAAGCGTGTGCGAATCGAACACACCTGTGACATTACTGCCACACAGCGGCTTTGAAGGCCGAGGCACCCACCAGGGACACATTCGCTTCCATGATTATTTTTGGATAATAAAAGAGTCTAAATTCAGTTCCTTATTAAGACGATCTTTTATTTTTTCTGCTTCATCCCGGGTACTAAACCCTCCGATTAACACCAAATTTAAAGATTTACCTCCGGAGCTTCCGGGTTCGATCTTTGCGGTATACCCATTCTTCACGAGCCAATCCATCCGGGCGTTGGCGCCGTCAATTTGACTGAATGCGCCGACCTGCAGGTAATATCCCCGGGATTCTTCGGGAGGTTGGACGGTATACTTAACAGGTCGAGCAGGCGCTTTTAACTGAATATTTTCATCCCACAGGTCCGGAATTTCCGCCATAAATTTCTGGGTATATTCTTTTACCAAACCTGTTTCCCCTGCAATATTCAAAGATTTCAGCAGCAATTTTGCGCTTCGGCGTATATCCTCATAATCCTGATGGTCGTCAACCACCTTTTTAAACCAATTGGCTGCCTGTACATACAACCCGGATACATAATAATACTCGCCCAGTTTCATCATGGAGTCATCCACCAGTGGATCATCCGGGTGTTCAGAAACGATTTTTCGGTAGTATTCGATACATTTATCAGGATCCGATTCCAGCAGTCCTGTAAGGTACAATATATCTGCGGAAGTGAGTGAGGCGGGATCAAATGTCGCCACATAATCACGAGCTTTTTGAGTATCCCCGTTTTGCACATCCCTGATGAGCTTTTTAACATCCGCAGATTGGCAGAAAACCAATCCAATCAGGAGGATAAACCAGGCAGGTCTGATCATCAATCTGTGAATTTTTCCAGATCTCCACTGGATGAGAACAGCCATCGCATATCAGAATTTCTTTCTCGTCGGTGTCTGACCCCGTACTCATTCCGGGAGACGATTTCCATGAGTTTATCCACATCCTGCTGTAGATTCCGGTAATCTTTTTTCTGGACATTGACTCTAATCCGGATCAGACGAGTCTGGAGAGATGCATCATCCTTTTCAAGGACCTGATCCGTGAGGTCTAATGCTTTTACCGTATTCCCCTTTTGAACGTAGTAATTCGCAAGTTCTGTTAAAGCAGCAATATTACTGCTGTCCTTTTTAAGAATTTTGGTCAGGATTTTTGAAATTTCATCGAATCGTTCCAGCGCAAATAAGCCGTCATGCAGCCTTGGGAGTACCAGCCAGGCGTGTTCCGGGTCTTTCTCAGCGAAGGTTGTCCACTCCGAAATGGCTTTCGATAGTTTTTCTTTGGCTTCCACAGCAGCCTGTTCGTGAAGTTTCCGGTCTTTCGCAGTCTGCGGGGTTTTTTCTCCATATCGCAAAGCCATTTCAAACGCCAGGTTGCTTTCCGCCGCAAACACATTACCTTTGAAAAAATAGACTTCCCACAGGGTTTTATCCAGCTTCAGTGATTCATCAAAAAGAGAAAGGGCTTCTTTAAAATCGTTTTTCCGAAGCGCCATTCTTCCCTGTTGAATCTTATACAGTCCTAGCTTATGGTCATCGGATCGCCCAGTGGCTTTCAGTAATTGCTTCAGAAACTCTCCTGCGCTTTCCCAGTCATCCATTTCACGGGAAAACTTCACGAGATGTACGAGCGCCCATTCATTTTTTTTCTCAATGGACAGTATCTGTTTGGTCTCTGCTGTAGCCTCCGTCATATTCCGCAGAGAATATTGGTCTAAAGCCAGATTTTTCCGGAGTTCGATTTTTTCATAATCCGTCAGGTTTTTTCGCAGGATCAGGCTTTTATGAACTTTTAACGCATGAGAGGGATTCCCTCCCTCCCGAACGACTTGACCCAATTTCAAATAAGCCTGGATATTGTCTGTATCTGCCTGAATGATGGATTTAAACAGTTGATATGCTTCTTTTCGTTTTCCGTTAACCAGCATGTCCAGCCCTTGCGTGTACAGATCGCGGGCATGTTTTTTTTTCCTGGGTTTATAGAACAGGATCGCCACCGTGATGAAGACCAGCAGGATAAGGAGGAGAATGAGCACGGGTAAAGATACGGACATATCAACTATCCACGTTTTCGGTGGTGTCACTCAGCAGGACTTCATCGTCAATCGGTTGGTTTCTGAGGGAATCCAGCTCAGATTTGAGTTTTTTCACCTGCGATTTCAACTGATGGACCTGCCGTTTGTGAGCGAGAATCTGTACAACTGCCGTGGCAAATCCCAGAATGACGCCGATCATGATTCCAACCGCCATCAACAGGGAAAAGGAAATTGAAAATTCTTTATTGGGGTATAGCCATATCCAGATCGGATCAGGATTTAGAGCGTAATTCTGGTGAAAAAATACGACCAGGACAAAGATCAGGAGAATTGATAATAAAATTTTAAATAGTCTCATTTAAGCCGTTACCTCCGTTAGTAAACTTACACCAAAAAGGGAAATCCCCCGGGCATCCGTTATTTTTACATCGATCATATCCCGGATATTCTCCCCGGACTTATTAAATATTACCCAGGTATTCCCATCGGTTCGCCCCGACCACTGATCCGGTGATTTTTTACTTTCTTTCTCCACGATCACTTTCAAAGTTTTACCCACCTGTTTTTGATTCGCCAACAAAGTCATACTTTTCTGAAGCCTGATCAGTTGTTCAAGCCGCCCCTGCTTGACAACTTCCGGAACCTGGTCGGAAAATTCAACGGCTTTTGTTCCGGGACGGGGTGAATATTTAAACATGAACGCTGAATTAAATCTTACTGCCCGGACGACTTTTAAGGTTTCTAAAAATTCATCCTCGGTCTCACCGGGAAATCCCACAATGATATCGGTTGTGAGTGAACAATCCGGTAAATAAACCCGGATTTTACTGACCAAATCCAGAAATTCGTATTGCGTATAGGTGCGGTTCATCCGTTTTAGAATACGGTCTGATCCTGCCTGAAGCGGCAGGTGGATATGATTGCAAATATTTTCGTGATTCTGCATCACTTTCAATAATTTGTCGCCAATATCGCAGGGATGGGGCGATGTGTAACGAATGCGTCGAACACCCGGCACACTTGCGACGGCTTCAAGGAGGTCAGGGAAATCACTCCCCCCCGGGTCCCGGAAGGAGTTTACATTCTGCCCAAGAAGGGTAATTTCCAGGAATCCTTCATCTACCGCTTGTCGGGTTTCGCTTACAATACTTTCGATGGTTCGGCTGCGTTCTCTTCCCCGGGTAAATGGGACGATACAGAAGGTACAGAATTTATCGCATCCTCGCATTATGGATATCCATGCGTTTATCCCTTGATTTCGGGTCGGAAACATATCTTCGTACACTTCAAATTTTGACAGACGGGTATCGGCGAGATGATCCAGACCGGTGTTCCGGTTGCGGATAAATTCCGGAAGTTTCCGGTAAGAATCGGGCCCCAGAATCACATCTACATATGGTTTAGATTCCAGCAGATTATCTTTCAGGTGTTGAGCCATGCATCCCAGTACACCAATGATTAATCCGGGATTTTTCCGTTTCAGGTGTTGAAAATTGGATAATCGGTTATGAACCGTTTCTTCGGCTTTTTCACGGATAGAACAGGTATTTAAAAATATTGCATCTGCTTCGTGGATTTGGCCGGTCTCCACAAACCCTGATTGTTTAAGAAGAGACGCGACCAACTCAGAATCATACACATTCATCTGGCAGCCGTAGGTTTCAATATAATATTTTTGAGTCATGATAACATCATAGGTGTAATAAAAATTAAGTCTGGTTCAGAATCAATTCAGTGTTTTGTCAAAATAAAAATTCCCCGGATTGGTATTCTTATTTTGAACCAGTACTTCATAATGGACGTGAGGTGCGGTTGACCGTCCCGTGCTTCCCACAGCTCCGATGGTTTGTCCACGGTCGATCCGGTCACCTTTTTTTACGAGCCGCTTGGACAAATGACCATATATGGTTGTGATTCCGTAACCGTGGTCAATCTCAATATAATTCCCGAATGTCCCATAATATTTCGATTCTTTTACAACACCATCGGCAGTCGCAATGACCGGTGTCCCTCTGAGTGCGGAAAAATCATGTCCGGGATGAAATTGTTTACGCTGTTTGAACGGATCCGGTCTATACCCGTAGGAAGAGGATAATTTTGATTTATTGAGGTCTATAGGATGAATTGCAGGATATGACCGGTACCGGTTTACATCAGATTTTACAGTCGCCAGCATTTCGTCATAGATCATATACTCCAGATTTGCAAGCCGGTTGTAATAATCTATTTTATGACTAATTAAAGTCAGGTCAATCCGGTTGCCGCTATCTGGAAATAAATATTCAAGCCGGGATTCATCAGGAGACGTGCTTCCCCCGACCCCGACTTTTCGGATATCTTCCTGAATCTGTGGGAGTTTGATTAAATCTCTTAAAACTTTCTCCTGATATATAATACTATCCATTTGGTCGATATATTTATTGATTTTCCCTTCCTGAGATTCAATCTTTTCCACAAGCTGAGTGTTGTCAGTTTGTAACTGAATCAGCTTTTTTTGATACGCTTGATGAGAATAGAAATCCGTAAAAAGTAAAGTGATGCCTGTAAAGGCTCCAATGACGAACAGAGCGATTATGGTAAAAGCCAGTTTCCCGATCGAAAATTGATGAATGTGAGGTTGTCCATCTTTGACAACAATGATCCTGTATAAATTCTTTGTCATCCGGCTGTGATATTTAAGTGCACGATTACCCTTATGAAATAGGAGATGAAAATTAGGAAAATTCTAATTTTATTTCAAATACCTATCGGGATATCCTGTTCTTCTTCTTTAGCTTTCTCATTCGCCTTACCTTCACGACGGATATTGGTTTTCTCGGCGTACTTTTCATCCAGATCAGATCGAATATTTCGAATATCTTCCATCATCATTTTAAACTTATCATGACTTGAAAAATCAAACTCCGGGGATTCTGTCATCGACTGAAATACGAACTGTCCTAAGTCAGTGTATTTGTGATTGATTTCCCGTTTAATTTTTTCAATATCGATCTGCACTTTGCCAATTTTTGTGAGTTCGCCGCCCTTAACCATGGCTTTTTTAAAATAGAAGCCGGATTTGTCAGCTACGATTTCTCCCCATCGGCTTAATTGTTTAAGGATATTATCAAATGTATCGGACATGTTATTTCCTCCAAAATTTCCAGGTGTAATTTAAGGGTTTACCGGGAATAATTTAAGTATTCATATGGGATGCTCCTCGAAAATCATGAATTCAATAATAGAGTATCAAACTCCGGGCTTTTTACAGAATGCCAGCGTCACCGTGAAAGAATTTTCGATGACCCTGATATTCCCACAATTTGGTAAAATCCAGTAAAATTTCTCTGTTAAATTAAGCCTGAATCAAAATCAATTAATTTGAAAACTATCCTAAAAATAACCGAGATTTTTTATAGCATTCAAGGGGAATCCGTATTTTCCGGTTTGCCCTGTATCTTTATCCGCCTGACCGGATGTAATCTCCGGTGCTCTTATTGTGACACGGAATATGCATTCTATGATGGTAAAATATTTTCATTGGATGATATCCTGCTGGAAATCCGGCGTTATCCCTGTCGTCTGGTCGAAATTACCGGTGGCGAGCCGATGCTCCAGTACGGCTGCATTCTATTGATGACACGGCTGATCGATGAAAATTATACCGTCTTGCTGGAAACCGGCGGATCAATACCGTTGGATAGAGTGCCTGAAAAAGTCATTAAAGTCGTGGATTTCAAATGTCCTTCCAGTGGAATGGAAAAGAAAAACAGGTGGGACATTCTGGATCATTTGAACCCTCGGGATGAATTAAAATTTGTGATTGGTGACCGTCTGGATTTTGATTGGACTATCGAAAAAATCAAATGCCATCATCTTGATACCCGTTGTGAAATATTAATTTCACCTGTTTTCGGAGCGTTGGATTATAAAACGCTGGCAACATGGGTTCTGGATTCCGGAGTATCCCTTCGATTTCAGATTCAACTGCATAAACATATTTGGTCACCGGATACCATAGGAGTGTGATGAACGTAAAACGATCGATTCGATACGAAAAAAAGAATATACAATATTCCTGGGTTATCGGATTTATTTTAATGATTTCCTGTGCACCACAGGTATTTGGATTTTCAAAAAATCGTCCGTCTATGGATGATAAATTTATCGAAATTCATATGCTGCAGGATGAACGAAATATGGGAGGAATCAGGGCTTTTTATACCCATGAAGATCCCGATATCCGGGAAGTTGCATATAAGGCAATGGCATCCATTCAGGACACCCTCTTCGCAGAAGATCTGTTTGACGGTCTTATGACTGACCCCGTCGCTGAAGTCAGGATAGCTGCCGCCTATGCTTTAGGCCAAACTACACGACTGATCACCCGGCCGGATCCCACATATGAAGTCAAACTGATCAAGCTTATAGCCACGGACAAGGACCCGAGAGTCGTACGTGAACTTTTTATCTGCCTTGGCACGATCTCTCGTCAACCCGAGACATCATTCCTTACGAATTACCGTTCTACAGACCCTGTCATTCTGGAAGGGATTGCCTGGGGTATCTACCGGGCAGGATTAAATGAGGGGTCTAAGGATGGGTTGGTTAAAAGGGCGTTTGAACTGCTGCAGCGGGACATGCCTGCTTCTGTTCGTTTGGTTGCCGCACAGTTTTTTGCACGCACTAAAGATATCTCAATTGATGCTTATGCTGATGCCCTGCTCCAAATGACCTCCACAGAAATAAATCCGGACACCCGGATGGCGCTGGTACTGGCGCTGGGGAAATTAAAAGACGGCGGGGGTGCTCGGCTTTTAACTTCAATAATCGAAT
>Ga0100387_10001016_pt1 | contig 23499 bp, 29 predicted proteins | sample CryGeymeta201511_FD_81547 | JGI IMG/M metagenome (GOLD analysis project Ga0100387, IMG submission 81547) | Groundwater microbial communities from Crystal Geyser aquifers in Utah, USA - Crystal Geyser metaG 2015-11 | ecosystem: Environmental > Aquatic > Deep subsurface > Groundwater | place... | reverse complement strand
CCTCTAGCAAAATTATACATAGCATCCATTACACTACCAAATGCTCTAGTTATAGGGCCTACTACATAACCTATTAATTTTATCATACCACTAAATATTTCTATAACACTTAAAAAGAAAGTTTTTAAGTTATTAGTTACATCAGCAGCTACAGCAATTGTTATATCCTTAAACTGTTTCCATTGAGCTGATACAACAAATAAGTTTTGTGCAGACATGATAGCTGCCCTGTCTACCTGATTCATTTTACTAGCTAATTCATCCAATGAATCTGCTGATTGTATTGCTATGGCAGCACCATTAGCTACTCGTCTGTCAAATGCTCTAAATGCGTGTTCAGCAGTCCATCCTGCATCTTTCAATGTATTAAGTATTTCACTAACTGAATAGATAGAAACATCAACTTTGGTTAAATCTACTCCTGTTTTTTCCAACACCCTTCTAAATCTATCAGTTGGTTTTAGAAGTTCTGCCAATAAACCTCTCAATGATGTAGCAGCTACAGAAGCATTAAGACCTCTGTTTGAGAATGTACCCAGTATAGCAGTTGTTTCAGCAAGAGACAGATTTACCTCTGAAGCTATACCAGAAACATAGTTCATTGATGTTACTAACCCATCCATAGTCAATCTGGAAGAGTTTATACTAGAAGCTAGTATGTCAACTATTTCTTTGGTATCTTTAGCTTCATATCCCCAAGACCTCATAACAGTTGTAACTAATTCTGCTGTACCCTTAAAATCATACATTGTAGCAGTAGCAAGTTCAGCTACATCCTGTATACTAGCTAATATTTCCTTTGCTGATAAACCAGCCTGAGCTAAGGTAATCATACCAGAAGCAGCTTCTTTGGCAGAGAACATGGTAGTAGCACCAACTTCTAGTGCTTTAACACGTAATTCTTCAAATGACTTAGTAGCTGCTTGAGTAATAGCCTGTACACTAGCCATTTCTTGGTCAAATGCAAATGCCTCTTTCATAGAATCCATGAGTCCACGCCACAAAATCCAAAATCCACGGAGTTGAATGAACCATACTGCTCTTTCCATTAGCCACTTCTTAGACATAAATGCATCTTTTTTAATTGGTTTTTCAAATTCTTTTCTTAACTTTGTAACTTCAGCAGTAAGTTCAGGAGTTAGTTTTATGCCCGCTGCAATACGTTCTTCTAGATTTTTTAGAAGGGCTCTTTTATTCTTATCTACATACATTCCCTGTGACATTTCTACACGTAATCTTTTTTCTTCTAGCCCTAATTCTTTGAGCCTATCACTTCTTCTTTTTAGGGCAGCATCAACACTAGATGCTTTACTTTCATTATATAAATCATCTTCTTTGCTATACTTTTCCATTCTAGCCTTCTGTACACCACCGAAGGTACCAGCAGCCCTTTTTGCTTCTAATACTTTTAATAGTTTGGCACGACTTTCTTCTACATTAAAATTATTTTTTATATTACTGGCATATTTTTCTTCTTCTAATGTAAGTTGTCTAACTATTTGTGTACGTCTCTCTTCAAAACCAGCAAGGCTTTTAATAGTTTCTAACTTCTCTTTATATTTCTGATTTGACGTATCTTTCTTTTCTTCAGCACTAAGTTTTCTATATGATTCATAGGCACTTTTTAACTGTTCACCAAATTTACTTAGTTCTGCTTCTACTTTACTACCTAATTTTTGTTTACCTCCTGCATCTTTTTCAACTTTGTATTCATTTATAAACTTGTTCATTTGGCCTATAGTAGAAAATTTCTGGCCACCCATTTTTAGGGGATTTTCACGTAATTTTTTACTATCAATCTTAGCTATTTCTTTTTGCAACTTATTTGCAGTATCCATTTTATCTAATATGCTATTATAACTCAATGCAATAGTATTAGATAAAGCCTTAACTTTTACTGCCCATTTGCCCATATTTTCTTCAACACCAGTAATATTTTGTGACCAACTGGCAAATACATTATTTATTTCTGTTTTAGCAATTTTAAAATAATCTCTTGTAGAAGAGAATGGATCACCTTTTATAATATTTTCCAGGCGTATATCTTGAAATTGTTTTTCAATCTTATCAATGTAAGATTTAACACCTTTTGAAGCTGCATCCAAATTACTTAAATCAGCACCAAAAGTTATATTTACGCCGCCTACATTAGCCATTACTTGTGGTCACATCCTTTTCTTCTTTTGCTGGTATCACTTGTATAGGAACTCCTAATCCAGCCAACATGACATTGAAGTTTCTGCCTTTCATACCTTTTACACTATTACCTGATTTATTCTTATTAATCATCTTATCCCAATCAAGAGAGTCAAGAAACTTTTTCCAGTTGTTAGACTTAGACCTTGCACTATTCTTATCTTGAGCAGGAGTTGCAAACATAAAAGATTGAGCTAGTATAATAGCTGTTCTACGCTGATTATCTAGCTCCTCCTTTTTAACTTTCTCATAGAACAAGTATATCTGGTCTATGGTATAATTATCTTTAAGGTCATCAATTGACTTTCCTATCCCATTGTTTATGAGGGCAAAGAATAAATCTCCTACTGTGAGTTTGTTTCCTTTTTCTTCACTGGCATCAGTACTGCTAGACTTTTTTTTACAATGTCTACGTTTTGTTCAAATACTGTCTTAGCTAAAAGCACCCCCATATCTACTGAAAGCTCTCTAACCTTATCTTCCTCAACTCCAGTAGTAAGTGCCAATACCTTTATTATATCTTCTCCACAAAGTGACATAAGCTTGACTATTCCAGAAATATCAAGTCCATTTTCTGTAACAACAGTTATATTATTCTTCTCTACTTTGTCAAGAATAACTTCAAGATAAGAACTCACCTTGAACAATACACCAAATGAGAAAGGTTTAACTTCTATATCACCGACCTTAACAGTGGAAAACAATATCTCTTCTTCTGATTTCTTCTTAGCCATTATTATACCTCAACACCCCACCATCTTTTGGAATTATAAATTTTTCCCAGGAAGTCTTATACTTACCTGTGTTAAACCATAATGGTTTATCTTTTCCCATATTAAGTGGTAGACCTAAAGAGAAAGCACCACAATCCTTGAACTGTGCTAAATATGAATTCTTATCAAATTTGTTAAGAATGCATGTATAGTTAAGACACGAACAAGCTCTCTCACAATATCCAGTAGATGGAGAAACTAGAATTTGAGTGAGCATAGTAGGAATCTGGTAGTCCAATGGGGTGATTAAAAACACTTCCCTGGAATAATGGCATATACCATACCAGAACTTACTATATTTGCTATCAAGCTTAAATAGTATCCTTCCATCTATAAAAGTTATACCATAGGGAATAAGTCCAACTTCTTTAGTATATTTGTTTATAAGGTTCTGCCGTGATTGTTTGTCCATAAAAACTCCTGTATATTCTATACTTAGACTTTGTTAAGTAGGAGAGTAGAAGTGCCACAATCATATATCATATCTTCTCTAGATAGATTATGCAGTTTGGGACTGGTGAATGAATAATCTTTGAAACCAATATAGTAGAACTTAGTAGGAAATCTTCTATCTGTAGTAATGTAGATAGATGATATATTGAAAGAACGTGTTAGAAACTGTACAAACCTTCTCTCTACATTTACAATATCAGTATGAAGAGACACAGCTATATCAGTCATTACTAGTGAAGAAGGATTAAATCCAACCACAGCAATAAGCTCACCACGATAGTAAGCACCAATATACACAGTAGAAGAAAAGTTCAATAGTGAATTATGGTAAAGGAATGAAGTAAACACATCTGCATCTATAAAGTTAATAGTGTATTCTTCTATTCTTCTACTAAATATATACAAGTTAGCCAATATTACACTTTCTGCTATATCTCTTTTATCTAACCACTCATTCTCAAACAAAGTGATTAGTTTATAACCTGCATCATTACACATGTTTAGCTTCTTCACATGGTAGCCACTATCTTTACCAGCTTCTACAGAGTGCCAATATAAGCCACAATATTCTATAGCTAACTTCTTCTCAGGAATGATAATATCAAGTTCATACGGTTTTATAATAGTTCTATTGCTTTGGATAGAGGGGATATATTGATTCACAAAGTTAAACACTTCAGTTTCGGCTCTGGAAACGTGATGAGAACATTTACCACACCTATAACCAGAAGTAAAATTATTTATGCTGACTATGTATTTATGCCCAGTAGGACAAATAGTTTCAAGTAAAGACCCAGAATTGACATATTCTGTAGATACAAGTGTATAACCTTCTCTTTCTAACCTGTGTTTCACTTCAGCAAAAGATAATTTGAGTTTATTATTGGAACATATTCTGCATCTTTGGCCTTTTAACCATTGGTCAAATGTTAGAGTGTGCCTATGACCATTGGGGCAAATATATTCTAGTTTACAAAATATATTTTTATAGTTATATGAAAGTAGGGTATAACCTTCTTTAGCAAACTCTTCTTTTATATAACTTAATTCATATTTTCTCATATATAATTAAGTATTATCAGCTAAGATGTAACACTAGACTTCTGGTAAGGCAAAAGGTAGAAAAGCCATAACACTATATTTATGGTTAGGTTCAAACTTGGACTCCTTGAAGAATGGACTCAGCAGGAAAAATCCTGCTGAGTGTAAAGGTTAAATGATTATGTCTTCCAAGTTATCTTACCGAATGGGGCATTAAGCCACGTGGCTACACTTCCATCTGAAGTGCTATATTCCAACACCTCAAGAACCATCGGGGCGGACCACCAATCCTCTCCCGAGGTAGAAAGAGCACCGTCAATACGAATGACGCATTTAGGAATATCATAGTACAAATCCCTACCTATATCCGTAGTAAACTTAAGTTGTGCTGACCCTTCATCCAATGTATTTTCCAATACATCAATAACACTTCCTGTTACAGACCCCATGAAAAATCTCCCCAAGTTCTCTAGAGAAATTTCATCAACTGTAAAGTTTATGTTTATCTGAGAGGTGTTACCAACAACTTTATCCTTCACTCTTTTTCCATTAGTGGACACCCAGTGTTCTATATAAGTAACTTCAGGGGCCATTTCTATACTCACTATATTACCAAAGCTGTTTCCAGCAGTTCTAAAATCGCTGGAAGCAAGCGTGTTTAGGCTTGCATTAGCTACAGTAGTAGAATAATATAGTTCAGCACCACCAATGGTATAGTTGCTAGTGCTTATTGTTCCTGCCATTAAATATCACCCACTTTTTTTATATCTGAGCAACCCCATATTCAAATTGATGGAGTTGTTTTATGTTATCTGGAATGCCCTTTTCTTCCAGTCCAAGAAGTTTGGCATACATGTTTTCCAGTCTTACAATGAAGTTTTCCATAACAAGTTCTTTACGTTTGATACGGATGTTTTGCACTACTTCATTGTATTTATCATCCAACTGCTTAGTGTTACCTATCTCGTTGATATGATTAAATGTAAACCCGATGTTGTGCTTCTGCACGTATTTTTCAGTTTCCTGACACCAACAAGCAAGAGAAGGAATGCCAGCTTGAAGATATTCGTGCATTTTGTTTGTTAGTGTTAAATTAACCTGATCCTCTGTATGGTTTTCATTGTTAAACACAATTAGGCCATACTTGAACTTGATGAGACTTTTCATCATCTCATCATAATCTGTAGGTGGATAAAGTATACAACCTATATGTTGGTAAGTCTCGAAAGCCGGGAAGTTACCACAGAACATGTGTACCTCATTACCCATCTCCACAAATCTCTTCATTATATGATATATACTCCTATATGGGAAAACATTGTTTAATTCAACATCATCAGGTGGGTTTGCACCACCCTCATATATCAGTGCCTTCCTATTTGGAATATCCTTATCTTCATATTCAACTATACCGTCATTACAATAACTGTAAAGACATGTATTTGGGACTCGTACTTGGTGAATCCTGTTTGCAATCTCCTGTATAGGAAGAGACACATATATAAGTCCGTCTGCTGCCAGGAACAGTTCACGTTCTGGAAGTGGTATTAACTTTCTCCTTATCAAATCCAAATCGTGCAAATCACAAACAAGTTTAACCTTGTCCTGCATTCCCATTTCATTTATAACTTGACGAATCCAGGAAGCAGGTTGGTCAGGTTCAGTATTAAATTCAAGTATTTGGCAACCTAAATTTATTAAATCTCTAGTACAATTCTTAAACTGCTTTTCATCATGCCAGACGTTATAACTTTCATACTCATCTGCACCATAAACATCCTTATTTCCCATCCCATATACAGTGTAACCTAACTTCTTGAAAGCTCTAGCTTTTTTGATTACTCGCACACAGTGATGATGGGCAAGACATCCTATTTTTAATGGTTTCCCATCTGTATCAACTACTGGTTTACTATAATCCTGCATGTATCACTCCTTTTCTGTTAAGATCAAATTTGTAACCATATATATCTTTTATTTCTTCTGGACAACCTCCTGTATATTTCAGAAAGTCTATGCTCTTTCCCTTAACAAATCTTATGGTGTTACAGGATGGTTGTCTTACTGCGTCTAATCCCATTTTTGTAAATTTATCTACTGCATATATGACATCATCTATTGGAAATCCTTCAGTACATATTCTTACATAAGGTGTATGACCACTAAATGATAAACTACCATCACCAAGATACCATTGCAAACATACTTCTGGAGCAAATTCTAAGTCTCTTGGTATAATCTTTTTACCATCCTTATACATATAATCTCTAAACCATAAAAACTCTTTATAATTTCTAGTCCAATAGCAATAGTAGGTAGCTTTATTTATTCTATGAATATATTTTCTAATTCTACCACACTGTTCAAAACCTATGTGTTTCATTTTACTAGTTAGATAATTTAGTATTTCTAAATGTTTATTTGAGTGAGCATATGCTGCTGTAGCACCTGATTTATTTGAGCTTGATATATATACTCCTCCATCTCCTAATATATTTCCTATTATAAACTCTTTGTATTTTTCAGTTAAATTAACATCAGCTTTTTTATGTGATAGTATAATTGCTTCTAGCTGAGTCCTTTTTGGTATACAATATTTATTAAGACGATAAATTATATTTTGTGCCCCAACTCCTACTAACTCACCTATCTGTTTTGGAGATAGCTGCTCATTACAGTATTTGTTATACAACCATTCCTTATTTTTATACATATTCTAATCCTCCTCAGTAGGTATTTGGGGGTTGAGAAAGACTGAGGCTTTCTCATTCAGGACTGATCAGGCCCTTACCCCACTATTTTATACTACCTTTACATGTTTTGCCTCATAATTACTTACACTTGTAATTCTCTCTCCACCTTCATATACATCTAGAAGTATTGGTGCAGATTGTAGTGCTGTTACTAATGCGCTACCATTTATATTATTCATGTGCAATTCATTTATTATAGACTGTTGCACTGTCATACTCTTTTGTCTACTTGATGTATCAAAAGTTATTTGAAATCTAGGATTCTGCCTATATTTATCTCTATGTGGGGGTGAACCACCATATGGAATTATACATACAAAATCAGAAGTTGTATCAGGTGGTATACCTATAAATAAGTTAGTACCAAAAGTTAGAGTAGTGCCTAGAGTCACACAAATATCATTTGTGGAAGCTAGACTATCTAAATAAGATGCTATTAAATTACATACTGTTCTCATAAAACATTATTCCTTATGTATGAACCAAAGTAGCCAAAATCTTTTACTTTATCATTGATTATTTTAACCCTATTAACAGCATATTTAGTTCTTGTGCCTTGTATTATTTGAGTTGATTTTTCTATAGTATTACCTAGATTTTGTTTACTAAATAAGTTTTTTATAAAACTGATATATTCATCACGTTTCTCTATAAAAGGGATTTCAAGATATTTTGGCCCAGTTCCTGGTGTCCTTGCGTATTTCATACCTTTTGCCCTATTTGTTCTTTGATCATGTGGTAGAAGTTCTTCATGACACCATAACGCTATATCCTCACCCCTACTATTTTCTCTAGTATACTGCACAGATGAACCTATACGTTTTGTAGGCAAATAATATTTAAGGCCACGTAAATTTGCCATTATAGTACCATCAGCATTACCTCGACCAACTATTTTGTAGCCACTACCTATTTGAAGTATTGCCCTACCTGACTCTCTTAACTTGCCACCTTTATACCAAATACTCTCTGTCTTCCCAGTTTCTTTATTTTTAACTATTTCACCTTTTTTATTTATTACGTCTACTTCTCTACCTGGGTCTTTTGGTACTCTAGGTTGTGCATTGGCTAATACATCTACACCTATAGAAGCTATAGCTCTGGCTATACCAGTGGTTATAACACCAAGTGTTGCACCCATATTCTTTAATACTTGATTAATCTCATTTTTATCTATTCTTACAGTAGCTCCTAAACCACCTTTTACTATTCTATAATTATCAGGTATTAATGTGTCTTTGAAACTACGAAAGTTAGAAAGTCTCATCTTAGACATATATTACACCAAATACAGTCTAATATGATCGGCATTACCTGAAAGGTCATACCGTATTTCTTTAGCTATAACCTTATATATCTCAGAAGACTTCACCACTTCATAACTCTCACTTATTGTATAAGAAGGTTCAATCCATACATCTACTCTACTTTCTACTATCTCACCTTTAATACCTACTACATGATTGACTTTTTCCTGCCATCTACAAGGTATATCTGAATATACCAATGTACGTGTAAGGTCTCCGTAGCCATCTTTGGTTGTAGAGTAAATACTGTCTATAGTTTGATTTAGAAGTCCTGAAACAAGAGACAATTTAGTGCATTCTTCTTAAAGTAGATGCTAAATTAGCTCTACGTCTAGTAGTTGGATTTTTACTTTTCTTTCCTTTAGCAATACACAAACTGGTCACGCCAGAGAATCCTTCTTGCTTTCACCATTTTGTGAAAGAGCCTGGTTTATTTATAGCTTTGCCTATCCATTTTTTCTTTTTTCTTGCCATCTTTCCCACCCCTTTTCTTTGGTTGGAAGTCCTCTTTCTTGTTCTTTTTTTTCTGTTTGTTTTTTGACAATATAACCACCCTTTTTCTTAGGAATGAAAATGCCAGTCTTGGCAAGTTTCTTTAAGTCACAAAATGATGTATCTAGTTTAAAATCCTTGGGTATTTTATCCTGAGAAGATTTCTTCTTCCTCTTCTTCTTTATAATAGCCTTCTTTGTATTGTCCTCAGAATGTATTATATCTTCATATGTTTTTGTTCTACCTTTAAATGAAGTTAGGTAGAATCTTACCTTCTCTATCTTTCTGCGTATAATTCCACCAGTAGTTTTTATTATCATTTTACCATTAGTGAAACCCAGTAAAGATACAATTACCCATTTACCCTTACTGTTCTGTATTTGAATGTCTTTTGGATATATATCTCTTGTTTTTTTGTGCATAAATATTCCTGTAACTCTTTTGAAGTTTGTTTAATATTTTATCATCAATTAATTCTTTAAGTGGTTCATCTATATGAACTTCAACGCTTTTTTGTTCCTCTCTTCTTTCTTTTCTTGTTTTGTATCCATACTGCATAACATATATCCCTCGCTTCCTCTGGATTTTTACCTTCTTTCTTAAGTAATTCAACACAATCAGACATATAACTATCTTGTGATTTACTTTTATCTGGTTTGCTTGGCATAATTTAAGCCCTTCCTATTGTTATTGTTTTCTTTATCCACTTAGATAGCAATCTCCTAGCAACTGGTGCAATAGCTATCTTACTTGACGTACCTGTCTTGAATGTTACAGCCACATCGCCTATCTTTACTTGTTCAGCACCTAGAGTTTGATATGTTTGTAGAGAATCTATATTAGTATTGTCTAATATAAATAATGCTTGTTCACAAGTTGCATCTCTTATTTCTTTTGGTAGTGGTTCAAATATAAGAAAGCTGGTATTCTCTGTTGGAGTTGCTGTAAAAGCAGTGTCTACTGTTATAGAACCATTAACAGAGTTAGAATAACTTATAGTACGTGTATCACCTAATGGAGTAGCTTCAGTTATATGAACACAACCATATTGCCAATAGTTTGTAGGATATACACCATAAGTTGAAGAGTACAAGTTTGAATTTCTAAAAGAAGTAGTAGTAATAGGGGTAGCACATTTTCCAATTACTACTGTGTAATCATCACGTGGAAACTCCATCGACTGAGACTCATAATATTTCTTTCCTATAAAATTGTGAATATCTATATCTCTTGAAGCTTGTTTTAAGACAGCCTCTTTTTCTGAAGTAGTGAGATTTGACCAAGTAGTTATATTACGTCTGTTAGTAAAATAAGCCTCAGCATAAGCTAAAGTAACATAACTATCTTGTACTGAATCTCCTAATTTAGCATTTATAGCCATTAAAAAGACCCCCCGAAAGTTTCTTTAGTTGGGCAAATACCATAATATTCATTATGTAATCCTACCATATAATCATATATTAACTGCCTCTTCCTCAATATATCTTTTTGCGTTAATTCATAAGTAATAACGATGTTCTTATCAGGGTTATATCCGTATATAGGAATATCAGTTCTTTTTCTGAGAGCAGAAAATACATTCTTAAGTATTGGGACATCATATTGAAAATATATTTCCTTTATACCACCCACAAGAATTTGTAGTTGAATGTAAGTAATCAAACTTTCTACATTATGACTGGATGACATTCCTTCTAATCGTTGTATATTAAATTCTTTACCAAGCCTGAATATATCGTATCTTCTCTGTGCTATTATTGCATCATCACATAATCTATCAAAATAAGCCATAGAAGATGTATCATTGCTGTTACATATCATAACAGTATATTGATTTGTTGTATCTTGCTCCAACATAGTAGAACAATATATTACCCATGAATAAGCATCCCAACTAACTATTAGTTTTCTCATCGTTCACCTTGTTATGCCAACATGATTTATCTTCAAACTCGGTCATTATGTCCTTTTGAATCTTCTTCAACCCCTCATTTGTTATATACTTTGTATCCCAGAAATCATTATTATATTCATCACAATTATACCAGTCAATATGTGAGTAAGAGTCATTATAAAATTCTGTACCTGGATATGGTGTAAAGATTGATACACCTAATACATCAGGTTGCAATTCTCTTATAAACTCCTTTGTTTCAGTTATAGTTTCACATGATTCATTGGGCATACCTATCATAAAGAAAGCTCTCATATTTATACCTAGCCTCTTCCCAATTTGAAATACCCTCTTTACCTTAGTAATAGTAACCCCTTTTCCAATATCATTTAGTATAGACTGACTTCCACTTTCACAACCAACATTAACTTGTTCACAATTAGCTTCCTTCATAAGAGTCATCATGTCTTCATCTAAGAATGCAGCATGAACCATAGCTTCCCATTTTAAGGTAAAGTTTTGCCTAATTTTTTCCTTACAAAAAGTATAAACGTAACTTTTTGGATAGCACCATGTAGGGTCGACAAACTTAAACTTAGTGGCATTATATTCCTTACTCATCTGTACTATTTCATCAAGAAGTTCAACTACATCCCTAGAACGTATACAATTATGTGACATGTTCTTTTCACCACACATAGCACATTTCATAGGGCAACCTCTACGTGACTGGAAGGAAAGTATACGTTCACCACACATTTCTTCACACAACGCCAGTGTTCTTTCATTCCTAATCAACTTCCTGTCTGGCCAAGGAAGTTCATTAAACTCCATCAATTTACCTTTTACTATATCAGTAGTATCTCCATTAAGTATATTAAGGAATCCTGCTTCACCTTCACCTACTACTATCTGATCTATAGACCAATCTGGTATATCTTTCAATGCTGTTACATGCCAACCACCTAATACTACTCTCTTATTATAATAAGTCTTTATCTTTCTAGCTAAATTTATAGCTCTTTGTGAAGTAGGAGTAGTAGCTGATATTCCTATTATATCAGATTGTAAAATATGCTTGTCAAACTTTAGGGCATCATCAAACTTCTCATTCCAAAACTTAAATTCAACATCAGGTCTAAACTTCTTGCAATAAGAAGCAATATATCCAAGTCCCAATGGTTCCCAAACATTAAAATAGTCAGGTTGTATAAGAGTTACCTTCAAATTATGCCTCATTTATAAGTTTGCAGATGAATGGTATATATTCTTCTACTTCTTTGTAAACAGGAAGAGAAATTATTCTTTCATAAACCCAATTAGTATCTTTCATTGTATTAACTAATGGCTTGTAATAACATTTTACTTCTACATTATTCTTAGTGAATAGTTCTACTATCCTATCTCTCTTCTCAAGTGCTGGTAGAAGTATACTAAACACAGAATTATTTGTATGTTTTGGTATTTCTTGACAAGTATAATTGCATTCTATGTATTTCTTATACATATTTATCAATCGTGTTTTGTTTTCTTGGCCTGAATCAAACTTATCCAATTGATAACAGCATATAAGAGCATTTATCTCTGTCATTTTAGCAGCCAATCTTATTATTTCCTTAGCTCTGTCCTTTAACAATTCATCATTTGTTAGAATCATACCACCCTGCATTGCTGTTACTACTTTGGTGAATGAGAAAGATACCACTTCTATATCACCACGTTTACCTAAGTTAGGATTACCATATCCGTGTGCAGCATCAATTATAATTTTAGAAGGGCATGCTTCTGGTATAAACTCAGAACCAAACACATCAACTGGTATTATAGCATCAAGGAATTTTATATAGTCTTGATTCATCAACCAAGTTTTAGGGTTTATATCAATAAATATAGGTTTAGCACCACCACATTCTATAGCATATAAAGTGCTAGGCCAAGTGAAAGCAGGAAGCCCAACCTTCTTTTTCTTCAGGTCTAGTGCTTTAACGGCAGCAACAAGCCCTGATGTACAGTTAGCGCAAGCTATGGCATATTTAACACCAAACTTGTCTATAAAGTGATTCTGTAGTTTTTCTATCCACTTACCTTCACAAACCCAACCACTAGCCACTATCTCTTTTATTTCTTCATAAGCTTGTTGTGGTAAAGCTATATCTGGTTTTGAGAATTGTATTTTATACATATTTTTTCCTTCCTAAATAAATGAAACTATTCTTTTGTAATGATACAAAGTCTTTAACTTGTTTTATTTCAAAGTATTGATGTAGATAATCAAATATTTTTGATAGATTGTCAACAATTTTATAGTCAGCATCTATTATAAATAGTCTGGAACAATTTTTAGCTACACATTCTAATATATTAAGAACATGTTGATACGGTATTTCACTCAGACAAACATTGGCTACCAACAAATCAAACTCTTTTTCTTTCAATGATATATAATCTTCAGTTGGTATGTAGTTACATTGTATTTGTGTTATTTCATGGAACTTCTTTGCCACTCTGAGCATACTATTTGTATCCAATATAGTATAATCTTTATATCCTAATATATGGTTAAATATATGACAAAAGTTTCCATATCCTCCCCCTATCTCAAGTACTGATGGATTTTGTAAACTAGGAAACGCTTGCTTTATGGCTATTGTTTCCATAGCACACACACCAATATTTACAATAGGTGGAGATACAGTAAATTTATTTACTATTTCTGAATTAATAAATTGACCATCATCATCTAATTCTAATTTGTCAAGTTCCTCACACATAGATTTCCAGATATTATCTAAATATTCTTCAGGCATTTTTCTATAACTCCTGTTATTAAGGTTGCATATTCTAAGTTAGATTCTGCCTTACCATTAAGCATTTTGCTGAAGTGGTCAACAGCATTTCTTAGACCATCCTTTCCGGCATCGTATGTTGCTTTGTTACTTCCATAATTAAACCTAAAACTTGTATGATTTATAGTATTTAATGACACTGTACTTTCAAAGTTAGGCCCTTTTATAGTTCCATTGTGTAGATTATAGTTGTGTAATTCTGTTTCACTTAAGTCATAAAATAATCCTATAATAGATAATATATGTGGAGTAAGAACCCAATGCACATTCATATCTTTATATTTATATGGATTCATTCTATACAAATCAGCAAATATATAATCAGGCTTAGGTATATTTCTCAGAACATCAGAAAACATATAAGTGTAATCTACTAAAACATCACACCCCATACACTTAGAAATATTAAGTATTTCTAAACATTCTTCTGTATTCATGGAAAGTGGTTTTTCTACAAACACACACTTGCCATTAACTAGAGCTTCTTTAACTAAGTTACAGTGAGTGTGGATAGGTGTTAAAATAAATACAGAAGTTATATCTTTGTCATTCCATACAAGTGATAAATCTGTTTTTGAATCACATACCTGTACTATATCAAACTTCTCTTTTACATAAGGCTGTATAATTTTAGACCAATATCCATTGCCTATTATAGCTGTTTTCATTTTACAATCCACCAATCATCTAATACCATCCATAACGGCCTTTTTACATGTATACTTAATGTAACCACAGCTTTTTTAATGTCATCTCCATACAATGGTGTATTAACGTCATGGCCACCTATAATACCACTGCCTTTAACTTTATTATACCAAGCAGTACAATCTGCAATGACATCATTAAAGTAATGCTTTGCATCTATATATACAAAGTCCAAACTAAGATCACTAAATTTTTTAGCTGCTTCAACAGAATCTTCTTCCATTATTACAACATTATCATAATTCTTAAATCTATCAATAGTATATCGTTTGTGTGAATCCATAACATCTTGGTTATCTCTTTTCATTTCCTTTAATTCTTGGTTCATATCACAATCATCATAAGCTTTCCAAGAGTCAACTAAAAATAATTTTTTTATATGTAAATTAGTTAAGATATTGTAAGCATTATCACCACGGTAAACACCAACTTCAACTCCAACTATATCATTATATTTTTTGAATTTAACAAACTTAAAGAATTCTCTCATATTCATGATTACACTCTATTGCCATACGATTACATCGTAGGCCCTTAGCAAAACATTGTTCTTGGCAATCCCAATCCTCATTGTAATTAGCTAATACTGACTTATTAAATTCATCCAAATCAGAAGTTATCTTTCCCAACCTATGATTCTTTGCATCAGGTGCTGCTACAGCAGAACATCTATACAAATATCCATCAGCACCTAGTGTTATTTGATAGTAGGAATAAATACACTTCTTAAAGTTATACTGGTCAAATGAAGTAGTAACAGGGTCTACATAAAATATATACGGCTTAACCGATTTATCTAACTGTAGGAAAGGTTGTAGCATTTTCACATATTTCTTGTGCATTGGTTTCTCTACTTTATCCCTATACTTTTCTAATACTAGAAAATCTTGATTATAGATAGCATACGGTATAGAAAATCGTAGACTATCAACCTGAGTTTCCCTTGCAATTCTTGTAATAGCTTCAAAGTTTTCATAATTACCTGTATGCTCCGATATTAGAAAACAGATTCGTAATGAATGTTTCTTTCTCAATTTAGCCGCTTGATATATTCCTTTTATTATACCATCAAATAAACTCTCATCTTTAACTCTTTTATATTTAGCCCAATCTTCAGCTATACCACCATCAAGACTTATGGAAAGGTAGTCTTCACTATCAGTAGCCCATTCGCTTAGATAAGTTAGAAATCCAAAGTTGTCTTCTAGATTCTTAAGTAGAACTCCGTTAGTGTGTATACCAAAATGATTTCCATACTTCTTAGTTGTAGCTAAATATGTAGTCAAGAAAGGATTCATAAGAGGCTCAGTATACGCACCACCATAAATATGATATGGTACTTGACTCTTGAGATTGTTAAGTAAGCCCAATCCAGTCAGTTCCCATTTACCTAGAGATTTAGTATAAAGTGACCCCTGGCAGTCGGAGCAATGAAGTCTGCAAGCCCTCTTTCCATTCCCCGGAAGATGTATCTCCAACTGTCTTGGATAAACAAACTTGCCATGGAAGAATCTGTAGTCTTTTCCTACATGTTTTACTAGATTATCAAAGTAGTTATATCCGTCTGGTAGCTTCATCTATTATATCCATAAGTTGATTTGCTCTATGATATATTGTGTGATTATTAACTACAAAATTATAACCACGTATCCTTATATCTGTATATTGTTCTGGATTACTAACAATATAATCTATTTTATCTGTCCAATTATATTTATTTATTTCTACAAAATTAACATTGTCTTGGAAACCTAATGTATCTAAATCAGGTGTATGATTAGCCAATAAAAGAGTACCCATAGATGGTATTTCAAAGTATTTTCCAGTAACATAATTCATAAGACCACAAGTAGCAATACTGCAAAGAAACTTGCTTATTGTTTGATAGTATTCTTTATCAACTACAAACCCATTAGTTTTTAACTGCAAATCATTCATTCCATAACCTGGGTGTTTAAGAACAAATATATTATCATTTATAGTTGAACATATTTCCTTTCTTAATGGATAAGCATCATCTATCATACCAGATAGTAAACATGATTTAGCTGGATTGGTATTTATACCATTGGACATATAATTTATAAAATGTGGGAAGAATACAAACTTATTCATATATTCTCCCCATAATTGTTGAAAAGTATATTTGTAAGGGCAAAGTATATAATCACATCTGTCAAGCACTTGTCTCATTTTATCTTTGTATACTTCATCTTGTGTAAACTTTCCACTGGTTATAGTTTCTTGAAAATGAATATCTGTCCAATATCCTATCAATATTTTATTTCTTAGTAAATTATGTATACCTTCCAATCTGCTTGGGTCATAGTATTCAGGAGACTTAAATATAACTATAATATCAGCATCAGGAACACTCTTATAATCTTTAGTAATAACTAATTTTGAATTAAACTTTTGCATTACTAATTCAAATAATTTTATATATCTACCATAAGATATATACTTGCCACTTTCAGGAACTATAAATGCTATTGTCCCCATATTCTAGGAATCTCCTTGCCATAAGTTAAAGCAACAAGTATGTTATACAATTCTACCAATCTGTGTTTGTCCATGTGTTTCTTATATACTTGCTCTATTCCATTCTTAGCAATTTCCTGTGCCATATCATGGTCATTAAGTATTTCCTTAGCCTTCTCTACTATATCACTACAATCATCTTTATAAGTTACATAACACTGTTTATCACCAAACAACAAATCTGAATTATACAACTGGTTAGTCAGCATAACCGCACCACATGCAGGAATCTCAAATGTCTTAGCAAGTGCTGTATGCAACATACCACCACCACAAGTTAAATAGGCTATATAAGCTTGTAGATATTTATCATACCCTTTATATACTGACCCATGGTTTTCAGCTAATAAGCCACTTTCTTTAAGAACTTCAATTGCTTTTCTTCTTACAGCATAATATGGATGATTGGTTACTGAACCAACAAATCCTACAGTATTATATCTTCCAGTCAAATATGTAGGTTTAAATTCTTCTTCATTAGCAGAAAATGGAAGCCATACGGATTGTATAGGTGCTTTCTCATTATAATAATGACGTCTAAGTAAGAGTGAGAATTCAAACTCCTTATACAAATTAAGTATAGCTTTATCATCATGTACTACACCTTGATAATTAAGTCCATAATGGTCTTCTTCAAGGATTACAGATGGAACATTATATTTACAAATATCTTTAGGTATCCAATCCAATGCAATCATATTATAAAGTATAAAAAATAATACATCTGGATCAAAGTAAGATATTATATCAGTCTCTGTCATACGTGAATCATACGGTACAGGGGCTAACTCTCTTTCTATAAGTTCTTCTCTTGGCCCATATATAAAAAGTTCTATACTTGGGTGTCTAGATAACTTCTTGATAAAGTCAATTCTAGTTCTATCATCTCTTCTTCTATATCCATTGTTTAGAACTAATATCCTCATGCATATCTCTCTATTTTATGAAGAATGGCAGCATCTTGTATCATCATCTCAACTCTGTCTTTACACGGCCCAAAAAGTCCTACACCAGCATAGTGTATAACATAACTATTGAACCTATTTGCATAGTTGTTCCACTGTTCAGAAAACATTGTCATGTGATTAAATTGGAATGGCAGTTCATGTATTTGTATATTCAACTTGTGCATATTATACCCAAGTTCAACATCATCATACCCAGGTTCTTCCCAAAGATTGTTTTCATCCACATTGAAAACTTCTTTGTATTGCTTAGAAAACAATATAAATCCAGTATTTATATAGCCTTCTCTCCAACCAACATCACCACGTTTTGCTTGTATATCTCCTATAGTCTTTCTTCTGTGTGCTTGTCTTGTTCCTTTATCTTCAAATATACAAGCTATTTTATCTTCTGATATCATATCAAATATATTGGGACAGTCATACTTTATAAGTATATCTGCATCAAGATTAAGAATTCTGTCATAAGATAAAAACAAGTCTTTTAACTGTAATATACGATAATGTCTATGTATATTTGGTATGTCAGTATCCAACACAAGTATTTCAGCATTACACTTTTTAGCATAAGCTTCTATGAAAGGGAAAGATATGTCAGTCATATCCTTTATGTTTTCATCTGCTCTAACTGTTATAAGTATTTTTTCCATTAACTACCTCAAGAATATTCTTGGCTGTATTATACCAAGTGTAATCACGCATAACTCTTTCTCTTCCTTCTATTCCTATCCTAACTGCTTGTTTGTCAGAAACAGTCTTTATCAGATTAAGTAACTCATCATTGTTACTAAAAGTTAGAAGTTCTTTTCCAACTGTAAAGTAATTCTTACAAGTTGAAGTTGTATCAAAATGCAACACACAAGAACCACATGATAAAAGCTCAAATACTCTAGCACTAAAGTATGAAGGTATATCATTAAATGTACTTACAGATAACATAAATTTTGAACTTGAAGATATGGTTGCATAATCTTCCATAGTAAGTTGGCCACTTTTCCAACCAGGGCCATAAAATTTAGCATCTACTCCATTATCTAATAAAAACTTGTAGATAGCTTCTCTTTCATGCGTATTAGCTCCTATGAAAGATATAGTAGATTCAAATTTACTATTAAATTCAACTGGTTTGTGTATATCTGGATGTGCTCCCTCAAATATATGATAGCAGTTTGTAACTCCTTGTTTATCAAAGTAATCTACACATGCTACTGATGTGCATGAACTGAATTTACAATTCTTAGCATGTTCTACTATCTCTGGTGCATTTTGTGCTATTATATGTGAGTCCATAAAGAATAGAAATGTTCTAGCTACCTTACTTACTTCTTCTGTTACTTTTGGATGTATGGCATTAAACTTACAAAATATAACCAGTTCAGGATTATATTTACTTACAGCATAAAGAATTACCTTACAAAGATAATCATCATCATACTGACTTTTTATATTCCTGTAGTTTATAGGTATTATATTAAATCCTAATCTAGAAAAAGCTGAAGCAATCCATACATTAGCTGAATATTCTTTATCCAATACACCACATATAATTATATTTTTATTCATAGAATTTCCTACCAACTTGTTCTATATTCTTGAAGTTTAGGGTGAGTTACAAGCATGTTAAGTATAATGTTCTGAAAAGATTTTGTTAATGGTGTTACACCTTTTGGAAATATAGCAGGAACATGTGCTATACAATCACCATTTTTATAAGTATATCCTTCCTTTAATCCTACAATACCTAATACTTTAGCTCCTAGGTTCTTAGCATAGTCAACTGAATCCACTATATAAGTATCTACATTTCTTTCTTTTGACCCACCACCAACAGATAGAATAAATATAACATCCTTGCCAGATAATTTATGCTCTTTGAGTGATTCAATTATTGCACAATTATAAAGAGACTTAGTTGATATACCCAATGACTCATTAAAATCATATACTGTACAATTAGTATCTACTGAACCAATAAAGAATATACGCCCTTTATTTTCTTTTACTGTAACAATACTATCTATGAGCTTACTAACCTCTTTTGATGTTCTCATACTGAGTGCAAGTTTATATACTGCATTGAAATACTGCACTTGATAATCTGAATCTACAACTATGTTAACTACATCCATTATATCTTCCACAACGTAGTTTGCTTTCTTAGCTACTTCTGGTTCATAGTTGTGTTCTTGTGCCATATATATTGTAGTACAACCAGCCCTTATTCCTGCATCTATATCTCTCCAAGTATCTCCTACTAGAAATGATTCTTTTAGATTTACTTTATTTTCTAATTCTGCTTTCTTTAACATGCCGATATTTGGTTTCTTGAATTCATTAGAATCATCAGCAAAAGGGCAAACATAGAATTTGTGTACCTTACACTTATTTTGTATATAATCAAATGTTTCTATTACAAATTCTTTTGTAAGTAATCCTCTCTCAACATCAGGTTGATTTGTAACTACAATATTGAAGTAACCAAGACCATTCAATATCTCAAGAGCAAGTTCTACATTTGGCTTCAACTTAAACTCTTCCATTGTCTTGGGAGAACCATTTTCATTATGATTTATAACACCATCTCTATCTAAAAATATTGCTTTTATCATAATTTATATCCAAAGAATTGTGTTATATATTTTATATTATTAAAGATCAGGTCTACTTCTTCATGTTTATCTTTGAAGAACCCATCATATATTGTATCAAGTCTTTTATATTTCCCTATTTCGCCTAAGTCTATGTTAGTGTACCCCTTACTCTTTTCTCTCATCCTAGTATAGAAATACTTCATATCGTCTTTATATTCTATTCCAATCCATCCACACATGTGTTTTACTACTTCTTCTTGATTAAGAAGCATATCTTCCATCCTAACTGCATAAACCCTTTCACTATAAGTAGAAGTAAGTATAAGAAAGAAGCCAAAAGCCATATTCATAGTTCCTATACATCCCCATGTAGTAGCATCATAAGCCCAATATTCACTTTGTCTACCACGATACAATTTACTAAGAACTGTGTCTCTAGGGTCACGTATTGCCCATATAATCTTCATATTTAGATTAAGATTCATTGCATTAGCAAACATAGCCCAAGGAGTATATTCTATGTCTGATTTAGTTAGATAGTAATCTGGATAAATTATACCACCACGATTAAATACATGTTTGTCTTCTACACTGATTGATGGTATAAATATATCATTTCCTCTCAATGTTTCCAGTATCATATTTGTACCAGATCGTCCAGTACCTAACACAACTACTTGCATCCTATTTCCTCTCTTATATGCTTTGCAAATCTGTCTATTCCTTCTTGTGAACCTATTTCGTATGGTTTGAACCCAAGTACAAAACTATTTAATATTCTAGCTTGTGCTAACATTTCAAGTACTTGGTGAAATTCTACTTTTGTATTATATACAATATACTTCAATATGTCTTTGTTACAGATATATACTCCTGTATCAATATATTTTGCATTATCCAATATAAGACTTTTTGAATAAACAGTATATCCTTCTAACAAAGTTACATTACTTCTTTCATAATCATCTGTATTTTCGGCAACTAACATATAACATAGTTCATTTTTAACACTCTCTAACATTTCATTAAGTGGGAAAGGAACAAACACATCACCATACATAAGCACAAACTTATCTTCAAACAAATGCTCAGCATATTTCAAAGCTGTAGCTGTACCACAATTATCAAAGGGGTCATGACTGTATATTAATTTAACATCTTGATAATAACTGCCATATCTTTCTTCTATCAACTCAGATTTGAATCCTGTGCATAATATAACTTCTTCAAACTTATAAAATTTAAGAAGTGAAAGTTGGAAACTTAGGAAAGGACTACCTTCTATCTTTATAAGAGACTTAGGTATTTCACCATGTGTGATATGTTCTACTCTTTTTCCTTTGCCACCAGCCAATATAACTGCTTGCCTTTTCACTTCACCTCCAGGGCATTTAGTAGGATTTTAGATTCATCTAAAATCTTGTCCATATCAGCATCTTTAGCTTCTACATTATCCTTCCTCTTATATCCAATCTTCTTCAGTTGTTCGATAAATCCGAACACGTCATTTAATATAGTAGGTGCATCAACTGCTCTATAATCATAAAGTTCTCTGAACGCAGTGGGCGTGTTAAATCTATTGAATTCAATAGTATGCCTTACTCTCTCATGACCTATTATATAAGATGGACAACCACAGAAAAGAGCTATATGTGTTCCACCAGATTGACTTGATATACTACAAACAGATGAACAAAGATATTCAATCAGTGTCTCTGTCTTATCACTTTTATCATACTTTATTAGATTTAGTATATTAGGCCCTTCCATATCTACACATGCTGCACCACTAGGAGTTCCACCAATTACAACTAAATAATTCTTGGATAACTCCTGAATTACCTGGTACCAAACATATTCAGGTACATTACGTTGTGATGCTCTTGCTCTCTTTCTAGGTAATATAGTTATTATAGGCTTTTCTGATTGTATCTTATTTTTTGCATTATATCTACAAAAGAGTTGTCTCTCATGATTTGCAAATGTATTGCATCCACGTGGAGGAAACACTTCTATAGCTTTTACTGGATTGTAGAAGCTACGAATATATGATATTATTTCTGAATATACTTCAGGTGGAGTTAAAGAACCGGGAGGACTACCAGGAATAACAGATTCAAAACAATCTCCTTCTAATCCCAACTTATAAAATTCAGGAGGAAAGTCTATTGTATATTTTACAAAGTCATTCACAAAAGCATGTAAATTTGGATTCATAAAGATAATAAAAGGAAGGTCTGGATACTTCTCATGTTTAAGGTTTCTCATAAAACCTTGGAAGAATTGTAGAAACCATCCGAGTTCAGAAATGCAGAATGATACCACACATGGTTCATCTATATAAAGCTTATTTTCTTCTGTCATATCACCTCTCTAAATTTGACTCTTTACCTTGAAAAGAGTTAAGTAATTTCTCCATCAAATGATGGAGAGAAGAATATAGCCCATTCCGTCATACAAGGCTCTGAGGGGACTAATAATACAGGTGGGCGGAGTTTGTAAACTATATTATTATTCCTCTATTAGTTCGTAGTAGACTATTACAGGTGCAGTTTTGGATGCCAGCCAGCTCTTCGGCCTATTTATGCTTAACCTGTATATTCATTACTCCAGAAATATTGTAAGCCTTTCTGAACGATTGAAGCCTGGTTTTGGGTACTTCCCTCAGCTATCTACTACTTACTCTCTTATTATATGCACCTACTTGCCACATTAGGGACTTACGGGCAGATGCTATGGTAATATCCTAAGTTTATTGGGAGGTTGTAATTGATTATATTTATATACGCCAATGTCCCAAGCATCGGCGCCACGTAACACTCCTTCCAAGTCGGCATTGAGAGCTTTGTATCCCAGACTCGAAAGGTTCAATCCCTTATTTATAACAAGGGAGCCAATTCCTGGACGGCCGGTAGTAGTGTCAACACCCCCAGTTCCCT
>Ga0100387_10000922_pt1 | contig 24526 bp, 21 predicted proteins | sample CryGeymeta201511_FD_81547 | JGI IMG/M metagenome (GOLD analysis project Ga0100387, IMG submission 81547) | Groundwater microbial communities from Crystal Geyser aquifers in Utah, USA - Crystal Geyser metaG 2015-11 | ecosystem: Environmental > Aquatic > Deep subsurface > Groundwater | place... | reverse complement strand
AACAAGCTTTGACTTATTCCTGTTTTCTTCCAGGGATTGCCATTGCCCTTTCAACTGCGAAGAATCCACTTTGGTTATTGCAGATGCCTTCTGAATAAGCACCTCCGCTACCTGCCGGTTCAGGCTGAAATGCCACTTCCGTTTCGTCCGGCTCCAGCGTGCACCCTGCACTTCCTTCATCGCGTGTATAAGCTCTTTGTTGTATGGGAAGTCCGCAAATAACCGTTTCTCTCCTCTGTACTCTGCAACTGATAATATGAATTTCTCCATGAATCTAATATAACTATTTATGCATAAGATTCCCAAATAATATAACGAATGAAAAGAAACAAGTGGGTGTGATGTATTCGCATTGTTATCTGAATCCACCTGATAGTCGAATTGAGGTTTGTAAAACGCAGGCCGCCAGGGGTCCGGGAGGTTGTGGTAAGGGGGTTTAAGGTATTTGCTGTGACATTTTATAGGGGAAGTGATTCTTCATTTTACCCGGATGCTCTTGCGTTTCCTTTCTCCCTGAGAACCATTTTCCCGTGCAGGGTAATGCCTTCGCTAAGAACCTGAACGAGATATACGCCCGCGCTTAATTCGCCCACATCAAACACGCCGTACCGCTCAGGCTGTACCGATGTTGGATCCCTAATCCCAGGAATAGAGAGTACCGGGAACACTACCCTTCCCGGGCTTGAGCGCCGGCAGCTTTCGCCGGGCTACAATTGGTGTGATCCCTTCCACATTTGTGCCCACATTAAATAAATGATGAACGCCATAACACAAATAAATATAGGCACTACAAGTATTTCTGGACATGATATCTGCCCGTTGGGTCCGTCTATCCCCATCGGTATGCGATACCCTGTCATCAGGTCCTGCATACGTTTCGGTTTCTGTGATAATACTGCCGGTCAACAACCCTCAGTTCGGGTCATCAACAACTTACCCGGCAGGTCATGGCTTATGGTAGCCTGCCCGAGACCCCAGCGGCTGTCGGTTCGTCAATCAGATTTTCAGCGGTATAAAACAGTACCCGTTTCTGAACCTGCGCCGCTTTCATTCCCATTGCAATCGCCAGGTGGGTTTTACCCACACCGGGCGGACCGATGAACAACAGGTTTGGCGCCCTGGACAGGAAGTTCAGATTATCCAATAAGGGGGAGATTATTGGGCAAGAATATCATTGATGATCAGGATCACATCCAGTACATTGACAATACTATCTTCATTCATATCCGCAATATACTGCTCAAGTGGCCCCAAAGTTTCGATATTAATGACATCATTTACTACCAGTATAATATCGAGAATATTTAACTCACCATCCATATTAACGTCGCCCTTTAGCAATGAAGTGGGCTGTCGGGTGGTAATAAACAGGGCGGTTTCATTCTGAAGGGGCATTGCAGCAACAGGATACTGATTATTGAATGTGTACTGAAGTCCAACATTCCCCAGGTGGTTTTCGATACCAATCGTGCTGTAATCGCCATGGGTAACCCCGCCACCTTCCATATTCCCTACTGTGGTATTGTTAAACACTTTATACTGGATTAAAATTTCATCATCTCCGGTGGGTGTGATACTGTTCATCAGGATCACCTGAAACGTCTCTTCGCTTGACTGGTCATAGGTTCTCATCCCTGACCATTCTATGATCACCTGTTCGTTATTCGTGTCGAAATATCGATAGGCCTGACCACTATTAGACGTTTTCAGATCGTCCCAGAATGCGGCGATCATCGGGGATGGTCCGCCTGCACCGGGGAGTTCATAGTTCCTGAAGGATGACATATCGGAATATCCCAAGGCTATCCACCCGTTCGATGTGACTGTGATTTCATCATAATCCACACCATAATAAGTGAATGTAAACGGGAGATCGACATGAGCAGGTTGTTGTGAAACCGGCACACCATACCCGGAATCATTTAGTCCTAAGCTGGTTCCGGCACCCCCAAAATCCGGATCAATCTCGATCCAACTATAGGGCATTGCTAATGTGTACCCCAGATCACCTGAATCGTATATGTAGTACCCGTGGGAATCCGGTCCTAAGGGATCGGTAACGGAAACTTCACCCACCTGTACGATCAGTATTTCTGTCCGGTCATACCCGTCTGCATTCGTAATATTGACGGAAACAGGTAACATGCTTCCGTGAACGATGTTATCGCTGGTCGTTAAATGAAAGCCATCCAAAGAATATCCGGACTGTCCTCCGGGAATATTGGAGTATGATGCCAGATTATCATCGATTTCAAAATAATTCCAAGGTCCGATTTCATCGATAATCACCGTAAACTCACCTGAAGGGAGAGTACCGTCATTTGAGACTAAAATATCAAAATCCACACTCATTCCGGGGTTTAACATCCCGCCACCGGTGATGCTGTACGAAGCCGGTTGCAGACTGGGTGCAGCGACCATCACGGGGATAATATTTCCCCAGGAATTTGTACTATCGTCGGTGATGGCCATCACCAATCCGAGATCTTCATCCTGAATCGAACTACCGGCAATGGATACAACGAAATTGAAATTCGCCGTCATGCCTGAAGTCAGTTGATCAATTCCTGATGTTCCTGAAAAAATTTGAACGTCTCCTGAATTGGTGGTCAGGTTGGCGACTAATCCGGTCAAGGTAGTTGTCCCGTTATTCGTAATCGGGATTTCAATCTGGATCGTTTCTCCGGGGTTTGCAACACCATCATTGTTTCCGATCGTTTCAATGAGATTTAAATCATCGGCAGCAATTGCAAGGAGTGCGCCTGTGACCGAAATGGATTCCTGATAAGGAATGTAATTTTTCATCACCGCCGTAATGGTTATTGCACCGCTCAATCCGGAATCAATCATCACCATCGCGTGCCCATCAGTATCGGTAAATCCGGTAAATGAAGTGTTTGACCCCTGTGTCACGACGACCCTGACGCCTTCTAAAGGTGTATCTGTTTCAGAATCTGTAACTAAAATATCAATCAAATTCGATCCGGCAGATATTGTGGAAGGGAGTTCAACATTCAGTTCGCGGGGACGAAGCGTCCATAGATGTACGGCAGGATCACCCATTAAATTATTCCAGTGAGAAAATATACTGACTTTATTTGCAGGATCGCTGGGATATGCATGCAACAGCGCCAGTTTACCGGCTGCCAATGCGGCGCCGGTGGTCTCAATCTCCCTGGAATAAATACCCTCATAAATACCCATTTCTGCGATATTATTAAATGCAGTGTGAGTCCCGGATGTTGCTGTCCCTACCGCTCCGACACCTCCTTTGGGATTACTGACCGTACCGGCTCTTAAGAATGATTCGCTAATCGCTTCCCCCCACGAAAAAGAACCGGTTGAGCAGGTGAGAAACGTGACAAATGGTGTTTTCCACACATTCGTGGCGTTATTAATATTTCCCGATCCAAACCCACTAACTCCAATATATCCCCGGTAATTAAAATAACTGATTCCATTAGAGAGTTGGGTCTGCATCCAGTTCGAATAATTCCCATTACCATAATTTGTATTAATATATTCCATGCCCCATGCATACATTATTGTTTCAATGTATTGATTTGTGGTGATGGTGGAAAGTCCTGAAGATGAGGGATCGCCCACTAATGCTGCGCTGACATACCAATCATCGCCGGTTTCAGCGATATGGGTGGCTTTTTCATAGTCCATGGTTTTTACGCCGATAACCGATAACTGTGTACTGCTTTCTGCAGACAAACGGCCGACAAATACTTCAGGCAGAAGATCATTACCATCCAGTTGTGAGTAGGGCATATCGCCTTCACCGTTATACCATGACCAGTTTTCATTAAACGTAGGAACCCCGTAGCTTCCTCCAACATCACCGACCAATCCTACAAATTCAGGGGGTGGATTGTAAGTTTGATACGCATTTGTAATGTATGATTTAATTGAATTATTGCTGGAACCGGTTTCATCGGTGGAGGCAGTATACACCTTATATCCTTTCTGACGGCGCCATTCTACCAATTGCTGAAAGACCGGGTGAACGATTGAGCCGTTTGAACCACCGCCGCAAATGTATAAAATTGCCGGCTGCTGATAATCTTCAATACGGGTGTTGGCATCATAATTCAAAATCACAGATTTATAAAACGGTTCGAATGCCAATGACGGGGGCATCTGATATGATATCCCCAGCGCCCGGGTACCTGATTCAGTTACAGAAATTTCCACCTGATCAAATACTTCCAGTTCGTGAGTATTCGGATAATATGTAAATGGGATGAAATTTAAAAGCGCTACTTCAACTCCTCTCATCACCATCGGATCAGAAAGGATGATGCTGCTTTCAGGGTAAACAGATTCGGCGTTCATGAGTTGAATTCCCTGTTCAGCGTTCGCAGTACGATCGGTGTCAAAGAAAATTCCTTTCGCCGGCAGAAGGTTGATCCCATATAACGTTGTGGAAGCAACTACAGTGAATGATACACTATATGCGATTCCGGGCTGCAACTGAATGAATGTGGAAAAAACCGGTAAATCCGGCACTCCGGTCTGTGTGGTCTTACCTGCAAATTCAGATTCGATTCGCTGTCTACCGGTTTCGTTGGAAACCGTATAACTATTGGTAAAATCAATTCTAATTTCTCCGTTCTGTCCGGCATTGAGCTCAAATGGTGATGAGTCTGCTCCAAATCCGACAGAAAAAACCAAGGCCAAACCGATGACCGGTAATATCAAATTTCTCATATCTCCTCCTGATAATTGTTCAATTAATATCTGATTTTAAAGAAGAAAATCTACATTGTAATTAAAATTCCCTCAGAAATAAGTTTGTATCATTTTGTAATGGAAGGAGAATAATAAGCATCCATTTTATTATGTATCAGATTGGTATGATTATCCAATATAACATTAATTAACTTGATTTTGATATTTTGGATTTTAACAGCATCATAATTGCTGGCAGTTTGGCTGGTGTAAACATAAATGACTATCTTTTTAAAGATAATTCAAATATCTTCCGTAATTTCAATCCAAAATTGATCATTTTTAAAAACTCTCGCCAAAAGCCTGCTCGATATACGAAACATTTCGTTCAGACGTCAATCTTTTAGGTACAATATTGAGTGACCGGTGACCGGATTACCATCTCATACCAATTCCAACTAATTGGCATGTATTCATTCTTCCCGTTTAATAGGGTCACAATTTAGACCTCCAAATTATTGTGAAGTATAAATGACTTCTTTATGTGTGGAGTGATACCCACGTTGCAAATCAATGGAACGCCGTTGAAATAACCTCCTTTGCCTGTTTATCGCCTGAGGCAGGTTCAATCAAACCATTATCGCGCCCATATCGTAAAATCCAATTCTCAAAAAATGTTTATTCGACTTTAGGGTTGTAATTTTTTGCACATCAGTTGCGCGATTGACTTTGTAACATTTCAATAAAGCTGAACTCCGTTGCCTGTTTTCCGATAAATTATTCTGTTGGTTAAGTGAAATTAAATTTTAGATAATATCCATAAATAATTTATACATCTTTTAGATATTAACAATGTATTCACTCAAATTTATTTTATCTCGAATCAGAATTTAATAGGTTTATTAGGTAAAAGATATTTAATCTTGGTTGGAGTATAGGTACGTTTCAACCGGTTTTGTTCTGCTAGAAGATATTACCCGCCTTTAAAAGCCCTTAATTAATTCTATTTTGACATATTGGTTATGGGGTTCAAATGGAACCAGAATTTACCTGTTCCAGCCACTATTGATTTTTAGGGTATCGGTAGATCAAATAGTGTAATAAGTACCGATACCAAAATTGAAAAGAAAGATTACGTAATGAAATTATATGTTGGAAATTTATCCTGGGAAGCCAAGGAAGATGAACTGAGTAAACTATTTGCAAAGCACGGCGAAGTTACGAGTGCAACCATTATTACAGATAGGGAAACGGGTCGGTGCAAAGGTTTTGGTTTTGTCGAAATGACAAACAAAAACGAAGCAGAAGCTGCAATCAAAGCGCTGAATGATACTGAAATGAAAGGACGGAATATCAAAGTGAACGAAGCCCGTCCACGTGAAGAGCGTCCCAGCAAACGAGCCTGGTAAATCCATCGCAGAAAATAAATGACTCAGAAAGTTGGCACAGATGTTCTGCTGCCAACTTTCTTCCTCCCTCCCACTTAAAAACCCCGCATCAAATAACAATTATTTGTCCCTGGCGCCAAATCAATTCTCGTGTAACATTTTAAACTCATTGTCGATATATTATTTGCACAATTAAATCTGGGAATTTGGTAAAAATCCATTTTTCAATTTTGAAAGGGGGATGCGTAAAGCGGGTGTTTAAAAACCATTCAGCACATACGGTAAAACGGTTTTCTTTTGAGAGCGGATGAAGGGAATCGGACCCTCGTCTAAAGCTTGGGAAGCTTTCGTTCTACCATTGAACTACATCCGCAAGAATTTATTCGTAGATCTCGGTTTCTTTCTTTTTCTGTATTTCGTTCAGTTGTTCAATATATTTATTCGTCATCTCCTGAACATCATCCATCGCACGTTTGAGGTTGTCATCAGATAGGCCCTCATCTTTATTAAATTTCTTCAATTGATCATTCGCTTCCCGGCGGATATTTCGTATCCCAACCCTGCCTTCTTCCACGATATTATGAATCAGTTTCACCAGGTCTTTACGGCGATCATCAGTGAGTGTCGGGATCGACAAGCGAATAACATTCCCGTCATTATTGGGATTTAATCCCAGGTCGCTGGCAATAATTGCTTTCTCAATCGCCCGTAAACTAGTGGGATCATAGGGTTGAATGGTCAGCATTTGAGGTTCCGGAACTGATAATTGTGCCATGTTTTTTAACGGTGTCAGTGTACCGTAATAATCGACTTTCACGATATCCAGAATACTGGTTGAGGCTCTTCCAGTTCGTATGGAAGCGACTTCATGTTGATAGTGTTCAACGGTTTTTTCCATTTTTGACAGGACATCTTTAAATAATTCGTTGACCATGCTCTACCCTTTTATGATTTTAGTTCCAACAGTTTTTTTCTCTATCATTAGCCGAAAATTATCCCTGTGAAGGATATTTAATACAAGTATTGGGAGATTATTTTCTTTACACAAGGTTACAGCAGTCAAATCCATGACCCGAAGATCTTTTTCTAATACTTCCCTATACGTAAGACTATCAAACTTAACTGCATGGGGATTTTTTGCAGGGTCCGAGTCGTAGACGCCATCGACTTTTGTCCCTTTAATCACGATATCGGCTTCGATTTCAATCGCCCGAAGCGCGGCGGCGGTATCCGTTGTGAAATATGGGTTCCCGGTTCCACCTGCAAAAATAACAATACGACCTTTCTCAAGATGTCGCTTTGCTCTTCTGCGGATATAGGGTTCTGCAAGTTGTGAGATTGAAATGGCTGACATGACACGGGTGTCGCATCCTGAATTTTCAAGGGCGGATTGGAGAGCGACAGAGTTGATAATGGTTGCAATCATACCCATATAGTCTGCAGAAACACGGTCAATACCCTGGGTTGCACCCGACAAGCCTCTGAAAATATTTCCCGCACCGATGACGATCCCGATTTCCAGATTTTGGTTGTAAAGATATTGAATAGTACCTGTAAGTTGGGATAATATATCAGAATCGATGCCAAAACCTTTCTCTCCTGCCAGAATTTCGCCACTCATTTTAAGTAGGATCCGGCGATAGGGAGTGTCAGGCATGATCTTTAAATAGGGGTTGCTATTCTTGGGCAGACGGATCGGAAGATTCACCCAATTCAAACCGTACAAATCGTGCAATGGTGATATTTTCACCAAATGAGGAAATCGCCTCTGTCACGATATCTTTTATGGTCTTGTCAGGGTCTTTTACAAATGTTTGTTCACTCAGCACATTTTCAGAATAATATTTTCCCAGCATACCTTCAGATATCTTATCGATGAGGTGATCGGGTTTACCAGACTGCTTCGCCTGTTCGGTAAAAATCTCTTTTTCTTTCGCAATAACAGAAGTTGAGATATCTTCTCGTCTGACAGCAATTGGATTTGCGGCGGCGATATGCATGGCGATATCCTTTGCAAAGGATTGAAATTTCTCCGTTCGGGCGACAAAGTCAGTCTCACAATTCACTTCAAGAAGTACTCCAAGCTTGGATCCGGGATGGATATAATGTGTAATGACACCATCATTGGCAGATCTGCCCGATTTCTTTTGCGCTTTTGCAATCCCTGCTTTCCGTAAATTTTCAATAGCGAGATCAATATTTCCATCCGCTTCTACCAGCGCTTTTTTGCAATCCATCATACCGGCGCCGGTGCGATCGCGTAATTCTTTTACAGCGTGTGCGGTAATCATACTATTAATCTTCCCGATCGAACGTCTGTTCTACTTCCGTCTCTTCATCTGAAAGGTTCAAATCGTCAGAATTCAGTTCAACACCGCTGATGTCTGTATCGCCTGATTTACGGGATAGCAATTCGGCTTTAATTCCTTCCATTTCACTATCGTAATTTTCAGCCCGGTTCTCAACAACACCGCCGCGGGCTTCAATTATCACATCCGCTATGTGGTTTACTATAAAATGAATGGATTTCAGTGAATCGTCGTTGGCAGGGATCGGGAAATCAATCGGTGTCGGGTCGGTATTACTGTCTACGATTCCGAATGTGGGAATTCCCAACCGTCTGGCTTCTTTAATCGCCGTCGATTCATTCATGCCGTCCACAAAAAAGATGGCGCTGGGCAGATATTTCATATCTTTAATACCACGATGCAGATCGCCCAGTTTTATTCTCTCTCGCTCCAGCAATCCCAACTCTTTTTTGGTCAGATTAGTGTATATTTCGGAAGATTCCTTTTCCAGAAGCAGTAATCTTTTAATACTTTTCTTTATGGTTGCAAAATTAGTCAGGGTTCCGCCAAGCCATCGTTCAACCACATAGAACATTCCGCATCTGTCCGCCGCCAATTGAATGACGTCCTTCGCCTGTTTCTTCGTTCCAACGAAGAGAATTGTGCCATCGTTCCGTGTGATACGGGTAATTTCTTTACTCGCTTTTTCAAGCTGACGTTGAGTTTGTTCAAGGTCAATAATATGGATGCCATTTTTCTTCATGGCGATATAGGGTTTGTAGTTCGGATTCCATTTGCTGGTGGGGTGTCCAAAATGCGCACCGGCATTCAGAAGTGCTTCTATTGTAATATTGTCCATACTCACTATATTTCTTATCGTTTTGAAAATTGAAATCGTTTACGTGCGCCAGGTTGTCCGTACTTTTTCCGTTCCACTTCCCGTGAATCACGGGTCAGCATACCGGCGCTTTTCAGGACGAGCCGCATCTCGGAATCTATCTTTTCAAGAACCCGTGCGATACCCAGACGGATTGCGCCAGCTTGTCCGGTACAACCGCCTCCTTCGACATTGACAAATATATCATATTTTCCAACATTATCTGTCAAAACGAGTGGCTGTCTCAACACCATCTTCGACGTATTTCGCCCGAAATATTGTTCAATATCCCGGTTATTGACGATAATTTTCCCTTTACCGGATTCGAATCTCACTCTGGCGACAGAGGATTTTCTTCTACCGGTAGCAAAATATCCAGTCGTTTTTGTCATTAACTTCCTTTACCTTAAACTTCCAAGAGCATGGGTTGTTGTGCTTTATGAGGATGGTTCGGGCCCGCATATACTTTGAGTGTTTTATTTAACTGATGACCCAGTTTGTTGTGGGGTAACATTCCTTTTACCGCTTTTTCAATAATTCTTTCAGGATGGGTTTCCTTCATTTGGATAAAACCGATCGTGGTGTCACCACCGGGATAACCTGAATGACGCCAGTAGGTTTTCGCGTCTTCTTTTTTCCCCGTTAGTTTTACTTTTTCGGCATTCACAACAATGACAAAATCACCCATCGAAAGATTGGGCGTATAAAACGGTTTATGCTTGCCACGGATAATTTGTGCGACCTTACTGGCAAGCCTGCCAAGGTTCTTTCCATTAGCATCTACCAGAAACCAACTTCTGGTGATATCTTTTTTTCTGATTGATTCTGTTCTCATTGAGCGTTTAACTTTATAAAATTGATTTTAGAAAAGCCTGTTAACTTATCCAATACTGCTATTTTAAACCAACAATTATTGTATAATATTTTTTCTGTTTTCCGGGTTATTCTCACTGTAATTGTAATAGAAGCTCACCCGAAATGACGGTTTCCACTTTGCCGGTCAGTTCGATACCTATGAACGGCGTATTCCTTGACCTGGAGTAGATATGGTGATCCCCAAATACCCATTTATGATCGGGATCAATGACTGCGAGATTTGCCGTTTTACCCTTATGAATTGCGTCAAGATCCCATCCCATCACCGAACAGGGACACTGATTTAACAAAGACAGAATGGTTTTCAAAGAAAACCCATGCGCGGACAGCACAGTGTTGATCACGGCAAAAGCCGACTCTAATCCGATCATGCCACAGGGAGCTGAAATGAAGTCTTCTTCTTTTTCTTCAATGGTATGCGGGGCGTGATCTGTGGCGATGCAATCGATGGTTCCGTCTTTTAGCCCTGCAATTAATGCATCCCGGTCCTCATCCCGGCGCAACGGCGGAGCAACTTTCGCGTGGGTGTTAAAATCGATTAATTTATCCTCTGTCAGCATCAAATGATGAGGGGTGACTTCTGCAGTAACATTGACGCCGCGGTCTTTAAACTGCCGAATGAGGTGAACCGTTTGTGCAGCAGAAACATGGGGTATGTGGATCCTCCCCCGGGTGAGTTCTGCAAGTGTCAAATCGCGAAATACCATGACGGTTTCAGAAATATTGGGATTCCCCGGCAGACCCAGCCGGGTGGATAGAGCGCTTTCATTCATCACCCCATCGTTTCGGAGATAGACGTCTTCAGCATGATTAATCACGGGGATGCCCAGCATCCGGGAGTATTCCAACGCATATCGCATCATTTGACCGTTCACCAGCGGAACCCCGTCATCCGATACTGCCACTGCACCGGCGTCAACCATGTCACCGATTTCAGCCAATTGGGTTCCCAATTGACCTTCAGTTATTGCACCAATAGGCCTGATCTTCACTGGTAACGCAGCAGACTTGTCTATAATATACCGCACCGATTCGGGTGAATCTATGACCGGATTTGTATTTGGCATCACGCAAACCGTTGTAAATCCACCTGCCAGCGCTGCCAGCGCACCGGTTTTGAGTGATTCTTTATCTTCCCGCCCGGGTTCCCGGAAATGGGAATGGATATCGGTAAATCCCTGAGTGATAATTTTCCCCGGGCAATCAATTACTCTATGTGATTCCGGTGAAACGTCGATTTGCCCGATTTCTTTTATCTTTCCATTTTCAATGACAATGGTTGCCTTCATTTCACTTTGGGTGGACGAATCGAAAATCGTTCCGTTGGTCAAAAACAATCGTGATATTTTTTCACCATTTTTTTTCATGCCCCTTCCTCCCCGGGACTTAATAGTAAATATAGGATACTCATCCTGACAGCAACGCCATTTAACACCTGATCCAGAATAATGGCTTGCTTGCTATCGGCAACGGCACTGTCAATTTCCACCCCCCGATTCATAGGTCCGGGATGCATGATCACAACCTCTTTTGAATGATTCGCCAGTCGTTCACTCGTTAGTCCAAACCGATGTCGGTATTCTCGAATCGAAGGGATGACGCCGAGTCCCATCCGTTCACGCTGTATTCGCAGGACATTGACGATGTCAGCCCATTCCAAAAGTAAATCCACATTATATTCAATGGAAACGCCCAGAGATTCTACTCCGAACGGAATGAGATGCGGCGGACCGCATAACCTCACCTGAGCACCCATTTTGACCAGTCCATAAATATTGGATAATGCGACGCGGCTATGGAGGATATCTCCGATGATACCCACCTTTATCCCCTCCAGTCTGCCAAATTTTTCATGGATGCTCATCATATCCAGCATACCCTGTGTCGGATGTTCATGAGTCCCATCGCCGGCATTGATGACAACCGCATCCACAAATTGTGTCAATTGCATGACAGACCCCGGTGTAGGATGCCGCATGATCACCGCATCCATCTTCATCGCATGGATATTCTGGACGGTATCTTTTAATGATTCACCTTTTTTCAAGCTGGAGGAACTTGCAGAAAAGTTGGTGACATCAGCAGATAATCGTTTTTCTGCCAATTCAAAGGACATCCGTGTTCGTGTTGAATTTTCGAAAAATAAATTCACTACATTTTTACCCGTGAGGGAGGGTACTTTTTTAATCGGCCTGTCTAAAACCTCCCGAAAAGTATAGGCAGTATTTAGGATTTTATGCATATCCTGCACGGGTGCATGTTCAAGATCCAGAAAGTGTTTTCGACTGAGAGCACCCATTATTTTACCTCCCCGGAATAGTCCATGAGCAGGACTTCATCAGCACCATCCACCTCTTTCAGATGGACATGGATATGCTCCCGCAGGGAGGTGGGGTAATTTTTTCCCACATAGTCTGCTTTAATCGGTAATTCCCGGTGTCCGCGGTCCACGAGCACACATAATTGTACGGACGCGGGGCGTCCAAAATCGAACAGTTCCCCCATCGCTGCCCGAATGGTTCGTCCGGTGTACAAAACATCGTCGATTAGAATGACATTTACTTCATCAAGGCTGAACAGTATTTCAGAGGATTTTACCTGGGGCGAGCCCAGATTCGTTCGAAAATCATCTCTGTAAAAGGTGACATCCTGATATCCCTGTTTAAGGGAAAAGTCTGATATTTCTTTGATCAGCCTGTGTATTCGATTTGCCAAAAATTCACCCCGGGTTCGGATACCTACCAATGCAACAGTGGATAAATCCGGGTTTTGTTCAACAATCTCATGGGCTAATCGGGTGAGGGTACGACTGATTTGCATCTCATCCATGAGTTTTGATTTAACTGATTTCATCCGGTACCTCAAATAAATTGTGAAAATATTACTGTATTCCGGTGAAAATCTTTCGGGGGGCGTATTGCAGGGTTTATTCCGGATACCTTCTCTGCCTCCCGGACAGATTTAAAGAGAATAACCGGGCATTAATTTATCGGGATTCGATCCTATGAACCGATGGCTATTTTTAGAAAAAACCCATTGTTTTGTGAAAAGTAAACCAAAGATAATCAGACAAACATCCATGATTATATCATCGTTGAACCCGGTCATACTAAAATGATATAATTATAAATATTTGGGATTTTAAATTGAGTATCAATAATATTATTTTAATTATTTTCAGATAATACCCTGTTGATAATAAATATTTTACATTAATTATAATGATAAATTTTTCTGATTATTTCTAAAAATTCATTATTGGCATGGATATTGAATAATTCATAGAAAATGCGATACACAAATTTAATTCAACATCAAATTTAGAAAAGGAAATCACAATGTTTAAAAATTTAGGATTATCAATTCTCATGGCAATCGGATTATTTTTCATCCTTACCGGATCTGAAAAACAGGCAAATGAATGCACAATCGATGAAGTTCAGGAATGCTGGATATATGATTCACAAAAAGGATGGATTTACCAGGCGCCTCCAATCACAATTGCGCCAATGGATTCTTCCGGATCATGGAGTTTTGATGAAGAAAAGGGATGGATCTATCAGGCCGTGGAAATTACCATCATCGGATAAAAACTACTCTCTGTGCTTCTCCCAATAACCGGCCCCGGACTAAACCTCCGGGGTCTGTTGTATCAGAACGAATTAAATCCACCTGTACCCGCTGGAAAAATCCCTTTTCATGTGTTCCATCGTCGTTCTAACTTCTGTCTGTTATTAATGATTTTCTTTAATTGAATTTTACTCTTTTCAGAGGTGTGTCATGAAACAATTTATATTTCCTTTACTTATTTTCTCGTTTTTAATTTCCCAATGGTCAACGTCACCTGAAAACCCCGTCAATATTGGAGGCGGTATTCAACCCCAACTCGCGGCTCTGCCGGATGGTAGTCTCTATATTAGTTGGTTAAGTGAATCCGAATTTCATGTGTATCTGCAACGATTAAATCCGGAAGGCATTGCACAATTTGAAGACAACGGTCTCCTGATCAGTGATCATCCAACTGATTCATGGATCGCCGTCTTTCATTTGAACCTGGCGACCGATTCCGAGGGTAATGCCATTCTTTCATTTATTGATATGAGAACGGGCGTCTGGAATGCCTTTGCCTATAAAATATCACCCGGAGGTGAATTTCTTTGGGGAAATGACGGCATTCAACTGTCCCCGAACACGACGGGTAATATTTCACCCAGAGTGACTATCTTGCCGGAAGATAGTGCGGTGGTTACCTGGGTTGAAAATTTTTCAATTGTCCATGCCCAGAAAATCACCGCGTCAGGGACGTTGTCCTGGGGACCCGGGGGAATCGTCCTTTCCGATCCTGTCGCTTCGCTGGTCAATCCCTATTCTGTCATATCCGATGATGGAAATCTGATCCTGCGATGGATCAGGCAAACGGGACCCTATTGGTCCCCCACCAGCGAAATTTTTGAACAGATGTATGATCCCGCCGGTTCGGCGATTTGGGGTACGCCCGCTGGTGTTTCCGGTCCGGTCTCCTTTCCCATGGGAAATTGGCATCAGCGGTTGTTATCAGACGGGACAAACGGCAGCTATTCTGCATGGACCATCATGACCACCAGTAATCAGTCGGGATTTGCACAGCGGGTAGATTCTGAGGGCACACCGACGTGGGGTACCGGCGTTGAATTAAGTACTTTTTCCGATCATTTCAGAACAAACCCTTCAATCTCCGTAGCGCAGGATTCCCATGAAATGACGGCATTTTGGACTCAGGCAAACAGCAGTCAGAGCCAACATGGAATTTATACTCAAAGACTTTCCACCGGCGGCATTCGCCAGTGGGGAAATTCGGGGATACCGGCGGTTCCTTTAAATACACAGTACAGTTATCTGGATTTATCATCCACTTCCTTTGGTGAGGATGGTGTGGCGATCTACATTCAACAAACAACCAACTTGCAAAGTGATATATTTGCTTTAAAGATAAATGCTGCCGGAGAGTTCGGATGGAATCCCGGCATTTATCAGGTGACCACATCGGGAAATCCAAAATCAAATGCAGCGAGTGGCACCGGTCCCGGTTGTGTTTTCATCAGTTGGACAGAATCCGGTATAATCAAGGCACATTGCCTCCGGGAAGACGGTACGTTGGGACCACCGGTTGTGGAGGGTCAATGTACTGCCGATGGAGATGTGAATTTCGATGGCGACACCAATGTCCTGGACATCGTTTCAGTCGTCAATTTTATCCTGGGGATGGTTATCCCAACACCAGATCAGATATGTGCCGCCGATCTGAATTCCGACAATACGGTTAATGTTTTGGATGTTGTGATGATCGTAAATCAGATTGTCGGCGGATAGATCAAATCCTTTCCGTCGTGTCTGTCTTTAAGCGAATAAGTTGAGTGTAACATTATTTGATTATCAAATTATTGGTCGTTTTTCGTTTTTTATCTTTCTTTCATTTGACATGCATTTTTACCCTATAATCGAGAGTATGAAAACAATAATCCGCTTAATTATGATCTTATTTGGAACGGCATTTCCACAATTCAGCATTCGCCATGACGTGAATCAAAAATTGGAAGCATCGGCATAAGACATGGGAATCAATGTGGAGACGAATGGGACCTTTGAGGAAAATGGGTTAGTTTCGGCTACGATTACTTGTTCACGGATCGACGGGGGGACCGAGCGGAATACCAGGTCGATAGAGAAGATTTTGCATTTCATTCTGTTTATGGTGGTGCAGAATATGATTTTTCTGATGGCGCATACGGATCTGTTCGTGCGGTATACTATTTTGCCGATGATTTACAATTGGATGGAGGTTTGTGTCTGGCTGCCGGATAAGGGGAATATTTGTCTTTATAAGCGCTGCTGGTCTGCGTAGGGAGAGATAACAAAAATATACCCATTTTCTTTTCCGTAAACAATAGCTGGAGAAACCTCCGCCGGGATTGGGAATTTACCGGGGTTTATCATAGACGACGCGACTATTAGATACGGAACTATGGGATATTGTAATCCCCAATTCGGAGGTTGCCCGAATAAAACCTCTGCTTTACCCGAATTAACCATCGCTCCGTCCGATGCGTTTCTTCACTCGATCAGATGAAATTTTTTCCCCACTTCACGAAATGCGTGAAGGCAAAGATCCAGTTGATCTTTTGTATGGGTTGCCATATAACTGGTCCGAAGCAGGGCGCGATGCCGGGGAACGGCAGGTGAAACAATTGGATTTGTGTAGACCCCCCGGATCATCAGATCCTTCCAGACCCGGAAGGTTTTAAAATCATCTCCGATGATTACCGGGATAACGGGTGTGTGGCTATTACCAATATCAAATCCCATGCTGCCAAGGTTTTGTTTCATGTACAGGGCGTTTGACAAGACGTTTTCCCGCCGTTGGGTGTCTGTCATGAGAATGTCCAGGGCCTTGGATACGGTCGCTACATTCACCGGAGGCAGGGCAGCCGTGAATATCATGGTTCGTGTGTGATGTTTGAAATACTCGATGACCGGCTCTTCTGAGGCAATGAAACCCCCTATACTCCCGAGAGATTTACTGAAGGTGCCCATGATAAGATCCACTTCACCTGATACCCCGAAGTGACCACATAATCCCTCCCCATTTTTGCCAAAAATACCGATGGAATGGGCTTCATCAATCATCGTTCGGCAGTTGTATTGTTTCGCAATGCGAACCAGTTCAGGTAAATTGACAATATCTCCTTCCATGCTGAAGACGCCGTCGGACACGATCATCTTGCCGGAATACCGTTCATACACGGTCAGGTTTTGTTCCAGGTCTGTCATATCATTGTGTTTGTACATGACAACCCGGCACCGGGATTTACTCACACCGTCCACAATAGAGGCATGGTTTAGTGCATCACTGAAAAGCAGATCGCTGTCGCTTAATGTACTGCTGAGAACACCCTGATTCACACCGTATCCGGTGGAAAACACCAGTGCTTTTTCTTTCCCCACGAAACGGGCGATCTTCTCTTCTAATTCCGTGTGGATATTCAGGTTTCCATTCAACAATCTACTGCCGGTGACGCCCGAGCCATATTTCTTCAATGCATTGATCCCGGCCTCAATAACCTCAGGATGGTGCGTCAGTCCCAGGTAATTGTTGGAACCCAGCATGATCTTCTTTTCGCCGTCAATGGTCACCTCCGTTGCATTAAAGGATTCAATCCCCGGGTAGTAGGGATAGTAGCCCATCGCTTTGACAGTCTTCGACCGGGTAAAGGAATACATCTTCAGAAAGACATCTTCTGCATTCGTCCAATGATGGCGTACTGAAGACATTTTTTGTCTGGTGATACTTTTTAATATATGAAACGTTGAAAATTCCGACATATTAAAACCCCTCATTTCAAATATTATTTTTGGTTATTTGTCGCAATGATATCTTTTTACATCGATTAGAAGTTTCTCTATTACCGAAGCCGTGGTAGTCAGCCCCAACCCTGAATTCGCCCGGTCTTTTATCAATTGATCCACCAATCTTTACTGAAAAATAATATGGAGAAATTTACATCAATTCCCTACGACTGTGTTGAAGAAAGACGTTTAAAAAAACACAGGATTGCCAGATGTCGAACGGAATGTAAAATCCATCATCCATCGTTTCCATGTCCTCATACAAAGTACAAATGATTCTGCATTTCATCACCGCATTCTTTGAGTAAAACCAAGATAAAGATGAGTTCGACCCTTCCCGCCTGCCGGCAGGCAGGGGTTTAATGGAATCTGCATTCCTTTACGGCATAACCTATGAATACATAATCGGACGAAATTTCAACTGGTGTTTTCTAGAAATTTCATTGGTTGGCAGGGCAGATTAACATTAATATTACCTGCTCTTTCAAGGTACATTTTTAAAACTGACGCGGGGTGGAGCAGTCTGGTAGCTCGTCGGGCTCATAACCCGAAGGTCGTAGGTTCGAATCCTTCCCCCGCTACACTCAAAAAAGCCCTCTCCGGAGGGCTTTTTCGTTACATAGGGTAAGCTTTGCTTTTGAATTTTTTTGATTTTGGTTACCGACGTAATGAAGAAACCGGATGTTAATATTTTTTGTGTTTTATCAATACCCATCACTCATGGGAAGTGTGAGATTAATAAATAAATTCTGAATGAATCAAACCTCTCGTTTTGTCGGATAACTGTTGAGAAAAAAGAGCAGAATCTGCTGACTTTAACTGTATCTCGGTCGAAATATCCTCCCCAAATTTCTGCCGGATAATTTTACAGTCAAATTGATGAAATAAGGTTTCCAATATTCGCTGATACTCATAGGCATACTGTATCACCATACGATCTAATTTCACCCATTGCCTGAAGTTTGTGTTTTCAAGACAGAGTTCTGTACAGACCCCGTAAGCGTGAATCAATCCCGGAATTCCTAATTTTTTTCCACCATAATATCTGATCACGAATATACCTGTATCCACCAACTGATGACGGCGAAGTACGTTTAAAATGGGCAGACCCGAACTTCCGGCGGGTTCACCCGCATCCGTAGAATATTCTTCAAGTCCGGAAGCCCCCGTCAATCGATACGCATAGCAAATATGCGTTGCATCCGGGTGGTTTAGCTTTAATTCCTTCAGATTAGATTTTATATCTTCAACGGAATGAACAGAGAATGCAAATGCGAAAAACCGGCTTCCCCTGTCGCGGAATTCTCCCTGAAGCGGTTCCTGGATTCTATAAAGAATATCAGTCACCTGATAATATGAATTTTTTTATCGGATAATTTTTTAGCCGAGTCCAGGATGCGGATGAAGTAGATTCCACTGGCAGGTTCACGGTCAATAAACTCCCCCAACGGGATACGGTGTCTTCCCTGCTCCAGAGATGGGATAATCTTCCTATACACACTCTGGCCAAGGATATTGTAAATTTGCAGGGTCAATGATTCGTAGTCCTGATCCGAATCCAGAATAAGAAATAAAGGGATTCCCGAGTTACCTTCAACGGGATTTGGATAGGCGTTCACAATTCGTAAATCAGAAACATTACCGGGATCGGGCCAGGCAGTCAGGATTACCGGATCAGATAATTCAGAATAACCTGATTCATTTCTCGCGGATACCCTGTATTCGTAGGTTGAACCCGGCAAAACGGAATGATCATAATATATGGTATCATAGACGACAAAATTGTCAGTCGCTTCGGGGGCAAATTGTCCGGATATCCAATCCCGTTGTACAAGATAGTTGAGAATATCTCCGGGGCCGTCAACGCTGCTCCAGATCAACTTTATGCTATCCTGAACGGCAAAACCACCCATAATTTCCGGAGGATTTGGTGTAAACAATAACCGGATATCTCCGTCGACCACCCCATTATTAAAGATAGTATTTCCGAGGATGAAGTGAACTTCATCACCGGCACTTAAGGGACCCGTATCAAATAAATCCACGGCCGGATAGATGATATTCCTTGCCGCATCACTGCTAACAACGATCACAAACCCTGTGTAGTACACGCCAACCAACTGGATCTCTAACCTTACATGGGGATGAACTACCCTATAGGATTTAATAGCAGCAGAATATTTATCCACCTGCAGATCCTGAAATGACGAATTGAAATTTAACTGAACCGGAGTTGTGTTGACCGGTCCGATAAGCGCCTGATCCCCATAGTAGTAATAGTTTTCATCAATGGTGTTATAGAGATTTCTCGATACCCAGTCCAGCCAGGTTTCGATGAACAGCATACTATAATTCACATTTAAAATGTATTCCATTGATGTCATAGCATTTTTATGGGATGCATTTGAGAAGTTCGTCCACATTTCCCGTAAAATATGAGTGTCATGTTCGTCGGGTAAGCCTTCGATGGTGGTCGCAAGATAATGACAATATAATGCCACACTATACCCGTTTGTATCGTCAATTGATTTGGCAGGATCGCTGAAAAAATTTGATCGCAACGATAAATAATCATTGACTTCCGGGACGGCTACGTCTTCAAGCCACGTCGATGACATTTCATAAAAAAACCGGTTATCAATCCCCCCGGGAGCGGTCACAGCAGCGGAATATCCGAATTGTATCCCATGGAAGAATTCGTGAATGACGGTGACTTTCATGGCATCATAGCCGGTGGTATAAAATCCCTCCTCCGGGGAAAAATCATTGTCAATCACGATAAATGAACTACCGTTTTGCATCGTAGAATTGTAATATGTAACTCCATACCATCCGGCGTTCAAATCATCCCGAAGGTAGATATCGTAAATCCCATCCTGATCCGGGGGTTGGGAGTCGTACCCTAAAATATCAACCAGCAGGTGGTGGGCCGAGTCTGCCATGATCGCCACCATTTCCACAAAATCCGGGATATTATTCATATTGTCGTCACCGGGAAGCGGTCGATGATCAGCCGAACCCACGGCAGTCGTATCATAGTGGATATAAAAAATACCCTCGGGTGAGAGGTGCGAGGTTTGATTGACAGGAGGGTCGGTGCGAAGAAGATCACCTCCGGTGTGAAGGTCCTCCAATCCACACTTTATCAAAGATTGAGGGAAACTCAATGTTATCAACACCAAACCTGTGATTAAAATATAGCGCATTATTTCAATCGAAATGAAAGTTTGATGGGCACGCCCTGAAACCCAAACCTTTCTCTTATCTGGTTTTCGATATAGCGCTGATAGTTCACCGGAAATAGATCCGGGAAATTTGAGAAAATGGCAAAGATTGGCGGAGCTTTATGAACCTGCGTCATGTATTTGATCTTGAGATTTTTACCTTTAACCGCCGGGGGATTGTACTGTAGGGTAATGTCCCGTATGAATTCATTTAATTCAGATGTTTTAATTTTTTTTGAATATTCTTCAAAGACGATTTTGGAGAATTCGAGAATTTGTCTTACCCTTTTGTTATGAAGCACGGATACAAAAAGGATAGGGAAATGTTCCATGGCTTTATAGAAGTGGTGGATAGCATCCCGGAACTGCTTCATCGTGGCTTCATCTTTCTCAACGGCATCCCATTTGTTGACTACCAGGATCATCCCCCTCCCCTGATCCACAATATATCTGGCTACATTCCGGTCATGGCTGCAAAATCCTTTGACAGCATCGATCATCATGATGGCAATATCGCATTCATCGATGACACGGAATGTTCGGACGGAACTGTAATATTCAATAGAGTCTTCCATTTTATGGAGTTTCCGCAACCCTGCCGTGTCTATCATACGGTATGTTTTACCGAAATATCGGATGTAAGAGTCGATAGAGTCCCGGGTGGTCCCGGCGATGTCCGTTACAATTGCCTTGTCTTCCTGCAGCAAAGAATTCATCAGGGAAGATTTACCCACATTGGGCATACCAACAATTGCCAGCTTTACCATTTCTTCTTCATCAGCAGGCAGGGTAACCGTTTGAGGAATTCTTTCCGCGATATGGTCAAGCAAATCGCCTACTTTTCTACCCGATTCTGCGGATATCGTGAAAGGGTCGCCCAGCCCCATCTTATAAAAGCGGGTCGCGTCCGCCTCATGTTTTTGATCATCTACTTTATTAACGACCAACAAATAGGGCTTTGACTGCCTTATTAACATTTCTGCGAGAAACCGGTCGCTCGTGGTGATCTCATCCTGATTATCCACCAGCAGAATAATAAAATCTGCATCCCGAGTGGCAATATCCGCCTGAGCCCGCACTGCTTTGAGGATCACATCATCGGCATCCGGCAGATAACCGCCGGTATCAATAATGCGAAAATTTTGTCCTGCCCAGTCAAATTTTCCATAAATGCGGTCACGGGTTACCCCTTCTTCTTTAGATACAATGGCATGCCGTTTACCCACAAGTCGATTGAATAATGTGGACTTCCCCACATTCGGTCTGCCAATGATAGCAATAATCGGATCAGCCAAGGTTATTCCTTTCAAAAATCTCTAAAATGCTGTCGTTACTCGTATGAACAGGGACGCCCAGTTCGGATGATATTTTGTCTAATGAATAATCATCAAGCGTTTTAATTCCATCGTCATTTAAAATCCGGTGTGTCAGCCAAACGGATGATCCCAATTCCCTACCTTTTAATTGATCAATAATGTCACGGCCTGTTAATAATCCTGATACTGAAACCGAAGAACCAAATACCCGGTTTGTCACGGGAACCACCTCAACCGAAACTCCCGGAATTTCATTTAAATATCCACCGATAGCCTCTCTGAAAATGTCATGAATTAGGGTTCCCGTGGCAATTGTGAAGCAACCGGGTTTGGCAATTTCACGGATTCGTTTTTTATCCTTTGTGAATTTCTTTAGAAAGGCGCTTACCTGACCGATACCATTTTCTGTCAGATCAATGTTTCCATAGGCTTTAACCGGGGGAAAGGGAATCCCGGCAAGGATGTACCATTCATCCGCAAAATAGATAAACGGATGATCGCTCCCCGGGAATTGAGACCGCAGGGTGTACGCCTCACTCATCATAGATTTGGCATATTCACGGGTGATATGCGGGATTGAGAACAATCCCTCCCGGTGTCCCGTCAACCCTACGGGTACGATTGAACAACTGTTCACACCGGGGAAAAACTGATAAAGATCTTTCAGGGTTTTTACCAGCCATTTGCCATCGTTTTGTTCAGGCATAAGTACGATTTGAGTATGAAGCAGTATCCCGTTGTCGGTGAGAAATTTAATTTTATTTAACAGACGGTCATCTTTATGATACAGAAATAATTTTTTTCTCAACACCTTATCGGTGACATGGACGGATACATACAACGGCGACAGACGCTGCTCAACGATACGGTCAAGCTCCCGTTGTCCCATATTGGTCATGGTGATGTAGTGCCCGTGCAGATAAGACAGCCGGTAATCTCCGTCTCTAAAATAAAGGGTGCTGCGCATTCCGGGCGGAAGCTGGTCAACGAAACAAAACACACAATCATTGGCACAACTTCTGACCTTGAATTCTTCGAACTCCACCCCCAGATCTGTATCATAATTTTTCTCAATATCGTATTGGACAGTCTTTCCGTCTATCTCAAGATCAACCAGGAGATTTTCCTCCGTAATCCTAAATTGGTAATCTAAATGATCGAGAACTTTTTTCCCATTGATCCGCAACAAACGATCACCGGGTTTAAGTCCCAGCTCTTCACCCAACTGTCTTGAATATACTTTGACAATTTTCATGTAGCTATTTTAAATACGATCCCGCAATTTGTGAAATGGATTGTTATTTGTTGATGAAACAGTTCGGATAATTTACCGGACATCGCCGGAAGATAATGAGTGAAATTCCTCAGATATCTGCGGTAATTTGAAGAAAGGGCACCCGATGGAAGAATTGCCCGTAGGGACGACCTCCCGGATAGGCACCCGATGATGTTAGTTGATTTCGGCAGGTTCAGGGATATTGAATACATCTTCAATGGCTTTTTTCAAAGCATCTTTGGGTAATGCTCCGACTGCCATCTGAGGTTTTCCCTCCAATGGGATAAACAGTAATGAAGGGATACTTCGGATCCCGAACGTCCCTGCAAGTTCCTGTTCTTCTTCTGTATTCACTTTATACACTTTCACTTTACCGGCATAATCCTTAGAAATTTCCTCCAGAATGGGAGCAACCATTTTACAGGGTCCGCACCAGGATGCCCAAAAATCGATGATCGCCGGCTCGGTTCCCTCGTATTTCCAACTCTCCTGGGTCTCATAATTAAATACTTTTTCCAGAAAGTCTTTTTTAGTTAGGTTTTCAGTCATTCTTGTTCTCCATTTAAATCTATTTGCAAATTGGAGACGTGAGTCAAATAAAGGTTACAAACTTTTGAAAACACATCCGTTCAATGATACACAGATGGCTTGCGGCACATTACTATTGGCCGTGGCAGAAGCGAATGAAAGACTGGAAACCGTAGAATATTCTGCAATACAGGATATTTTATCGGATTTTTTGCATCTATCGCCTACAGAAACACAGGAACTGCTTGAGGTCTGCAAGGATCAAAGAAAGCTCATCACCGGATTATTTGAGTCCGGCAAAATTTTAAATCACACTTTCGATCTTGAGACAAAACTGGATTTTATCCATTGCATATATGAGGTTGGATATTCGGATGGATCGCTGCATCATCTGGAAGATTTTATTATCAAACGCATTGCAAACATCCTTCACATTGAGCAGGCGGATCTGATTGATGCCCGAATAGAGGTTCGCCGCTGGTTCGCTGATTAACCGGTCACAGGTCTTATAAGGGCAGGATCAACCCATTTTGTAAAAAAAATAATTAGAGACCCAATACATCTGAAACCTCGGTCATCGCGTCAATGACAAACTGAATATGGTCATCCAACGGCACTCCTAATTCTTCGGACCCATTCAAAATGTCATCCCGGTTTACCGATGCGGCAAATGAACGGTCTTTCAGTTTTTTT
>Ga0100387_10000900_pt1 | contig 24821 bp, 25 predicted proteins | sample CryGeymeta201511_FD_81547 | JGI IMG/M metagenome (GOLD analysis project Ga0100387, IMG submission 81547) | Groundwater microbial communities from Crystal Geyser aquifers in Utah, USA - Crystal Geyser metaG 2015-11 | ecosystem: Environmental > Aquatic > Deep subsurface > Groundwater | place... | reverse complement strand
GGTCGAGATTGATGGAGAGCAGGACAGAAATTTGACGGATGCTGTAAACGACGCTATTAAAGAATCACAGAAGTTGGCTGCCAAAAAAATGCGGGGGCAAATGGGTGACTTTAAAATCCCGGGATTTTAAAAAGTTAAAAGTCAAAAGTTAAAAGTCAAAAATAAGGTAGTTCTCCATAAAAGACGAACAATAAAATCATTATTCTTCGAGCGGATCCGCCAGTCGGCGGAGGAGTCGAGAAGTACCGCTTGAAGAAAACGCAGAAGCATAGTTCTCGATGGAGTTCACCCTGATCCGCCAGCTGATGGAGAAGGGCTCGAACAGTAAGATTTTTTACTCTTGGACTAATCTTACTGCCTAAAAAAGACACTTCGTTTTTACAAAACTAAAAGATGGGTAATTTAAGATGAGCGTTATTATAACCGGTTCGCTAGCCTTCGACCATATTATGAACTTTAAGGGCAATTTTGCTGACTATATTTTGCCCGAAAAAACCCACCAGATAAATCTTTCCTTTGCGGTTGAGACTTTGCGCAAGGAAAGAGGGGGCTGTGCCGGCAACATTGCCTACAATTTATCTTTGTTGGACGAAAAACCGATTATTTTAGCCACCGCCGGCGAGGACTTTTCCGAATATAAAAAGTGGCTGGAAAGCAAGAGAATAGACACCCGTTTTATTAGATTGATTCATGGCGAAATGACGGCTTTGGGTTTCGGGATAACTGATGCGGCCGATAACCAGATCTGGGGATTTTATCCCGGGGCAATGAATTTTGCCAAAGACTTGTCTCTGAATGACATTTTTACGAAGGAAGAGTCAAAAGATAACTTGGTAAAGTCTTCCTCGGGGTTTGGTTTACCACGATTCGGAGCTTCCCGTTTTGGGGGAGCAAAACCTTCCTCTTTTGCGAATTCAGCTTTCAAAAATGAAACTCCACCAGCTAAAACTAGTGGCATCTTCTCCTCGGAGGAGGATAAAGAAGAGGAAGAACAAGAGTATAAGCCACCGACTTTAAACAGAGAAGAAATAAAATTACTTATGATTGCTCCCGGGAACCCTCAGGCGATGATGCGGCTTGCCTTTGAGGCTAAGGCCTTGCACCTTCCCTATATTTTCGATCCGGGAATGCAGATACCGCAATTTAACAGGGATAACCTATTGAAAGCCATTGACGGAGCCAAGGTGTTAATCGGCAATGATTATGAGATTGCTTTGATCGAGGAAATGTTGAATGCCAAAAAGGAACATCTTATAAGGTTGGTCGAATATCTAATTATTACTCAAGGCGGGAAAGGTTCGCTCATTTTCAAAGAGGATAAAGGAGTCGAAATTCCGCCGGTTATTCCTAAAAGCGTTATCGATCCGACCGGAGCCGGTGATGCTTACCGGGCGGGAATTATATACGGACTTCTAAACAAAATGCCGGTTGAAAAAATGGGGAGAATAGGCAGTCTTTTGGCCACCTATACGGTGGAAAAATACGGAACCACGACCCATGAGTTCAAGATCATTGAGTTCAAAAAGCGCTTTTGGGAAAGCTTCGGAGAAAAGCTAGAGCTATAATGCCAGCGGGGGAACGGTCCGATTAATCAATCAATATGCCTTCATATGTTCTTTATGCCATAGCAGCGGCCATTCTAAACTCTTTTTTGGGAATCTATCAAAAATTGGTGTCTAAATATTCAGTCACCAATTTTTATGCCTTTACTTTTTATTCCTTCTTTTTACCCATTTTCTTCACCCCCTTTCTCTTTTTATTTTTCGGTTTTGTCTCGCCGATCGCGGCTTTAAGATTTTTGATTCCGCAGGTTTTATTTTTTTTCCTGGGAAGCTGTCTTTTATATTCTGTGATCTTTAAAAACGAAGCTTCCAACATCAACCCGCTTTTTCCTTTAAAACTGGTTTTTGTGCCGTTTATCGCTTATTTTATTTTAGGTGAAGTTTTTTCAACCACCGTTTATATTTTTATCCTTTTTATTATCTGCGGGGCCATTTTGGTTTCAATTGATGAAAGTTTTCGCCCGGCCGCTTTTTTCAAAAAAGGCAATTTAATCCTCATTTTGGCTTTATTCTCTTTTGCCATGGCCGATGTTTTAGCCGGAAAAACAACCCAAATCATCTCTCCCTTTCAAACATTAGCTTGGCAGATTGTTTTTCTTTTTCCGTTTTCTCTGCCCTTTTGGTTTTTAAAACGAAAGGCTAAAACCGGTGAGACAAGACGGAATATTTTGGCTATTTTCGGAATGAGTTTTATGCTGATCGCGGTTGTTTCCCTGCTTTATCAGGCGTTTGCCCAAAACGTGACGCTTTCCAATTCAATCGCCATGGCCAACGGACCCTTAACTTTGCTGCTGATTGTAATCATTGGTAAGACCAACCCGCACTTTCTAGAAAATCATACTCTAAAAATCTATTTAATTCGGATCGGCGGCTCGTTGCTTATGTATGCCGCGGCATTGGGGATTATAGTCAATCTGTAAATGGCTACTGGCATCTGGCTAAAAATAAGTAAAAAGTAAAAATTGAGGCAGTTCTCCACGCTCCGCCAGTCGGCGGATTGGTCGAACAATAAAATTTTTATTCTTTGACTAATCCCGCTCTCCGAATCGGAGGGCGGGCGCATGGAGAAGTATAACTAAAAAGTCAAAAGCTTGCCCTGAGTCCTTCTCCGCCAGCTGGCGGAGAAGGATAAACTTCGTTGAAGGGTCAAAGATCAAAAGTAGCGGCAACCGCAAGAATCGCCATGATCCGAGAAAATGGAAACCTAAAGGTTTCTGCTACGGAGCTAAATAACCCAAAAACAGGTTCGGCGTCGCGGTGGAAGCTGGAGGAACGAAAGGAAAAGTCAGATGGAAGATTTAAAACTGGTCTACAAGAAAGTGCATATCGGTCACAACTTCTCGCTGTCATACAGGACGGTGGGAGAAGGCAAACATTTGGTTTTTCTTCATGGATGGGGGTATCCGTGGAAGATTGAGCCGGATTTCATCTCTCCATTGGCAAAGCAGTATGAACTGATCTTTTTAGATCTCCCGGGTTATGGCCAATCCTCATGGGAAGGAATTAAAGGGACGGTTTTCGAGTATGCTCAAACCCTTGCCAAGTTCTTAGCCAAGCTCGGAATCGCAAATGAGGCTATTCTCATCGGACATTCCATGGGGTCGGTGGTAATTCTTAATTATTTAGTTGATCATCCAAAATTTGGAAACAGGATTCTCTTTTGTGGATTACCATTGGGAGAAAAAATGCCACTTTGGGTAAAATTATTACTCTTTTTAAGGTTACAGAAACTAATTTCCAAATTTCATAAATTAAGTCAAATGGCGGTTGACTATATAAGCCGCGAAACTCAAAAAATCGGCGGGAAAAAGCCGGAAAGAAGGACTTACGAAGGAAGTGTGGAGCCTGAAATTTTAATTAACAACGCCCTGAGTGTTTTAGAAAGCAAGAATCTTAAAACGTACAAGTCGGTTGCCGCCAAACCGGTTTTGATTTATGGAGAGAAAGAGAGATTCAAAAAGTTCTGTGACCGTAGAAAGCTTCCATGTTATATAATAAAAGAAGCAGGGCATTCTCCGATGACAGAAAAACCAAGAGAGACGGCCGAACTTATCCTAAAAATTTTAAAGAAAGACTAACATAGTGTTGTTAAAACAATGTGTCATTCCCGGTTTTTCCTGTCATTCCCACGAAAGTGGGAATCTATCCAATCTTCTGGATTCCCTCCTTCGCCTACGGCTTCGGCGGGCAGGCCCGATCGGGTCGGGAATGACATGCATAGACAAAAACGACATTCTGTTTTAAAGGACTACAAATTATGAACCAAAAGAAAAATTATGAGGTAAAAGATCTAAAAACAGCTGTTCAAGGCGCTAACAGAATTGAATGGGCCAAAAATCAAATGCCGGTTTTGCGATTGTTGCAAGCCGGATTCGCTAAGGAAAAACCGTTAAAAGATATTAAAATAGCGGCCTCCCTGCATGTGACTGCGGAAACGGCGGTCTTGATGGAAGTTCTCAAAACGGGCGGAGCCGAAATTGCTTTGTGTGCTTCCAACCCGCTTTCCACTCAGGACGACGTGGCAGCCCATTTGGTTAAAAATTTGGGTATTCAGGTTTTCGCCATCAAAGGCGAGCGGGAAGCGACCTATTATAGACATTTAAATTACGCCCTAAAAATAGGGCCACAACTGACGATGGATGATGGTGCTGATTTGGTTTCTACGATCCATAAATCCAGACGGGATTTATTGGGTAAGGTTTTTGGAGGCAGCGAGGAGACTACCACCGGTGTCATTCGCCTGCGGGCTATGGAAAAAGACGGGGTACTCAAATACCCGATCATAGCAGTCAACGATGCCAAAACCAAGTATCTTTTTGACAACCGCTATGGTACAGGGCAGTCTACCATCGATGGTATTTTGCGTGCCACCAACGTCTTGCTCTCCGGAAGCAATTTTGTGATCTGCGGCTATGGCTGGTGCGGTAAAGGCGTGGCTATGAGGGCTAAAGGAATGGGTGCACGCGTGACTGTTTGCGAAGTAGATCCTCTCAAAGCCTTGGAGGCCAAAATGGACGGTTTTGAAGTCTTGCCATTGCTGATGGCGGCCAGAAAAGCCGATTTGATAGTGACCTTAACCGGCAACAAGGCGGTGGTGGATGAAAGACATTTTAGGGTTTTAAAAAGCGGAGCAATTTTAGCCAACGCCGGCCATTTTAATGTTGAGTTAAATCTCGAAGCTTTAAAAGCCATGCAAAAGCAAAAGCGTCAGATCCGCGAATTTGTCGAAGAATATGAGTTGAAAGACGGCCGGAAAATTTATATCCTGGGCAATGGGCGGCTCATTAATTTATCAGCTGCCGAAGGGCATCCGGCGGCTGTCATGGACATGTCTTTTGCCGATCAAGCCTTAGCGGCTGTTTTTCTGGTCAAAAATCGCGGGAAGCTTAAGGATAAAGTATACGGTATGCCGGAGAAGCTTGACCGTGAGGTGGCGAGGCTTAAACTTCAGGGTATGGGAGTCAAAATAGACACCTTGAGTGGTCATCAGAAAAAATATTTGTCTTCCTGGAGAGAGGGAACATAAAAATTATGCACCTGCGTGTTTTATCCTTCAACTTGCTGGGCATTCCGCTTATTTCCAAGAATTTTGACTTCCGGATGAAAACCATTCCGCTGGAAGTTGCCAAACTGGCGCCGGATATTGTTTGTTTTCAGGAAGTCTGGCTTACCAAGATTAAAGAGATTTTGGTTTCCGAGATGCGCCCCTTTGGATATCATTATTATGCCGCCCTCGAAGTCGGAGTCAAAATTAAAGGCGGGCTTTTGACATTTTCAAAATACGGCATTCGCGACTTGGCTTTTACCAAGTTTATCAATAAAAGTTCGTTTTGGGGTGATCGGTTGATGGATAGCACTTTCTATAAAGGATTTTTAGATTCACGCATCATCATTGGTAAAGAGGAAATATCGGTCATTAACCTTCATCTTTCGGCCAACTATTCCGATGAGTTTGTGCGCCAAAATCATTATTTTCAGCAGGTAGAAGAACAGGTTTCGATGTTGATTCCCTATGTGGAAAAAATCAGCCGCAACGTACCGGTTATCTTAACCGGAGATTTTAATTTGGCTCCTCACTCGCTGTTTTATAACAAACTGGTGCATTATTTAAATCTTTTGGATTCGATGGGAGCAGTCCAAGATCCAACAGAATTGCCATGCGCTTTAATCCAAACCCACCGTTTGTCAAATCGTAAAATATCCCGTCGCTCAGATTATATCTTCATCCGCCGCCAACCAAAAACCAATATTTCCGGGCAGATTGTTTTAAATCAAAAATACAAAAACCCTCAAGGTGAAGAAGTTTACCTCTCTGATCATTTTGGGGTTCTGGCTGAAATTTTTATTAATGAAACAGCATTAAAACCAAAAAAAGGAGGAAAAAATGTCACCGTCCAAGAAAATTCCGGAGACCAAAGAAATTCTGGCTGAACTTAAAAAGCTGGGAAAGAATCTAAACTTAAACGTCAAGGCCGCTTTAAAAAGCGAGCAGAGAGTAAAAGTTGAAGGTGATATTCGGAAAGGGCTGGCAACTTTTACGGATGGGGTGGAGCAGGTGATCAAAGATTTTAAAAAAGGCGAGCTGGATGAAAAAATCCGTAAAGGTGTACACGAAAGCTTAAGCGAAGCCAACAAGGCTTTAAAAAAAGTCGCCAAAACTTGGAAGCCGGCGAAGAAACAGTGAGATATGATGGTTTCCTAGGTGTTAGAGTACTGTTAGAGGTTTCTCCTCTTTAAAGAGGAGAAACCTCTAAAAGAAACCATGCAGTAGCTACAACACTTTTTGGTAAAGATGACGCTCACGGGTTTTTTGAAGTTGGTAGAATTATTGCCCGGAGAGATTATCAGGGGATCATTGGTCGTACCATTACCAAGCTTTTGAGCACCGGTTTGTTTAAGGGCATCTTTTTTTCCAGTGGGTTTTTGAAAATGATGGAAATGGAAACCGCACCATTTACCCTCATCTGAAAACGAAAGCCGAAAATCCCACCCCCAATAGTTTGGTCGTAACGTATTATGACACGGCGATGCCGCCGGAAGTTTATCAGGGAGAACTGTACGAATATTTTAAAACTTTCGGCGGAGATGCGGCAGCCAGGATAAAATTAATCTCTACCACCTACCAGATAATTGTTTCCTCTTTAGATTTCACGAAAATGAGAGACTCCCTCAAATTGATATCTTCCATGAACTGCTGCCCCAGGTTTTACGCTCGGAAGATAAAATAGGTGCCTACAAAGATCAAAAGGATCGAGAACCCTTTTAAGATTAAGACGGGCCGGCTGAGATCTTCTTTTATAAGGTGCGGAAACCGGAGTGAGAGAAAAAGTCCTATCATAAAAACAAAAAAAGGTTGGACACCGCCGATAACACTTACTAAAGAAGCGGGTGCAAAAAGCAGAGCGTAAAACTGTGACAGCTCGGCCAAAAGACCGATTCCGGAATTGGTGAGGAGGATTTTCCACGCCTTGGGATCAACTTTTTTGATTTCCTGTCGGAACTTTCCTTGGAGAAGGGAAATTCCCAAAAGGATAAGAGCGCCTAATCCTACGCCGATAGCCTCATAAGAGAATGTTACCCAAAAATCATGTTCGGAAACGACATATCTGAAGAGAATTAAGACCAGGCCGTACAGGAAACTGGAGATGAGCATAAGATACAATGATTTCCTCAAAGCAAAGATCCGCAGATTCAATTTCCTGATGCCTAAGATAAATCCTCCGACAACGATTAAGATAAAACCACCCAGTTGTTGGCCGGTTAAATGTTCGCCTAGCACCACGAAGGACAAAATCAAAACGAAAACCGGAGCAAACTGAAAAAGCGGCACAACGCGTGAAGCATCGTCGAGCGAAAGAGCCAAAAAGTAGGGAATTAAGTAAAATTCAAGCAGGAGTCCTGAGATTAGGATAAGGATCAGTTGCGACGTTTCCAGAAGCGGGGCGCCTTTGAGGATAAAAATCAAAAGGCCGACTATCAAAGAGATAAACCCGCCGAAAATGGCCAGGATGATCGGATTTTTGATTTTATTTTCCACCACGAACTTTTCGATAAAGTTGGTGATGGTATAAAAAAATGGTGCGGCGATAGCAAAGATGATCCATGGCATTCTTTTATTTTAACACAAGAAGTATCCTTGGATATAGATATCTCAAGAAGAACTCAGAGTTGATGGTAATCTCCAGCATAGAATCAAAATCTGAGAAAAAGCTTATGGCCTTTTTTGTTTTGCGGCAAACTCGCCTTTCAGTTCCTTGAGTTTCCACATGAACAAAGCGCCTTTGTTTTTGGCTTTGGGATAATTTAAAACATAGGCTTTCGCTTCTTCCAAAAGGGTTCTGGGAGTTGACTTGGCAAGTTTAATATACAAAGCTTTATGTTTAAGGTCTCCTAGCTCCGCCGCCAGGCGATAACCGAAATCCTGGAATTCGCGGCTGACATATTTACCCTTGGCGTCGTCTTGTTCTCGTGAGAGAATAATATCTTTAATTGATTGGAAATCCATGACTTTATCCTTTGATACATTTTACTAAATGTGTATACTATATACAATGTCAGGCAATTCTATGAGGTAATAATATTGATGCCAGAGGCGCATACCAAGGGATTACTTCATCGTACCGTAATTGCTGAACTAATTAATCCCTTCGGTGGCTGGACGTTGACGAAACAAACCTCTGACCGGCAGGATCCTTACAAATTAGTCTCGCCCATAGGTGGTCATGTTTTGGCAGGAGAGTCAGAAATTGAAGCTTTGAAGAGAGAATCTGAGAAAGAAACTGGAATTACTGATTTCAAATTTAAACTTGTCGGTAGGAAAGTATTCAATCGTTTTGTCCGTAATAGACAGGAAAACCATCTTTTCATTGTTTTTGAGATTTACTCGAGTAAAAAACCGGTTGTTAGCAAAGAGTCGATAGACTTTAAACGTTTTACAAAGGAGATGTTAATACGGTCTTTGCGTCAAAAACCGGAGATATTCGGAGAAGCTTTCTTTTTTGTGATTCGTAACTTTTATCCGAAAATGCTTGTATCAGGTTAGATTTAGTTCATAAAAACGGGTTCGACCCGTATAAAATTGGAGAATTGAGATGCGAAAAGTAGCCAAGCCCATCCAGGATTTGGTCGAATATTTCGAGAAATTGCCGGGAATTGGGCCAAAAACCGCCCAAAGATTAACTTATTACCTAATCCATATGCCGGAGGAAGAAGTTATCAATTTTGCCCAAGCAATTTTGGATTTGCGCAAGAAAACCGTCATGTGTTCGACCTGTTTTAATATCGCCGAAACCGATCCGTGCGCCATCTGCAAAGATGAAGATCGAGAGCGGGATATCGTTTGCATAGTCGAGGATCCCCTGGATGTTCTGGCTTTAGAAAAAGCAGGTTTTGCCGGTTTGTATCACGTTTTGCACGGAGTCGTTTCCCCTCTAAATAACATCGGGCCGGAAGATTTGAAAATCCGCGAACTGCTGCCGCGACTTAAAAGTGGGGAAGTGAAAGAGATTATTTTAGCCACTAACCCCAATATGGAGGGAGAAGCCACGGCCATGTATATTCAAAGACTGATCAATCCATTGGGTATAAAAATTACCCGGATTGCTCGGGGATTGCCGGTGGGAGGGGATTTGGAATATGCAGATGAAGTAACTTTATCACGAGCGCTTGAAGGAAGAAAAGAGTTTTAGGCTAAGACAGGTAATTTCAACTTGACTTTTTAAAAAGAATGAGTTCTAATTAGTTTAGAATTAAGGATATGAAAAAACGCAAAGGAGACATTAAGATGGAAATGCAACGTCCTCCTGAGGGAAATCAGAGCCTCGAGGGTTTAGTTGAAGGTGAACGTGCCAATTTAAAGTATACCCTTGAAGGGGATCAAGTAAGACAGCTTGTTTTAAAGCATCCGCACATGATTGAAGAGCTTGATCTTAGATCACTTTTGCCGGAAGGTTGGAACTATATGAATGGACAGGCAGAGATAGACGGTTTTACCCCTCCAGAAAGGGTAAAGGAGCTGCTTGAACCTGATTTCGATGCCAAGAAAAGATCAGTTATCGTCAGCGATTTTGAGAAAATCCCCGATCCTGAAAGCCGCAGGATAGTACCAGAAGAAGTTTTATGGTATGTTCTGACAGCTAGGGCGCTGGCAGATTCCGGAACAAAGGTCGAAGACAGCGACGCGCCAATGCAGCAAAAAATATGTGCAATGGTCAAACAGAGAAGAGATGAAATTTTAGAAGCATTGGGCGATGTGAGAAGATCAGCCAAAGAAGTTGCCGAAAGGCCGTTTAATTTTGAATAAGGAAAATAAGAGTATGTTTATGTTGTTAACTTCCTCAACTTGTACTGCTTGCGATACCGCAGAAAACTGTTGGGAGGTTGGCGTTATAAGTTAAAAATTCAAAAAATATAGATCTACAAAACAAACCTCCCCCAACAGGGAGGTTTTTTTGTTGGGAAAATTTGAGTTAGCTCTTTCACAATCCATCAAACCAAAATGAGGGAAGGATAAACTGGGATCTGTATCAAAACCACCGGTTTAATGTCATTTCCGGCAATCCGCCAGCTGGCGGAGCGTCCAGAATCCTAAAACTGTTTATGGACTCTGGATAAGATAAAAGTGACAGGTTTTGCTATACGTTCCAAGAAAAGAGGGAGAAACGCAACTGGAACTTATCCCATAAATATCCGCTTTTCATTGTCATTCCGATGTGCCGGCCGGCGGGGAGAAATCCCGTAGAAAAGTAGTAAAGCGACGTGATTATCACGTCCCCGCCGAGTCGGCGGGTCCTCAGGATGATCCCAAAGTTAGGAATCATGAGATAGCTTCTAAATAGGTTTCCGTTTTTACAGGAATGACTGCAGGAAGGGTGAAATCCGATACTAAGAAAGGAGAGAATCAGGATGTGTCGCCAGTGCCAAGAGACGTTTGACTTCCTGCGCGGATTTTACCCGCGAGGAAAACCCACAGAGGCTGGCGGGATGATACGCCTCATCCACCAGTCGTTTGTAGAGAAGGCGCCACTTCGTTTTGTCGGTTTTTGGGGAGCAGGTTTGAAAGCAAAACCGGACAAGGCCGATCAGATTTGGCTTGCCCGTTTTGCCGAAGAACTGATTTTCCCCTTGTCGCGTCATTTCGGTTTGCAAGCCGAAATGACGTTCATCTTGGCTGACGCTCATGCTTTGCAGAACGATTCAACACCCGATGGTTGGGAAAGAGACAGCGGTTATCTGGAACAAGTCGGCAGGTTTTTAGTTCAGTCTGGATTTAAAGCCAGATGGCTGAGTTGGTTGTGGGCTAAGTGGTGGAAAACTACGCCATCTTTCAGGTTTCCTTCGGAGGAATGGTGGCGGCTGAATGATTACTTGCGGCAGGAACTTCTGAGAATGGCACAAAATCATCATCGGAAAGATGAATCGGTCGAGGAAGCAGCATGGCGTTATGTGGCCATGCGCAGTCTGGAAGCACCGCGACTGGCAGAGGAATACGCCGGCGCAATCTTCCATTGTTTTGCCGGCAGGGAGATGAGACCTGTTTTGCCGTCCATGCCAACTCTTTTCCTCAAGAGTACCTTGGGTGAAAAAGGCGTGCACAATCCCTGGTTTTGGTTTTTGGAGTAAAGGAAAAGGAGGGAGCTTGTGGCCTAACAGTCTTGCAGAGTTAGAAACCTAAAGCCCCTCCTAGTACTATATTATAACGTCTTTACTTTTTGATAGCAAAAAGTAACAAAACTAGAAATCACCTCATAAATATTCGATTTTCATTGTCATAAATGTGCGGACATCTATGGAATTTGCTCCGCAGCTGGATAGCACAAATTAAACATCAGCGAAGCTGATGCCAGAGAAACAACTACGCAGCTTGCTGCGTAAGGGTGTCTTTTTTCGAAGCGCCGAATCGGCGCTGAGAAATCCCGTAGATAAATGGTAAAACGGACGGGATCCTCACGTCGTCCGGCAACCGCCGGACTCCTCAGGATGACACCAAACTGAGGAATCATGAGATATTTTCAATAAATTCTAGGAGAAAAAATGGAAAAACAAAAATCTTTAAAATCTTTTTGGCTGAACGAATTAACTTGGGAGGAAGTGGCGGAATATCTCAAAGAAGACGACATCGTTTTAGTTCCGGTAGGCTCAACCGAAGAACACGGTCCGGCAGGACCCTTGGGATTGGATACTTATGTGGCCATAGCTTTAGCTGAAGACGTGGCCCAAAAAACCGGAGTTTTGGTAGTCCCCCCGCTTTGGTTTGGCGACTCCGACCATCATCTGGGTTTTGCCGGTACAATCTCTTTGCGGACTGAAACGTTAATTCAAGTGATTAAAGATGTAACCAGAAGTTTAGCCCGGCACGGCTTTCGCAAACTGATTTTTATCAACGGCCATAAAAAGGCAAATTTACCGGCCATAAACACGGCTTTAAAGGATTTACATGAATATGAGCTGCCACAAGTTCTTTTAGCAGTAGTTGATCCTGTAAAGATTGCGGGAAGTATAGCTTCAAAAATCAAAGAGCATAAAGAACACCATGCCGGAGAATTGGAAATCTCGGAGGTCTGGTATAAATATCCGAAACTTATCCGTCAGGAAAAGTTGACCAAAGAGGAGGTAAATTTCGAAAAAGTTTTCTCGCCGTTTTTTCAGGATGATCTTTTTGGCGCGGGTAAGCCAACAATTGACATTATGTGGAATTCAAAAGAGCAGAAAGAATTTGCGCCATCGGGATCGTTTTCGGCCTCAGACAAAGCTTCGCCGCAAAAGGGTAAAAAATATCATGATTATATGGTGGAAGTGGTGGTGCAGTTTGTGCGATGGTTAAAAGCATATAAGGGACCAATCGGCAATCAATAAGTTGGGAAGTCCGGTAGTATCCGGTAGTGTTAATCGATTCACAAAGCTTGAGAAAAAAGGTAGAATGGAAGCAAATAGAAAATATAAAATATAAAAAAAGAAAAAAGAAAAATTGTCATACGGTTAAATTGTCGGATTGTCAGATTGCTAAATTGTTAAAAAGAAGGAAATATGCTCAAACTTTATAATACTTTAACCCGTAAAAAAGAAAATTTTGTGCCGCTTCAGCCGCCGCTGGTTACGATGTACGTCTGTGGCCCAACGGTTTACAATTTTGCCCATATCGGCAATTTGCGTACCTATGTTTTTGTTGATTTGTTGCGCCGGGTGTTGGAATACAACGGCTTTCAGATCAGACAGGTTGAAAATATTACCGATGTGGGCCATTTGACGTCAGACGCGGATTCCGGTGAGGACAAATTGGAGAAAGGCGCTCAGCGCGAAAAGAAAACGGTCTGGGAGATCGCCCAGTTTTATACTACTGCCTTTCAGAAAGATATGGCGGATTTGAACATCAAAGAGCCGACGATCTGGTGTAAAGCCACCGATCATATTCAGCTGATGATAGCTTTGGTTTTGGAATTGGAACGCAAGGGATTGACATATCGGATTGCCGGCGACGGGATCTATTTTGATACATCAAAGGTAAAAGATTACGGAAAGCTGGCCAAGCTTGATATAGAAGGTCTAAAAAAGGGGGAGCGGATTACTTTTAATCCGCAAAAGCGCCATCCCACTGATTTTGCCTTATGGAAGTTTGCACCTGAGGGTGAAAAACGTCAGATGGAGTGGAGTTCGCCGTGGGGTGAGCACACTTTCCCGGGCTGGCATCTTGAATGCAGCGCCATGTCCATGAAATATCTATCTCAAGTTTTTGATGAAAAAGGGAATTTTTGCCCGCAAAAGTTTGAAACCATTGATATCCATACCGGCGGGGTAGATCACATCCAAGTGCATCATACCAACGAAATTGCACAAAGTGAAGCGGCAACCGGAAAACAATTCGTCAAATACTGGCTCCACGGCGAATTTTTGCTCATTAGCCAAGGGCGGATGGGAAAGTCCGAGGGAAACTTCATTACGCTTGAGACGCTTAAAGAGAGGAATTTCGATCCCTTAGCCTACCGCTATTTTCTGCTCAACGCTCACTACCGCACTCAACTTAATTTCACTTGGGAAGCTTTGGAGGGCGCGGCGATAGCTTATAAAAACTTACAAAAGGAAGTTTCACTTTTAGGTGAAGAAACAGGAGAAGCGGATAAAAAGTCGATCTTAGAATTTAAGAAAAGAATTAATAATGATTTAAACCTGCCGCAGGCTTTGGCTTGGCTGTGGGAGATTTTACGGTCAGAGGCAATCCCAGCGGTCAAAAAGGCGACTGTCTTGGAAATGGATCAGGTTTTAGGATTGCGACTAGATTCAGTCAAACCATTTATGATTCCGGAAAAGATCCGTCAACTCGCCGAGATGCGCGAGCGAGCGCGCCGGAAAAAAGATTTTAAAACAGCGGACGAGTTGCGCGAAGAGATTAAAAACTTAGGGTATGAGATCGAGGATACGAGAGAAGGATATCAAATACTACCTTTGTAGGAGAAAGGAAAAAAGCTTATGTCTACGATCAGACCGGATAGGTGCGAAATTTTAGAAGATATAAACAGTATTATTTCCCGCGAGTTTGGAAATCCCCTTGGCGAGGCTGCCATTGAAGCCAGGATGGCCAATGGGGCTATACGCGTTTCTGCCTCGACTAGACGCAAACCTAGTGCCGAGGATGATTTACAAAACGGTGACGGTTTTTTAGTGCAGTATGATCCGCAGAGGCATAGAGTTTATCTTATGCATTTTGACGGCAGGAGTGGTCCACTGGGTAGCCAGCACCACCTAGGCAAAGATAAGGCAATGGAGGTTGTTGGTCAAATCTTACGAGAAGAGGGAGATATTGCAGAAGCGGTTTATGCTGCCAACGATGTATTGAAAAACAGCGAAGTCGCGGTTGTTACTTCGGGCGGAGAAAGAAAGGTAGTGCCGTATACCACGGTGAGTGCAGTCGAATTATCATTGGAATCGGACGCAGAGGGTAAAAACATCTGGCACGTGGTGCAATTGGGCGATGGTTTGACTTTGGTGATACCGCAAGACAGCGAAACAGCTGCTTTTATGACTCGGCAATTGACCGAAGCACGAACCGCCTATATAAACGGCGAGATGGATAAATCCGAGGCATTGCTTGGTCCTCGCAAGAATAGAATGCAGACTTGCTTGGGAAATGCCTGGATGGATGATCCGGGTGACGTTTTACATTATACAGATGACAGGATGTTGCGACCCATAAAGGAAGAAAAACCCTTAAAGGATGGAGAAGTCTGGGCAGAAGTTCCGGTGGAGCTTGCCGGAGAAAGGGTCTGTCTCGTTTCTGCCTCAGATGTGATGAGCTCTATTCCGCCGGCTGAACTTGAAAATCTGGTACGCGAGACTATGAAAGGCGGAGGCAGCGCCACGGAGGTTCGGGAAGCAATAGCCAGCCTGCTGGAAGAAAAACAACGGCAATGGGAAGAGGTTTTGCAGGATGGCGCGCCTGATTGGGTTACAACAAGTGCCGGAGAATGTCAATCTCATCTGCCACCCGACCGCGACCGCTCAAAAGCGTCATTTGTTTTTACATGGCTATAACTTTATGGATCAAAATCATCTCAAAGAAATACATCTCAAAAGACTGCGTTTCGGATCGGATCTCAAAGCCGAGAGGGAAGTTCTGGCGGCCATGAGAAAGCTTTTTGGCCAGAGCGTTAAGATGGAAACTGTTCTGGATTTAATCGATGTTTTAGGTGAAATGCTTATCCTTGGCAGCGAAAATGCCGCCCGTGACGCCACTCTCTTTTTGAACGAATTGGTCAAAACACCAGGTTTAATTCAGTGTGCCACTTTAGATTTCGAAAAGGTTTTAATTCAAATTTTCAAAGAATATCTGTTGGCAACTGAAACCAGGAATCCTCACCCTTTCTTTTTAAAAATGTTTAAGAAAAATGGTTATTTATTAATCGAGATGCTGGAAAAACAAGAATCTTGCAGTGAGGTGCATAATTTTCTAAATAGGATTCTTTATCGCCTGGAAGATTGTTCCGATAGAGCCAAAAAAGCAGGGATCGACAACTTGAAAGATATTAAAGCCGCTTTGAAAAATCGGGCGCGACTTTTAAGTTTGGCGCAAGCGGGAAAATAATTCAAAAGTCAAAAGTAAAAAGTCAAAACTGAAAGACAAAAAGTACCAGGAATGACAGAAAGACCTCATCTAGCCTCTCCTATAATCGCAGGAGAGAACCACGGGTTTACCCGTGGGTGAATCCTTCAAAAATATTCGACGAAGTCGCCCACCGATTCGGCGGGAACCTGCGATTTCAGAGTACCACGGCGTAAAGCCTGTGGGAATCTATAAGGAGAGGGAAAAAACAACGTGTCATCCTGGATTCGATCCGGGATCCCGTGGGAAAGTGGTAGAATGGACTGGATTCCCTCCTTCTCCGCCAGTTGGCGGATTCGGCGGGCAGGCCCGATCAGGTCGGGAATGACACTTTAAAAAAGTCAAAGTCGAACAATAAATGATATTCTTCGACTAACCCGCCGAATCGGCGGGGCATGGAGAAGTACAGTTGAAATGTCAAAATTCAAAGGTTAAAAGGGAAACAAGAATGAACATCAATTTTGACAAAATATACGATCAGATTCCGGCTGAAATTTTTAAGCTGGATCACCAATTAAAACAAGCCGGATTTGAGTCATTTCTGGTGGGAGGTTGCGTCCGCGATCTTATTTTGGGGAAAAAACCCAAGGATTTTGATATTACCACCAATGCCAAACCCAAAGAAATTGCCAAAGTTTTTCCAGAATCGGTGACCACTTATGCCAAGTTCGGCACGGTTTTAGTTTTGGTTAAAGATCAGAATGGAGAAGTTCAACCGGTGGAAGTGACCACTTATCGCTCGGAGATGGATTATGTCGATGGACGTTGGCCGACCAAGGTTGAATTTGCCAATAAATTGTCTCAAGATTTAGGCCGGCGGGATTACACAATCAACGCCATGGCCTTAATGCTCAATCCCTTGGAGGAGAGGGAAGACAAATTGATCGATCTTTTCGGTGGAATTTCTGACTTAAGAAAAAGGGTTATCAGAGCTGTTGGAACTCCTAGGAGCCGCCTTGCCGAGGATGGCTTGCGCGGATTCAGAGCCTGCAGATTGGCTGCGGTTTTAGGTTTTGAAATTGAAAGCGAAACATTTGAAGCCATTGAGAATACCCTTGAGATTGCGGCTCAAATTTCAATCGAAAGAGTGCGCGACGAATTCATGCGCCTGCTTTTAGAAGCACCCAAGCCATCGATCGGTATTGAACTTTTGAGAAAAACCGGTCTTTTAAAACTATTTTTACCGGAGCTTTTAGAAGGAATAGGTGTCAATCAGCCGGAATATCACATCCATGATGTTTACTACCATTCTTTGGCCTGCTTGAACGCCGCCTCCGACAAGGTTAAACTCGCGGCCCTTTTTCATGACATCGGCAAACCCAGAGCGAAAAATGTTAAATTTGAAGAGAAATATTTAAAGAAGCTTAAAGAGAAGGGGAAACCTATCCCGGCCCATCACTTTTTTGGTCACGATGCTGAGAGTGCCAAAATGGCCCAGGAAATTATGACCAGGATGAAGTTTCCCAAAGCCGAAATTGAAAGGGTAACCCGTTTGGTGCGCTGGCACATGTTTTTTTACCAGAATCAATGGAGTGATGGAGCGGTGCGCCGTTTTATCAACAGGGTTGGCGGGGAGGAATATGTGGATCAGCTTTTTGAGCTTAGGATCGCCGATGCCGATTCCAATCCCAAATCAGAGTTTTCGCCTTCCGAAATCCAAAAATTACAGTCCAGAATCGCCCAGGTTCGTAAAGCCGACATGGCCTTAAAAGTTGCAGATTTGAATATCAACGGCAATGATCTCAAACAGATCGGGATTCTTCAAGGACCAAAGATGGGTAAAATTTTGAACTCTCTTTTGGAACTTGTTTTAGACGATCCGGGTTTCAATACCAAAGAAAAGTTGCTACATAAAGCCAAAGAATTACTACAGTCCGCCAAGCAATGAACTCATCCAAACTTTCCCTTGATTTCTACCTGCAACCCACTTTGAAAGTTGCCCAACAAATTTTGGGTAAATATATTATTCATAATGTCGGCAGGTACCGATTGGTTGGTAAAATAGTGGAAACGGAAGCTTACATAGGTCCGTACGACTTAGCCTCACACGCCTCCCGGGGCAAAACCCAACGCAATGCGGTGATGTTTGAGAAAGGCGGCAAGATTTATGTCTATTTAATTTACGGGATGTATTATTGTTTAAACATAGTGACTGAGGCAAAAGACTATCCGGCGGCGGCGTTGGTGAGGGCAGTGGAACCAATAGAAGGGATCGAGCCGATGTGGCACAACCGCTATGGGGATTTAAAATATGATCCGGAAAATAAGAAAAAAATCATCAGTCTCACCAATGGTCCGGGGAAACTCTGCCGGGCTTTTGGGATTAATCAGAGTTTCAATGGTTTGGATTTGGGAGGAGAGCGAATTTATCTTGCTGGCGGGGCAAGGGTAAGAGCAGTCGAAATCGCCGCCTCCAAAAGAATCGGGGTGGATTATGCCAAAGAATATCGGAATAAGCCATGGCGATTCCATCTTAAAAATAACCTTTTCGTATCCAAAATATAGTTTTAGCGATCAAAACAGGAGTAGAAATGAAAGCTGAGGTAGAAATTAGAATTCCTACGGAAAAAGGTAAAAAATTGAGAGGCGAATTCTACCCTCCAAACGATAAAGATAACTTTCCTGCGGTTTTAACTTTGGTTGGACATCGTTCTACTTACAAAAGAAGATACTATCAAGAAATTGCCGCAAATCTAGTGAAAAAGGGAATAGGGAATCTTTTATTCAATTATAGAGGTCATGGAGAAGATGAAGAAAGCTATTCTCAATATGGATTTTTGGACTGGCTTTGCGATTCACGCCTGGCCTTAGATTGGCTTTTAAAGCAAAAAAAAGTTGACAAAAAACGGATTGGGATGTTAGGAGTTTCTATGGGTGGAGCTTTAGCCGGTCAACTTTTATCTCAAAACAACGAAATTATCTCTTTAATTCTAAGAGCTCCAGCAGACTCAAATCTATACGTGAAGGTTTTAAAAAAGTCAAGTTCTTATATAAACCAGTTTAAAGGAGACTATCTTCTAATTTTAAGTGAAAAAGATGAGCTTTTTCCCTTAGAAAGGGAAAAGGAGCTTTTTTGGAACCAAGCCTTATCGTCAAGCAAAAAACTCTGTATTCTCAAAGAGGCTTCTCATTCTCTGGTGAAAAAGGAATGGCAAGATGAATTTATTGCGGCCTCTCTTGAGTGGTTTTTCAAAACGCTGGGTTAGCTTTAGATCGCGAAATCATACTTGCGAAAGTTTTAGGTTCTTGGTATAAGTAATTGCATCAAGTTCGTAAAAAAGAAAGAGTGTTATGAATTATGAACAGCTATAGTTTGAGTCTCATTTTGAGTCCCGATCAGAACGAGGAGGCAGTTAAAAAGCTGCTGGGTGAAATTGAAGAGATTGTTAAAAAAGATAAAGGAGAATGGGGAGAGGTTGAAGAATGGGGAAAAAGAAAGCTTTCCTATTCCATCAAAAACAGAACCGAAGGTTATTACTTTTTTCTGCACTTTAAGGTTGCTCCAAAAATAATCAGTGAAATCAAACAGAAATTAAAACTGAAAGAAGAAATCCTAAGAATACTTTTTGGAAAGGTCTATAAATAAACCAATTACAATTGAGGCGTTTTTATTTCTAAAAAACTTAATTGGTTTAACGTATAGATATACCACTAACATATTCTAATATACTCAACTTCCTTGAAAATGCAAAAGTTGTAGTTGAGTATTCCCCGAATTACTAACATTTTTTTAAAAAATGTTTCAAAATGAAGTAATTCGGGCATAAGTTTGTCTATAAATTTACCTGAAAGGAGGTAAGGCAAGGGGAAGTCAATTTTAGGCTGAAGCAGTTTAAAAGAGAACGTTATAATCAGTCAGACGAGACTTAAAAAGAAAAGATCAAATCGCTTCAGTTTTTACAAAGATTTTAAAGAAACGTTCTCGCCAATTACGAAAATGGAGGAAAGGTTTATGTCATCACGATCTTTAAACAAAGTTATTTTAATCGGGAATTTGACCCGCGATCCGGAGTTACGCTACACGCCTTCCGGAACTCCGGTTTGTTCCTTCGGGTTGGCCACCAACCGCTCTTGGGTTCCGTCCGGTAGCGAAGAAAGGCAGGAGGAAACGGAATTTCATAGCATTGTAGCCTGGTCAAAATTGGCCGAACTGTGTGCTCAACTTCTGACTAAAGGCCGCAAAGTTTACATAGAAGGTCGTCTGCAAACCCGGAGTTGGGAAACACCAGACGGCGAGAAAAGAGTCAAGACCGAAATTGTGTCCGAAGATATGATTATTTTGGATAGTCGTCGAGTCAACGTTGAAGGAGTAGGGGGAGCAAAAGAAGAGAAAGTGGGTGGTACCCAAGAAACCGTTGCTGGAGCTTCCAAGCCGGAGAAGGAAACAACTGAAGTTTCCGCTCAGCCTAAAGAAGAAGAAAGCGCGGAGAGTCAAAAAGACCAAGAAGAAAAGCCAGATGATAAGAAAGAAGAGAAAAGTGAAAAAGCTGAAGAAGAGACAGATGAAAAGCCAGATGAAAAAACCGATGATGATTTGAATATCGATAAAATTCCTTTTTGAAATCTAGGTTGATCCAAAGCGCAATGTCAGTGTAGGTTAAGTCGGGTCCTGTCAGATGTTTCCTTCCCGTCAGTGCTCTCCGCCGGCTGGCGGATTCTACATCTGCCACCCGACCATACTGCTGCTTAAGAACGGCACTTAGTTTTTACCAAAGTTGCATAAGGAGAAAAATTGGATACTGTAAGGATTGCAGACAATAGAACCAGGGGAAGGCGAAAATGCTATTTTTGTCAGAACCCGGCAATTAAAATAACTTATAAAGATCCATTAAGATTAAAACGCTATCTGACTCCGCGTGGGAAAATAGTCTCGCGTTTTAAGACTCGGGTTTGTTCTCGTCATCAAAAACTATTAACAACGGCCATCAAAAAAGCTAGAATTTTAGCTATTCTTCCTTTCGTCAACCGAGAACTCTAAAATTTAGTGACGGCTCTAAAATTATGGAAACTGCCTCAACTTTTCTTTTTATTGATTTTGGTAAGACCTTCACCCATTACTTTTTGGTCGAAGTTGCTTCTCAAAGTTTTCACCTTCAAGGACCAGTTGAAATTCCCAGTTTCTTTTTTAAGAAGTCTTCCGATCCCGATTCAATTTTTAAAGCGGGGATTAGACAACTGGAAGAATTGACACAAAGAAAACTCCTGTCAAACGGTATTTTAGTGATTTCTGCCAAAAAAGAGCAAGGGGTAGGAGTTGACGAGGCGATTTTCAGCGGGGGCGAAGAATGGAGAGATAAAATTGATATTTTTCAGGCAGTTAAAGAGTTGAATCTGGATGAATGTTTAGAATCTGCTTCTGCTCACCTCACCTCGCTTGACAAAAATTTTAAACTCATCGACGCCGGATCATCAGCGATCCGTTTTTTTTACCAGCATCAAGACGAGACGAAAAAAATCTATTCCACCTTTGGTACCGGCAAAGGAGCGGTTTATCTTTTAAGAGAAGAGTACAGTCCGGAGGATATCTTACGCTGGTTGCCATTTGAGATGGAGGTAGTGGGTTTAGAAAATTTTATTGCCAATAAGAGTCTATTTCCGCACACCCTTCCTTGCTCTGAGCGCGATTTAGCTATCGAAGGGGCGGTCTTGAGAGAGATGCTGCGTTTGGGCAAACCCGCTGATTTTTTTGAGGACCTCCACGCTATTAAAATACTTGTCAGCGGAGCTTCTTTCAGCCACAATCCTTCGAGGTCACAAGTCGGACTGATTGTCTTGGACGGACTTGAAGTTGAGGGAGTCAGTGAGTTTTACTTAGACAGAAGACAATTTCTTTCCTGTTTCGGAGCTTTAATCAAAAAACACCCCGAGTTGATTGAAAAAATGGATCTTAAAATTCCCTTCGAGCATATCTTGACAACGGTTGCGATCTCGGGGAGGTATCAGGCTGGCGAACCATTGGGCAAAGTGCTGATTAATTTCGGCTTTGAAGAAGTGCAGGAAATTAAGGTTTTGGGGGGTGAAATTTATTTTATTCCTGCCGGCAATCAAAGCATCGAACTTGAATTTATGCTGTCTGCAAAATGCACTGTTCTTGGGATCAATCCACAGGATCAAGTAAAGGGTAGTTTAAAATGTAGTATAAATACCGGAGAAAAAGGTTTTATCATTGATGCTCGCGGCAGACCTTTGCTTTGTCCCCGCCCGAACATTGAAGGCAGAAAGACAATTAAAAGATGGCAGAGTGCGTTTATAATTTAAGTTAAAAGTCAAAATGTAAGTGGCTAATGGCATCTGGCTACTAGCTAAAAAAGTAAAAAGTCAAAAATAAGGTAGTTCTCTCCGCCGAAGCGGCGGGGCATGGAGCAGTACCACTAAAAAGTCAGAGAAACCATGAGATCTAAAGGCAAAAAGACCTCACTTAAGATTAAAGATAACCTCAATTGGTTGGTGTCTAAAAAGATAGGCGTCTTTTATAATCTTACCCGGACTGTTATTCGACGTCTTCCGCAAAAAGGCAAGATTACCGTCAAGGAAGGCGATGTGACAGAGTCTTCAGCCATTATTGGATTGTGCCATGTCTCTCCGGGGTTTCGGGTTTTTAATCTGTCTGAAATTTTAAATATCCCCCCGGAGAAAATTCCGAGTTGTCTTTTAAAGTCGTCCGGAAGCAAGGTTTTCAAGGGAGATGTCATTGCTGAAGATAAAAAATTATTCGGAATTATTTCACGCCAATTCATCGCCCCGGCTGACGGGGTTTTTGAAGTGATGGACCAGTCCAAAGGGCAGATGATGATTCGTTTTATGCCGGTTTCCTTTAAATTACCGGCCGGAGTATATGGTGAGGTTGTCAAAGTCGTGCCGGACCAAGAGGTTCATATTCGTACCAAAGTAGATTTAATCCGTGGCGTACTGGGCTCGGGAGTGGAAAGAGAAGGAATCCTGAAAGTGGTGACATCCAACAAAGAAACTATTTCTATAATCGGTTTGGATAAAAGCCTAAGCGGGTCGATTATCGCCGGCGGATCGATGATGACCAAAGAGGTGATTCAAAAGTCTCTGGCTTTGGGAGTCAGAGGAATTCTTTCCGGCGGCATCAATATCCGCGACTATAAAAGTCTGGTTTCTTCTTTAAATCCTTTGGAAGACGTTGGTCTTTCTCTTTTGGCCACCGAGGGATATGGATCGAGCGAGATGCCTGGCGAGATTTTTGAACTTTTGCGAAAAAATGATAATTGCTTTGCGATAATCAGCCCTCAGGAAAAGGAATTAATCATCCCTTCCCTGAAATCTTTTACTAAAACGGCCATCAAAGAAAAACGGGAAAAAAACGAACTTTGTTATTTGGAAAAAGGGATGGTGGTAAGGCTGTTGACATTTCCGTATTTGGGTCGAGAGGGAATGGTTTTGGAATTGAGTAAAAGTCCGACCACTTTCCCTTCCGGAATAGAGGCCTTCTCGGCCTTAATCGAGATTGGCAAAGGGATGCAAGTTTTAATTCCAATCCGCAACTTAGAAGTAGTGGTAAATTATAGACAAACGCATTTAAAAGCAGATATAAGTATGTCTAGCCTGAGAAACTGATTGAAGCTTTTTTCGAAAAATTAAACAAGTAATTTAGAATCAGTTTCTCTATAGGTTCCGTCTGTAGTAAGATATACCCAAATTATTCCAGTCGCGCCAGAGGCGGACTGATTTGGTGTATATTCATCAACTCTCTCCCGCCAAGGCGGGATCGAGGATGATTATAAGAGATTGTTTAAGAATGAATCCGTTCAACCAAGGAGTTCAATTGTCCAACCGGAAGACATTTAAAATCATCTTGACCATCTTGGTTTTAAGCATCACCTTTGCTGGCGGCGTTTTTTTAGGATCGCTTCTTTCCCGCAAAGAGATAACCCTAAACAACGGGCGCGTTGAAATCTTAAATAATGAACCGGCAGCTGGCATCAAAACTGTTAATTTTGATCTTTTCTGGCAAACTTGGGATCTGTTATTTCAAAAATATTTAAAGGCCAGCGAAATCGACCCGCAAAAACTCTTAGAAGGTGCGATTTCCGGTATGGTTAAAAGTTTAGACGATCCCTACACCGCTTTTTTTAACCCGGAGGAGCTGGCGGCTTTTAAGGACCAGATGGCTGGAAAATATGAGGGGATTGGAATTGAAATGGGATTTAAAGACGGTCAGGTTGTGGTTGTATCGCCTTTTGGCAATAGTCCGGCTTCGAAAAAGGGGATCAAATCAGGCGATTATATCCTAATGGTGGACGATAAAAAAACTGAAGGTTTGAGTTTATCCGAAGTGGCCGGGATGATCCGTGGGCCCAAAGGATCGAATGTTAAACTTATTCTTCTGCATGAAGGCGAAAAAGAAACCTATGAAGTTGAGGTCACCCGTGAGGAGATTGTTTATGATTCTGTTTCTCTAGAAATGAAAGGCGAGATCGCCCAAATTCGTATTCTTCATTTTGCCGACAACACCAACACCGAATGGGACAAAGCCGTCAAAGAGGCGATCAGTAAAAATCCAAAAGGAATAGTTTTAGATTTACGAAACAACCCCGGAGGTTATGTTAATTCCGCGGTTTACATCGCTGGAGATTTTGTGAAAAACGATGTTATTACCAAAGAAAAATTTGCGAGCGGTAATGAACAGATTCTAAGGAGTGAGGGGACGGGGAGGCTGGCTCGCTATCCGCTCGTCATTCTAGTTAACGAAGGAACTGCTTCAGCCTCGGAAATTTTAGCCGGAGCCTTGCAATATTACAAGTTGGGTGAGTTGGTTGGGAAAAAGACCTTTGGAAAAGGGATTGTCCAGGAAGAAGTCGGCCTGTCTCAAGAAAGCGCTTTGCATGTGACCACGGCTGAATGGCTTCTACCGTCAGGTGATAACATTCATCAAAAAGGCTTAACTCCGGATATCGAAATTGACCTTTCCGACGATGATTTTAAAGCCGGGAAAGATCCCCAACTTAAGAAAGCTCTTGAACTGCTGAATAGTCCGCAATGAACTACCACGGCTAAAGCCGTGGTATCCTCAGGCTACGCCTGCGGCGAGTTCGAAATCATTCGATTCATCCACGTCCGCCAACCGGCGGACCGTAGTCTTCTCGAACGATTATAAAATTTCACTTTTTACCGAAAAACCCAACCGTCATCGCGAGGAGTCC
>Ga0100387_10000860_pt1 | contig 25233 bp, 22 predicted proteins | sample CryGeymeta201511_FD_81547 | JGI IMG/M metagenome (GOLD analysis project Ga0100387, IMG submission 81547) | Groundwater microbial communities from Crystal Geyser aquifers in Utah, USA - Crystal Geyser metaG 2015-11 | ecosystem: Environmental > Aquatic > Deep subsurface > Groundwater | place... | reverse complement strand
GGGGCGGGGTGCGGGAGGGCGATGTGCGGGGAGGCGAGGTGCGGGGGGGCGATGTGCGGGGGGGCGATGTGCGGGGAGGCGTCGCTCATGCTCGCATCTCGTCCTCCAGTGTCATCGGCCTCGCTCGCGCGCCAACGCATTGGGCCCCCGGCAGCCCACCAGTGCTACGGCATGGATGATGATGAAGAGAGAGAGAGAGAGAGAGAGAGAGCTTCTTCGACGCCATGTTCAACCCCTTTTGCACCAATTTCAGAGACAGGATGAGATCAGATCGCGAGGGATGTCAAGGGTGGGCCTGCGTGTTTGCGTGTTTCTTCCTGTTCTAGCTCACCCACACAGGTGACCATGTCCGCTCTTGGTGTATCGTTCAGTTGCGTTTGTATCGCGTGATTGTGGGCATGGATGGTGCGTGTCGCGTATAGTCCGCTGGCGATCGCGGTGCGCTCGCTGCCAATGACGCACCGAAGCTCGGGCGCAGGTCACCGCCGCGGCCAAGTTGCGGTTGTGACGTGGGAGATGGCGGTGAAGGACTGCGCTGAGCGTGCTGGCTCAGCTACCCCAACGAAGCCTCGGCTCAACCAAGTTTCGTCGAAGGGGACGGACCTCGCAGGCGAGGATCTTCCCACGTCACGGCGTCGAAACAGGCGAGGCGCAGCGAGGCGGACAGGTGCCCCCGCTCAGCCGTCGAGCTCGAGGCTGCCGGTGATCTCGGACCAGGTCGGCGCGACGCTGCGGGGCGCCACGGTGACCACGTGCAGGCGCAGCACGACGCGCGTCACGGTGGAAGTGCGCGCGAAGGTGCCGGCTTTGCCCTCGGGTTGCTCGAAGACCGCCTCCGTGCCCGGGCGTGGGAAGGGATAGGAGAGCTCGATGCGTTCGCCCTCGCGGTGCTGGCCGCCCACTAGACGGCAGCCGAGGAAGGCGTGCTCGACGTGCTCGTCCCCGGCCCGATCGCGCACGCCCACGCAGGTCATCCACGGATCCATCGTGTAGACGCGGTTCTGCGTATAGACCTCGAGCGTGCGGTAGGGACGCTCCGCCCGCGGCGCGGGGCCGTGCTGGTGGATCACCTCGATCTCGACCAGAGGCGTGTTGTCCGTGGGCGAGCTCATGGGAGGAGGCGCCACCAGGGCAGTGGAGTGGGCGCTCGCGGGCGGCATGGTGGGCGGGATGATCCGCGGCTCGGCCGCGCGCCCCTCGTCCGAGCTCTCCTGACCCGTGAGTCCGGGCGTGGCATAGCCACGAACGGTTGGTCGGTTGGGCGGCCCAGGCTCATCACTCATGGGCGGAGCTTACCAGGGCATCGCCGTCGGGGCCTCCACTCCTCGAAAGGCTCGCTTCGACCGCGGCCAGGACGCGCGGCGGCGCCGGACGGGCCGGACCGTCGCTCTGGAATTGCTCCTGGGTCTGCCAGATCTCGTCCTCGGCGCGCCCGAGGTCATGCGACCAGCGGTACCAGCGCAGCTTTCCCTCGCGGATCTCCACGGCCTGGTAGCCATCGGTCCTGTCGTGCGCCCAGCGCAGCGTCGTGCCGGGGTCCTGCAGGAAGCGAGAGAGCTGTGCGCGGTCCATGGGCATGATCATACACGCACACTCGACGGCGGCTCCTCGTGTAAAGTGGGCGGCGTGAGTGAGCGTGAGGAGCGAGGCAAGACCACCCGTCGTGGATTCGGAACGCCCGAGGTCAAGAGGCGTGTGGCGCCCGACGCGGCTCCGGCTCCGGATCTGCGCCAGGTGCCGGAGGGCGAGTACCTCGACCTCGAGTACGTGCACGAGGCGGGCCCCGCGGCTCTGCTCGCCGCATCTTGGCGCGCCGTGGAGGTCTGGACCGCGCATCGGGTCTACGCCCTCGACGCCTCCCTGCGCTGTGTCGACGTCCTCGATCGCGCGAGCGGTCACACCCAGCCCGACCACGCCGCCATCGGCGCGAGCCTGGTGGGCGGACAGGTGCGCGGCCCCAGCGGCGCCATCGAGCAAGTCAGCCATCCCTTCCCTCGGCGCGGCGCCAGCGCCGTCTTCACGCGGCCCATGGGCGAGCGCCTGAGCTACTCCGAGACCAGCCCCGTCACCCGTGTCGTGCTGCGCCTGAGGGTCGTGGACGTGAGCGCGGGCGCCAAGCCGCCGAGCTGGGAGGAGGTCACGGGACCTCCTGGGAAGGGGTCCGCGTGAGGGCGGTGCCATGACGGGTCGCGCGACGTGGTGGCGTGCCCTCGGCCCGGGCGTGCTCTTCACGGGCGCCGCCGTGGGCGTCAGCCATCTGGTGCAGTCCACACGCGCCGGCGCCGGCTACGGCCTCGCGCTGCTGCCCTTCGTGCTGCTGGCGCTGTTGATGAAGTATCCGGCCTTCCGCCTCGGGCCCCACTACAGCGCCGCCACCGGACACTCTCTGCTCGAGGGCTACCGCAAGCAGGGCCGCTGGGCGCTCGTGGTCTACGGGCTCTTGACCCTGGGCACCATGTTCACGGTGCAGGCCGCCGTCACGCTCGTGACCGCGGGGCTCTTCTCCCATCTGCTCGGGCTGAGGCCCGCGCCCGTCCTGTACTCGGCGCTGCTCCTGGGCCTGTGCGCCGCGCTCCTGGCCGTGGGGCGCTACCGCTGGCTCGACCGCATCAGCAAGGCCGTGGTCGTGGTCTTGGCCGTGAGCACGCTGCTCGCGACCGCGCTCGCCCTGCCGCGCCTCGGGCCCGAGACTCTGCACTTCTGGCCCGACTTCGCCCACTTCCAGAAGACGGACGCGTTCTTCGTGGTGGCGCTCGTGGGCTGGATGCCCTCGGCCATCGACGTCTCCGTCTGGCAGTCGCTGTGGACCTTGGCGCGTGCGCGTGACTCCGGGCATCGCCCCAGCGTCCAGGAGAGCGCCCTCGACTTCCACGTCGGCTACGTCGGCACCGGGATCCTGGCCTTCTGCTTCGTCATCCTCGGGGCCGCCGTGATGCACGGCCAGCAGCCCGCGGCCAGCGCCGGCGCCTTCGCCGCCCAGTTCGTGGACCTCTACGTCGAGACCCTGGGCCCGGCCGCGCGCCCCTTGATCGCCCTCTCGAGCTTCTTCGTCATGTTCTCCACCACGCTGACCGTGGTCGATGGCTTCCCGCGCGCGCTGAGCATGCTCGCCGCTCGGCTCCGCGGACCCGAGGGCGACGGCCTCGCGGAGCAGGACCTGCCGGCGCAACGCCGGACGTATTGGCTGGGCCTGGTCGTGCTCGGAGTGGGCTCCCTGCTCGTGCTCGCGCTCCTGCTCACCTCCCTGCGGGCGATGGTGGATCTGGCCACGACGCTCTCGTTCTTGACCGCGCCCCTGCTCAGCGTGCTGAACCATCGCGCCGTCTTCGCGGTCGACTTGCCCGCTCAGGATGCTCCCAGCGAGAGCCTGCGCCGCGCCAGCTTGCTCGCGATCCTCGCCCAGGGCGCGTTCGCGTTGTATTACCTCGCGCTGCGCTTCGTCTTCTAGCACCCACCCACCGCACCCCTTGCTCTACCCCGTCCTCGCCATCCTCGCCGGATTCGTCGCCCTCGTCTGGGGCGCGGATCGCTTCGTCATGGGCGCCGCGGCGACGGCCAAGAACGTGGGCGCGTCGCCGCTGGTCATCGGCCTGACCATCGTGGCCTTCGGCACCTCGGCGCCGGAGATGCTAGTCAGCAGCATGGCGGCCTTCACGGGCAACCCCGCGCTCGGCGTGGGCAACGCCATCGGCTCGAACATCACCAACATCGCGCTGGTGCTCGGATGCGCGGCGCTGGTGCGACCGCTGACCGTGCACAGCCGGATCATCCGCCGCGAAGTGCCGCTCCTGCTCTTCACCATGGCCATCGCCTACGGGCTGATGCTCTGGGATCACGACCTCGGGCGCCTCGATGGCGGCCTCTTGCTCGCGGGCCTGTTCGTGATGGTGGGCTGGGTCGTGTGGGAAGGTCTCACGGGGGAAGGCGACGATCTCTCCGCCGAGGTGGAGGACGAGATGCCTCCCGAGATGTCCACGCTCAAGGCCTTGGGCTGGTTCTCTCTGGGCCTGCTCGTGCTGCTCGGCAGCTCCCGGCTCCTGGTCTGGGGCGCCGTGATCTTCGCCAACAAGCTCGGCGTGAGCGACGGCGTCATCGGCCTCACGGTGGTGGCCTTCGGCACCAGCCTGCCCGAGCTCGCCGCCTCCGTGGCGGCCGCGCGCCGCAACGAGCACGACATCGCCGTGGGCAACGTGATCGGCTCCAACATGTTCAACCTGCTCGGCGTGCTCTCGCTGCCCGGCCTGATCCGTCCGGGCCCGGTCGAGCAGGAAGTGCTCACGCGCGACTTCCCGGCGATGTTCATGGTGACCGTGCTCGCGCTCTTCTTCGCGAAGGGCTTCCGTAAGTCCGGCGAGCTCGGCCGGCTCGAAGGCGGGCTCATGGTCACCGCCTTCTTCGCCTACCTCTTCTGGCTCTACCTCGACTCCATGTGAGCCCCGCGCCGGACACTATCCTCCGGGCCATGTCGGTGAGCCCCGGTCTCTATCCGCGCCAAGCACCGCGCAGAACGAACTCCCATGCCGAGTTGAGGGTCTACGACGCTCTGAAGTGTGGTGGCCTGCCGAAGCATTGGACGGCCTGGCATTCGCTGCGCGTGCGCGACGGCGCCGGCTACCACGGGGAGGGCGACTTCGTCTTCGCCGTGCCCGGGCGTGGCATGCTCGTGGTCGAGGTGAAGGGCGGTCACGTCGAGTGCCAGGGCGGGCATTGGACGCAGAACGGTCGCGCCATGGACAAGGCGCCCCTCGACCAGGCGATGGCCACGAGTCAGCGCATTCGTGGCCGCTTGAAGGAGATGGTTCGCATGGCGCCGCCGACGGCGGAGTTGGTGTTCTTCCCCGAGACGGAATTCTCCCACGCGCCCACCGAGGACGTGCTGCGCGACGCGGTGCTCGGCGCGTTCGATTTGAAGTACTTGGACGAGGCGCTGCCGGCGCACGCTGAGAGGTTGTGGCCGAAGTTCGCGCAGCGCGACGCGGCCAAGGACGGTCTCTGGATCGGCGCCCTGCACAAGATGTGGGGCGAGACGTGGATCCCCGACCTGCGCCTCGGAGATCGGGCGAAGCTCGACCTGGATCGACGCGTGGCGCTGGATCAGAAGCAGCTCGAGCTGCTCGAGCTGGTGGCCGACAATCCGCGCATGCTCGTGCGTGGTGGCGCCGGCACGGGCAAGACGCTCCTGGCCGCGGAGGCGGCGCGTCGACGTGCGGCGATGGGCGAGCGCGTGCTCTTGGTCTGCTTCACCCTCGGGCTCTCGCGTTGGCTCACGGCCGAGCTCGAGGGCGAGAACGTGGAGGTGATGACGATTCGCCAGAAGGCCGTCGCCATGCTGGATGACGTGGGCATTCGACCCGACACCTCGGCGCCGAATTTCTGGGGCGAGGTCAGCCTGAAGGCCGCCTGTGACGGCATCCCGCCCGGCTTCGAGCCCTACCAGAGCGTCTTCGTCGACGAGGGACAAGACCTCGGCGCGGGCGACTGGGACTTGGTCGGCGCCCTGGCCGGCGACGCGCGCCTGTGGTGCTTCGCGGACGAGGCGCAAGGTTTCTGGCAGGACCGCGCCGTGCCCGAGCCCCTGTTCCAGGCGAGCCTTCGCTTGCCCAACAACTATCGCTGTCCCGGCGCGCTCTATCGCGTCGCATGCGCCTATGCCGGCGCGGCCCTGGACGAGCCGTCGCTGACGGAAGCTCGTCACACCAAGCAGCTCTCGGTCGTGGTCTGCCCGAGCGAGTCGTCGGTCGTGGGCAAGCTCGAGACGGAAGTAGAGAAGTTGCTCGGCCAGGGCTTTGCGCCCGGCGACATCGCGATCCTCTCCCTGCGCGGGCAGACCGGCGAAGGCAGCATCTTCCATCGCGACAAGCTCGGCCGTCATCGCGTCGTGCACGCCGACGCCGACGACATGCACGAGCACATCGTCGTGGACACCTTCCTGCGTTTCAAGGGTCTGGAACGCGCAGCCATCCTGATCACGGATCTGCGTCTGGTTCACGACAAACGCTCCGTGCGCCTGCACATCGCCCTCACGCGCGCCCTCACCCTCGCGTGTGTCGTGGCACCGAGGGACGCCCTCGAGTCGGACCGGGTCCTCGCGCGCCTGCTCTGAAGACCTCTGGGAGCTCGATCAGTCCTCGAGATCTCCCTCCGACCTCCCTGCGCGGGCGGGCGGTACAGGGGCGGCGAAGTCGGGCCGACAGGTCATGTCGACGCCGAGCACGATGCCGTCGAGGCTACGCTCCACGATGTTCACGTGGCCGCCGCTGGTGCAGTGCGTGGCGTTGGCGTCGAACTGCGTCGGCGTGTCGGTCGTCGCGGCCACGGCCGTGAGGTCGGAGAAGGCGCGCGCCAACAGCTCGCCGCGATGAGTCTCGAGTTGGTCGAGGGTGAGCAGCGGCGCGCCCATGCGCACGGCGCCTTCTTCGCGACCGTTGGCGGCGGCGTCGATGCGTGCGAGGCAATGCTCGATGCGCTCGGCGCGGGCGTCGACGCTCGGAAGGCCGGTGAGCAGCGCGTCCACGCGCAGGCTGATGCGTCCGCGCCAGTCCTGACGGCCGTTGAAGCGCACGGCGCCTCGGTCCACCACGCGCGCCTGGCACATGCCCTCGTCGCCGATCTCGGTGGCCAGAGCCTGGCCCAACAGCATAGCTCCGCTCGACGCGGCCAGGCGGTCACCGCCCTTGGCCTCGGCCTGTACGTGGACCAGGGCCCGGTCGGGTGGGATCGAGATCTGCCCACGCAGGGCGTTCTCGAAGCCGTCGGCTCCCAGCGGGTCGCCCGATCCTCGATACGCCGAGCGCGACCAGACGTCGCTGCTCCCGCCGCCGCCGGCGCCCGCGGCTCCGGGTGCTTCTCCGGGGGGAGCCTCGCGCGAGGCGCCGCCGCCGAAGAGGCCGCAGCCAGTGAGGCTCAGGCATAGGGTCCAGATCGAGAGGTGCAGGATGGGCCGGGGTGAATTCACGGGCGTGCTCGTTTCTTCCTCTCCACCCTGGCTTACGTGGCTTTGCCCGTGTCCATTCCCCGACCTTGCGTCATGGCTGCCGGGCGCCGAGGATGGCGGCGTGATCCGCGCGCGAGTTCTGCTGGCCCTGGCGCTCACGCTGTCGTGTGCGGGCGAGCCCGAGCAGCACGCCGGTGCCGCGGCCTCTCCCGTGCAGCCCGCGCCCGTGCACGAGGGGTCCGCGGTCTCCGAGCCGACGACGCCCGTCGCGGAGCCCACGCCCGAGGAGCCAGCCCTGCCTGCCTATCGGGCGCCCGTCGCGAATGCCGTCGAGCTGCGCAGCGGGGCGGCCTTCTCCTGCCTGCTGCGCGCGGGCCGCGTGCTGTGCTGGGGCAACGATCGCTTCCATCAGCTCGGTGTGCCCACTCTACCCACGGGGCGCGGTGCGTTTTCGGCCCGTCCCCTCGAGGTCGAAGGTCTGAGCGACGTGCGAGCGCTCGCCCTGGGCAGCTTCCACGCTTGCGCGCTGCTGGGCAGCGGACACGTGCGCTGCTGGGGGCATGGCGGATTCGGCCAGCTGGGCGACGGACGACGTGAGGACAGCGCCGTGCCCGTGGAGGTCGCGGGTCTGGAGCGCGTGACGGCCGTGGCCGCGGGCGAGGGCCACAGCTGCGCTGTGGTGGACGGCATGGTGCGCTGTTGGGGAAGCGGCGCGCGCGGACAGCTCGGCGACGGCCGCTTCGAAGACACGCTCGCGCCCGTCTCCGTCACCGGCCTCGACGACGTCATCGCCCTGGGCGCCGGACGCGCCCACACCTGCGCTCTGCGCGCGTCGCATCAGGTCGCGTGCTGGGGCGAGGACGTGGACGGAGAGCTCGGGCGCGGTGCCATCACCATGCCGGCGGCGGCCTCCGCCACGGCGCAGCTGGTGGTCGAGCTCGCGGACGTGGCGCAGCTGCGTGTGGGCTGGGGGCACGCCTGCGCACTGAACGAAGAGGGCGAGGCGCGTTGTTGGGGTCGGGCCGACGCCTTCCAGCTGGGCGTCGCCCTGGGTGGCGCGCAGTCCTCCGTCGGGGTCACGCCTGTGCTCGCCCACGCGACCGAGGTACGTGACGTCGCGCCCGGCGGATTCCACACCTGCTTCGCGCTGGCCTCGGGCCACGTCAGCTGCGTGGGCGCCGACTATCACGGGCAGCTCGGCAACAGCAGCGAGGCGCCCGCCCGGGAGCCCCTCGTCGTGCCCGGACTCGCCCACGTCCGCGCCGTGGCCGCGGGGGAGAGCCACAGCTGCGCGCTGCTCGAATCGGGCGAGGTGCGCTGCTGGGGCAACCCCCACTCGGGTCGCGTCGGACCCCACGCCGAGGAGCACGAGGCGAGACAGATCTCACCCGTGCGGGTGATCGCGCCTGTCGCCGCGAACGGAGCATCGACCTCAGCCAGCGAAGATCAGGCGCCGTAGATGCGCGCGACGGTGGCTGCGGCCGCTGCGTGCGCGCCCGTCTCGAGCGGCCCGCCATGGGCGGCGAGCAGACGCTCGAAGCGCAGCTCGAGCAGACGGTCGAAGTCTGCCTTCAAGCTGCCAGCACGGGGCTGCATGGCCTTGAGCCACATCCTTCCGATGTTCGCGGGACGCTTGAAGCCCATGACGGTCATGAAGAGCTTCGCCATCAGGGAGTTTCCGCTCAGATCTGGGTAATGTTGAAACGAGTCGCAAGTCAGCAAGCTGCCGCCATCGGCGTCGAGGTGGAGGACGGCCTCCGGCTTTCGCGTGTGCTCGAAGACGAAGAAGCGCGCGCCCGGCATCGGCGGCGTGGCGCCCGCGTGGATGCGCTCGTCGAGCGCGGGCAACGGAGCGCCGCAGCCATCGAGCGTCCAGAAGCGCGCGCCGTAGCGCCTCACGTAGTACGGATCGTCGATGCCGTGAAAAGGCCCGAGGCGCATCACGTGTTTCACTTTCCCAAGCGCCTCGAGCTCCTTCTCGCCCGCTTCCGACAGACGCACGGCGTTCAAGAGCGTCAGCTGCCCCGCGTGGCGCACGATGATCATGTTGCGCGCGATGCTCATCAGGGCGTTCATGCGCATCGTTCCGCGCACGAAGTGGACGTCGTCGGTCAGCTTCTGGATCGCGCCGTGGGGCTGCGCGGGAGCAAAATCAGTCATGCCGCCCTGTAGCACGACCCGTCGCGCCCGGGCGAGCGGTGAAGTCGAGAGAAGAGTCGAGGTCGCGTCGGGGCGACGCGCAAATCACGCTCGGGCGTTCAGCCAGGGACGCTCGGCACGTGGGTGGTGAAGGCGCCGGCCCACAAGCCCTCGAAGAAGGCCCGCGCGTTGCGGCCGAGCACTCGGCTGTCGTAGCCGCCCTCCTGAACGACCACCGTGGGCAGGTGGAGCTGGCCCAGGCGTTCGCCGTTGGCCCGGAGATCGTCCGGTCCCAGAGACCAGGTCCCCGTGGGGTCGCCCTTGGCGGTGTCGAGACCGAGCGCGACCACGAGGAAGGTCGGCCGGTGTTCGCGTATGCGCGCCTCGGCCCGGCGCAGGGCCACACGGTAGGCCTTGCCGTCGACGGACTCCGGCAACGGGATGTTGAGGTTTCGCCCTTCGCCCTCTCCCTCGCCTGTCTCGTCCGCGAAGCCCGAGAAGTAGGGGTAGGCGAAGCGAGGGTGGCCGTGGATGGAGATGGTGAGCACGTCCTCGCGCTCGAAGAAGATGTTCTGCGTGCCGTTGCCGTGGTGGTAGTCGACGTCGAGCACGGCGACGCGGCCGGAGGACGACAGCAGCTCGGCGGCGACGGCGGCGGAATTGAAGTAACAGAAGCCGCCGTAGGCGCGCCGCTCGGCGTGGTGCCCCGGCGGTCTCACCAGCGCGTAGGCCAGCCTGCGTCCATCGAGCAGCGACCGTGCTGCGGTGGTGGCGCAGTCCACGGCCCGTCGCGCGGCCGGATAGACGTTCTTGGTGAGGGGCGTGAAGGTGTCGATACAGTAGTAGCCGGCGCGAATGGCGCGATCGAGAGGCGGCCTCGTCTGGTTCCGGATCGGAAAGACGTAGGGGTAGACGGCCGTGCCCTCGGGCTGCGCCGCGCACGTCGTCTGCAGATAGTCGACGTAGCTGCGGTCGTGCACTTTGCGCAGCAGCTTGTCTGCGCAGGGCCGTGCGGCCGTCTCGAGGAAGAGGCCCGTGGGCTCCAGGCGACGCATGATCGATTTGATGCGCACGGGCGCCTCGACGTATCCCCGCACCTTCACGTGGTGAATATGATGCTTGTCGTTCACCACCAGCAGGATCTTCTGGTCGTCCGCGAGATCGTGCTTGGCGGGAGCAGAGGCCGCGTCGGGCTTCAGGTAGCGCGGGGCGCGCAGCTTCACCGGGTCATCCCGAAACGACTGCACCACGCGGTTGATGTACGCAGGTGGGCAATGGTGCGCGTACTTCCGTTCCAGCACCGCGCGCACGAAGGCTCGCGTCTCACGTCGTCCCAGCGGGCGCTTGCTGTCGAGCCCGTCGTAGACGAGGTAGGGCGGGCTGTCGTCGCCGGGCGTCACGGGCGTCTCGTACTTCGTGCCCACGATGGGCCTGGCGCCATACTGCTCGTAGAACTTCAGGCGCGCTCGGTTCTGCGCGCGGCGACCCGCGTCTGCACACAGCGCTGGATCGTCGGGCAGGCACTCCATGAAGATGCCACGGCTCTTCCACAGCTTCGCGTCCGCTCGCACGCGTGCGTAGAGCGCGCCCCCGATCCCGCGCCCCGTCATCTTCGCGGCGGCCGAGATGAAGTCGAGGTAGTCGAACCCGAGCTTCGGATCGTGGAGCAGGAGCGCGAACCCGCGCAGCGAGCCGCTGCGCTCCGCGACGTAGAGGACGGCGCGAAAGCTGTGCTTCATCGGATCGTTGAGCTGATCCGGCAGCTTGGCGACGTCCGCTTGGCTCAGATCCGGAAACTGCTGCTCGAGGATCCGCTGAACCTGCGCGGTCGTCTCGAGGTTGATGGGGAGTCGTGCGTCGTAGACACGTCGAATGAGAAACATGACCAGAGTCCTCCAGGTTCGATGGCGCTTTTCGCCCGCCGCGCGTGTGCTCGCGCTCTCGCCAACTCTCGGGGGCGTCCACTGGAAGCGTTCCCAGCCCGCTTCGCCCACGGCGCCGGATCGTGGGCCGAGTCACGAGGCCAGGCAACGGGAGAACACGCTCTCTTCAGCGGCAGCCACGGCCCCAAGGCCGGGGGCTCTCGAAGCCTCCCACTCCCGCTGATACGCTGCCGCACGCGCAGCCTCGTGTTCCTCGTTCTTCTGCTGAGCGCCTGCGGCGGCTCGTCCAGCACGGCGGACGGCGGGTCCTTGCCGGACGCTTCCTCTTCGGACTCCGCCGTGCGCGACGCCGCGACGCGCGACGCTCCAGCCTGGACTCCGGTCGTGACGCGACCGTGGCGCCGGACGCGGGCACGGGCGGCACGCTCGCTGGTCGCTACCCTGGCGACGTGGGCCTCGACTCCGATCCCTCCGTGACCTTCCACGACGACTTCGAGTCTGGCTGGGGCCGCTGGGGCGCGCCGACCATGGACACGCGCTACCTCACGCTCCACGACGACGCGTCGAGTGCGCACGCGGGCTCGCACTACCTGGAGTCGAACTGACCACCGCCGACCTCGCCGCCGACATGTACCTCTCGGCTTCGCCGCGACCCAACGCGCGTGATTCGCGTGAACCTTGACGACAGCTCCGTGTGCATGCCTCCACGATGAACCGGAGCGCCGGACTTGGGCAGCGCCTCGAACTCATCCCACGTGATTGCGCCCGCGTCGCGGATCCTGCATCGTGGCGCCCCAATGGCTCGCGTCATCGTCGTGGTGCCCTGCTACAACGAAGCTGCGCGGCTCCCGCGTGGAGCCTTCGACGGCTACGACTTGCCCGAGCACGAGCTCAGCTTCCTGTTCGTGAACGACGGCAGCACGGACGGCACGGCCGCCCTGCTCGCGTCCATGGTCGAGGCGAAGCCCGAGCGCTACGCCATGGTCGAGCTCGAGCGGAACTCGGGCAAGGCCGAGGCCGTGCGCCAGGGCATGCGTCGCGCACGCGCCGATGGCGCCGAGCTCGTGGCCTTCTGGGACGCGGATCTGGCGACGCCCTTGGCGGAGCTCGCCGGCTTCATCGCGCGCATGGAGGAAGACCCGGCGCGTCTGGTGGTGATGGGCGCGCGCGTGCGCCTGCTCGGACGCCACATCGAGCGCCACTTCTACCGCCACGTGTATGGACGCGCCTTCGCCACGGCCGTCTCGCGCATGCTCGCGCTGCCCATCTACGACAGCCAATGCGGCGCCAAGCTCTTCCGCGCGGGCGAGGAGCTCGACTTCGCGCTGGCCGAGCCCTTCCTCTCGCGCTGGATCTTCGACGTGGAGATCCTCGCGCGCCTCGTGGTGTGCACCGCCGACACGACGCCGGATCTGTCACAGCGCATCTACGAGCTGCCGCTGACGCTCTGGAGAGACGTCGCGGGATCCAAGGTGCGCGCCACGGATGCGCTACGCGCCGTGCGCCAGCTCGCGCAGATCGGCTCGAAGTACCAGGCCGCGCTCAGGGTTCGCCACCGCCGCTCGGGACCTTGAACTTTCGCGTCGACTCCCCGTCGTAGTCGGCGTCGTGGCGAACGCGCACACCGCTGGTCGGTTCGACGCGGGACATGTCCCCACGCGGCAGGCTGAGGACGAAGCGGCTGCCGTGACCGAGGCGCGTCTCGAGCAGGATCTCGCCCTTCATGCGCGCGACCAGGCTCTGCACCAAGGACAGCCCGAGGCCGGAGCCCTCCTTTTTGGTCGTGAAGTACGGATCGAACACGCGATCGCGCAGGCTCTCGTGCATGCCGGCGCCATCGTCCGTGATCACGAGGCGCAGCAGCGGACCGTGGCCCGCGGCGGCGAGTGAGACCCGACCGCCTCCCTCACACGCCTCGATCCCGTTCTTGACCAGGTTGAAGACCACGCTGCGCAGGGGCACGCGTGGAAGCTCCGCGAACAGGGGGCCGCTCACGCGCAGCACGAGCTCCACGTTGGCCGCGGCGGCCAGGCTTTCGAGCGCGCCCCCGAGCTCACGCAAGAGCTCCTCCACGGCCAGGAGCTCCACGCTCACGGGACCGTCGGCCAGGGCGCGGCGTGTGGCGCGGGAGTCGTCGAGGGCTTGGGAGATCATCGCACGGATGCGCCTCAAGGCCTCGCCCTGCGCGTCAGGCACACCCGCCAGAGCCCGCGCGGCCAGGGCGTCCACGGCCGACATGGTGTTGGCCATCTCGTGGTTCGCCGTCGCCAGCTTCTGCACGAGCTCCGCGTCCGCGTTCGGGGCGTGGGACTCGGAGGCGCTGGAGCGCACCAGGAGCGCGAGTCGGCGACCGCTGGGCAAGCGTTGAATGGCGACCTGGGTCTCCGCGCCCGCCGCGGCGTGCAGACAGCCCGCGGCGCCGCCGTTCGTCTCCGCCTGATCGAGCAGCTGGCCGATCGAAGGTCCGGTGGGCGAGAGCCCGGTCGCGCGTCCCAGCGCTTCGGCCAGATCGCTGGCGGCGGCCAGACCGAGAACCCGTTGCGCCTGCGTGCTGCGCGGCATGACGCCCCGATCCGTCTCCTCGAAGAGGATGGCCGAGAGCAGCTCGCTGAGTTGTCTCAGCGGTGACACCGTCACGGCTTGGATGCGCCCGAGGCTGACCTGCGAGGAGCGCAGCCTACGGATATCCTCGTCGTCCTCGTCTTCCGGTGCCATACGTCTCCACCGTAATCCTGCCCTACGATAGCTCGTTCCAATCTTTCGCGGAAGGCGCCTCGTGTTTGTCGGCACATTGTGCAAGGTTTGCTGCCCCCGAACGAGGACCCGTGCCCTGACCACGGGACTCCCGATGGGCGCGGCGCCGAGATGGCGTGTGTCCGGCCCACGGACAGGGTGCTAGCCTCGCACCATGACCACGTCCCCCTTCGAGAAGCGCGATCCGGGCATCGTGCTCGTCCTCTCGCTCTTCACATGCGGCTTCTACCTGCTCTACTGGTACTTCCGCATGTACGAGGAGCTCGAGGAGCTCACGGGGGAGCCGGTCACCGGAACGGGCTACTGGCTGGATCTCCTGTTCACGATTCTGAGCTGCTCCATCTACGGCATCTGGGTCGACTACCGCATCAGTCAGCAGCTGCACGACTACGAGATCGCGCAGAACCTACCCGCGCCCGGCGACACAGCGAACATCGCGGTCATCCTCGACGGCCTCGCCTACTTCAGCGGCGGCCTGAGCAACTACGTCACCAGCGCGCTGCAGCAGGATCAGCTCAACAAGATCATGCAGAAGCTCGACCAGGGTCCGCCCGTCAGCTTCTAGAGCGCGAGGGATGATCAAGGTCCAGGAACGGGCCGCCGCCCTACGCCTAGCGTCAGCGCGGTCGCTTCGGCATCCAGACCCAGAGGTCCATGTCGAGCAGGACGCTGGGCGCGTAGCGCAGCTTGCCCCCGACCTCTTCCTGAAGCGCCATGTCGTCGCTCGCCGGGTCGACGTCCTTCACGGCCCAGAGCCTCAGACGCAGCGCGCCCGCGTCGTCGCGTCCGGGCAGGTCGGCCTTCTCGAGCAGCTCGCTGCGTGCGTAGACGGTGTCGCCCGCGAAGCACGGCGCGGCGTGGGTGCCGCCGTTGATGGCGAGCAGCCCGAGCGCGTTCTCGAGTCCGTTGAAGGACAGCGCGCGCGCGACGCTGATCACGTGGCCGCCGTACATCAGGCGTCGGCCGAAGCGCGTGGACCTGGTCTTCACGGCGTCGAAGTGGACCTTGGCCGTGTTCTGATAGAGGCGCGTCGCCAGCGCGTGCTCGGACTCCTCGATGGTCATGCCGTCGACGTGGTCGATGATCTCGCCCACTTCGTAGTCGTCGAAGAAGGCGCGGCCGCCCGTGGTCCAGGCGGGGAAGTCCGCGAGCTTCACGCCCTCGGGCAGCGACAGCTCCTCCGGCGGCACGCGTGTGGGCAGCTCGGGCACGAGGCGCTCACCCTCCGGGCTCTCGGGATCGCGCTTGTGCACCATCACCCAGCGCGCGTACTCGAGCACGCTCTCGCCGCGTTGGTTCTCACCGCGCGTGCGCACCCAGACCACGCCTGTCTTGCCGTTCCTGTTCTGCTTCTTGCCGATCACGGTCGAGGTCGAGCGCAGGGTGTCGCCCGGGTAGACCGGCCGGAGGAAGCGTCCGTCGGCGTAACCGAGGTTGGCGACGGCGTTGAGCGAGACGTCACCGACGGTCTTGCCGAAGACCACGTGGAAGACGAGCAGGTCGTTCAGGGGCTCGCGTCGGTAGCCGAGCGTGCGTGCGAGCTCGACGGAGCACGGCAGCGCGGAGCGGTCGCCCGTGAGCGCGATGTACAGCGCCTGATCGCCCTCGCCCACGGTGCGCGGGATCGGATGCACGATCTCCGCACCCAGCTCGAAGTCCTCGAAGAAGTTTCCGCGCTTGGTCTTGCTCGTCTTGCTCGTCATCTCACGACTCCAGCAGGCGGCGCGCCACGACGTGCGCCTGGATCTCGTTGGCGCCCTCGAAGATGGAGAGCACGCGCGCGTCGACCAGCAGCCGAGACGCGACGTACTCCACGGCGTAGCCGTTGCCTCCGTGGATCTGCACGTTGGCGTCGGCGCACTCCCAGGCGGCACGCGTCGCCAGCAGCTTGGCCATGCCGGCCTCGAGGTCGCAGCGCTGTCCCGAGTCCTTCTGCCGCGCGCTGAAGTGCGCGAGCTGTCGTGCGGCCTGCACGCGCGCCACCATGCGCCCGAGCTTGCGCGCGACGCGCGGTAGGGCGAGCAGTGGTGCGCCGAACTGCTGTCGCTCCTCGGCGTAGCGAAGCGCGTCCTCCAGGGCCGCCTGGGCCACGCCGACGCCACGCGCAGCGGTCTGGATGCGCGCGCTCTCGAAGGTGCGCATCAGCTGCTTGAAGCCTTGCCCCGCCTCGCCGCCGAGCAGCGCGTCGGCGGGCAGCGAGAAGCCGTCGAAGCTGAGCTCGTATTCCTTCATGCCGCGGTAGCCGAGCACCTCGATCTCCGTGCCCGTGATGCCCGCGTCGGGGAACTCCTCCGCGCCCTCTCCGCCGCGCCTCTTCTCGGCCAGGAACATCGACAGCCCGCGATAGCCGGGCTTACCCGAGTCGGTGCGCGCCAAGAGCGTCATCAGATCCGCGCGCGCCGCGTGCGTGATCCAGGTCTTCTGGCCGTAGACGAGGAAGCCATCCGCCGTGGCTTCGGCGCGTGTGCCGAGGTTGGCCAGATCCGAACCGAAATTCGGCTCCGTGAACACGGCCGTGGGCAGGATCGCGCCCGAGGCGATGCGCGGCAGCCAGCGCTTCTTCTGCTCCTCCGTGCCGCCGCCGAGGATCAGCTCGGCCGCGATCTCCGCGCGTGTGCCCAGGGAGCCCACGCCGATGTAGCCGCGGCTCAGCTCCTCCGTCACCACGCACATGGCGACCTTGCCCATGCCGAGGCCGTCGTACTCCTCCGGGATGGTCAGCCCGAAGACGCCGAGCTCGCTCATCTGCTCGATCATCGACATCGGGATCAAGACATCCTCGCGATGGATCTGCTGCGCCGCGGGCGCGACCACCGTGTCGGCGAAGCGCGCGAACTGCCTTCGCACTTCTTCGAGGGTCGGGTCGTCGTGCGAGCGCTTGCCGAAGTCACCCTCCGCGGCCGCGCGTGCGATCTCCAGGTAGCGCTCTCCCGTGGACAGCGCCTCCGCGGCCGCGCGCACGTCGAACCGCAACACGGTCTCTTCCAGATCCTCGCGCGTCAGTCCGAGCTCCGCCGTGCTCACCGTCTCGGCGGGTCCGAGGTCCACGCCACCGGCCAGGGCACGCACCACTTCACCCACGTAGGCGCCCGCGATGCGTGCCTCGCTCTCGCCGCCCGCCTCGGCCCAGCGCGTGAGCTGGCGCGACGCCTCGAGCTCCATCTCGAGGTAGGCGTAGCCATGGGCCGCGAGCTGTCCCGCGGTGAGCGCCTTTCCGTCGAGCTTGCCCGTGGGGGCGAAGCGCTCGCGCAGGCGAGCGTTGACGCGAGCGGCGAGGGTGGTGAGGGCGTCGAGGCAGAGCGCGGTTTCACTGGCCATGGCTGTGCCTCTCCGTGACCTTGCGGACCTCGTCCAGGTTCCTCAGTCCAGGCATGGGCGAGCCGACCAAGCAGGCGACGGTGCCGTGCAGCTTGTTTTCGTACATCAGCTGATGCGCCAGCGGCAGCTCCTTCCAGGTGAAGAGGCGGGTCATCACGGGACGAATCTGGTGCTGGATGACCAGGCGGTTGGCGCGGTCGCAGCTCTGGGCGTTGGCAAAGTGGGAGCCGATGATTCGCTTGCGCTTCATCCACAGGTGGCGGACGTCGAAGGACAAGTCGTAGCCCGTGGTCGCGCCGCAGATCACGATGCGACCATGGGGATCCGCCAGGAAGACGCTGGCGCGGAAGGTGGCCTTGCCGACGTGCTCGAAGACGACGTCGGGGCCTTTGCGCTCTCCCAGGATCTTCCAGATGCGCTTGCCGAAGGCCTTGACCGCGGCGAGGTGCGCCTCCTCCTCTTCGGGCGTCATGCCGTCAAGGTACTGCAGCTCGGGGAAGTCCCTGCGGTTGATGGTGCCGAAGGCGCCGAGGCTCATCGCGAGTTTGGCCTTCTCTTCGCTCGAGACCACGGCGATCGCCCGCCCGCCCATGATCTTCGTGAGCTGCACGGCGAAGACGCCGAGGCCGCCGGCGCCGCCCCAGACGAGCACGTCCTCGCCCGGCTGCACGCGCGCCTTGTCCACGAGCATGCGGTGCGCCGTGTAGAAGGTGAGGCCGTAGCTCGCGGCCTCCTCCCAGCTCAGATCCTTGGGCTTCGGCAAGCACTGCTGGGCCTGCACCTTGGTGAACTGACCGAAGGAGCCGTGGCTGGTCTCGTAGCCCCAGATCAGCTGCGCGTCGCTGGCGCCGGGTCGCAGCAAGTGGTTGCAGTGCAGCACGACCTCGTCGCCGACCTTCACGCCCTCCGCGCCCGGACCGACCGCCCAGACCACGCCCGAGGCGTCCGAGCCCGCGACGTGCGAGTCGAGCTTGGTGTAGCGCATGACGTCCACGGGTTCGCCCAGGCCCGCCCAGACGCCGTTGAAGTTCACGCCCACGGCCATCACCTGCACCAGGACCTCCCCCGGTCCGACCTCCCAGGTGGGGATCAGCTCTTCCTGGAACGCTTTCAGAGGTTCGCCGAAGCGCTCCTTGCGGATCACGTAGGCCCGCATGGCTTTCGGGACCTCCCCGAGCGCGGGGATCGATCCGATGGGTAGGGCCTCCAGCGTTTGTTCAGGCATCATGCATCTCCGGTGTTGAAGCGTGGCCCGGGAGGGCTACGCTCGATGACGCGGCGCGTCGCCGCACGCAAGCTACTCTCGAACGCCCGGCGTGTCGCCGAGCGCGAGGAAGGTGGAATCGACCATGGCGGCTAGGGAAGAGGAGCCAGGCGAGGTCACGCGGGACCGGCCGTGGATCATGCGTACCTACGCGGGCCACAGCACGGCTGCGGCCTCCAACGCGCTCTACCGTCAGAACCTCGCCAAGGGTCAGACGGGGCTGTCCGTCGCCTTCGACCTGCCGACGCAGACCGGCTACGACAGCGATCACCCGCTCGCGCGCGGCGAGGTCGGCAAGGTCGGCGTGCCCGTGACGCATCTCGGCGACATGCGCGCGCTCTTCGAGGGCCTGCCACTGACGGAGATGAACACCTCGCTCACCATCAACGCCACGGCGCCCTGGCTCTACGCGCTCTACGTGGCCCTGGCCGAGGAGCGCGGCGACGACGTGCGCAAGCTGCGGGGCACGACCCAGAACGACGTGATCAAGGAGTACCTCTCGCGCGGCACGTACATCTTCCCGCCCGCGGCCTCCCTGCGTCTGTCGACGGATCTCGTCACCTACGCGGTCAAGCACACGCCACGCTGGAACCCGATGAACGTCTGCTCCTATCACCTGCAGGAAGCGGGCGCGACGCCGCCCCAGGAGCTGGCCTACGCGCTGATGACGGCCATCGCGTTGCTCGACTCCGTGCGTGATCGCGAGGAGGTCGGCGTCGAGGAACTTTCGCGTGTCGTCGGTCGCCTCTCCTTCTTCGTCAACGCGGGCATCCGCTTCGTGGACGAGCTGTGCAAGCTGCGCGCCTTCGTCGAGCTCTGGAGTCGTCTGTGCGCCGAGCGCTACGGCGTCACGGACGAGAAGCTCACGCGCTTCCGCTACGGCGTGCAGGTGAACTCCCTCGGGCTCACGGAGCAGCAGCCCGAGAACAACATGCACCGCATCGTGCTCGAGATGCTCTCCGTCACCCTCTGTCGTGGCGCCCGTGCCCGCGCCGTGCAGCTGCCTGCGTGGAACGAGGCCCTCGGCTTGCCGCGCCCCTGGGATCAGCAGTGGTCGCTGCGGGCGCAGCAGATCCTCGCCTACGAGACCGACCTGCTCGAGCACGGCGACCTGTTCGAGGGCAGCCACGTGGTCGAGGCGCGCACGCGCGAGATCGCGCATGAGGCCTGGGCCGAGGTCGAGGAGGTGCTTCGTCGCGGGGGCGCGGTCGCCGCCGTGGAGAGCGGCTACGTGAAGGGTCGCCTGGTGGAGTCCGCGGCGGCCAGGCTGCGACGCATCGAGTCGGGGGAGCAGGTCGTGGTGGGCGTGAACCGCTTCCGCGACGGCGAGCCGTCGCCGCTGGTGACGGGCCTGGGCGAGAGCGCCGTGCTCGAGGTGGATCCGGCGGCGGCCGAGGCGCAGATCGCCGCACTGGTCGCGCATCGCCAAGGGCGTGACGGGGCGAAGTTGGACGCCGCGCTGGCGGCGCTGCGGCAGGCCGCCGAGACGGGCGCGAACATCTTGCCCGCGTCCATTGCGGCGGCGCGCGCGGGCGCGACCACGGGCGAGTGGACGGATACGCTGCGCGCCGTGTTCGGCGAGTACCGTGCAGCGACGGGCGTCGGCGCCGTGGCTCTGAGCTCGGGTGGCGCGGCCGGGCAGGGCGTTCAGGCGCTGCGGGTGCGCATCGCTCGGCTGGCGGAGGCGCTCGGACGCCGACCCAAACTCCTGGTCGGCAAGCCTGGCCTCGACGGCCACAGCAACGGCGCCGAGCAGATCGCGATCAAGGCGCGCGACGTGGGCTTCGACGTGGTCTACGAGGGCATCCGCGTCACGCCGGCGCAGCTCGCGAGCGCCGCCCTCGAGGAGGGCGTGCACCTGATGGGATTGAGCATCCTCAGCGGCAGCCACCTCGATCTGGTGCCCGACGTGCTCGCTGAGCTTCGCGCGCAGGGCCTCGCGGATCTGCCCGTGGTGGTCGGAGGCATCATCCCCGTGGCCGACGCCGAGCGGCTGCGCGAGCTGGGGGTCGCGCGGGTCTACACGCCCAAGGACTTCGAGCTCGATCCGCTGATGGCCGACCTGGTCGCGCTGCTGGAAGAGGTTCATGGCGTCAGCTGATCTCCGCGCCTGGACCGAAGCCGTGCGTGGCGCCGATCGCCAAGCGGTGGCGCGCGCGCTGAACCTCGCGGAGGATCGCCGGCCCGAGGCGCGACGGGAGCTGGCTTCGTTGCTCGAACTGTTGGGCGACGCGGGTGGCCCACGCATCGGCGTGACGGGACCGCCGGGCGTGGGCAAGAGCAGCCTGCTCTCGAGCCTCGGTCACGCGCTGCGCGCGCGTGATCTCAGCGTGGGCGTGGTGGCGGTGGATCCCTCGAGCGCCCGCACCGGCGGCGCGCTGCTCGGCGATCGTGCGCGCATGACCTTCGACGCCGACGACAGAGGGCTCTTCGTGCGCTCCCTGGCCACGGCGGGGGAGGGCGGCGGCCTGGCGCGAGCGGCCGCGGACGCCGTGCAGATCCTCTCCGCGGGTTTCGACCGCACCTTCCTCGAGACCACGGGCGTCGGCCAGTCCGAGACGGCCGTCGAGCACGCCGTGGACACGGTCTTGCTCGTGGTGCAGCCGGGCGGAGGCGATCTGCTGCAGTTCATCAAGGCGGGCGTGATGGAGATCCCCGACGTGTTCGTCGTGGGCAAATCCGATCAGGGCGCCGTGGCCGAGCGCACCTTCGCCGATCTGAAGAGCGCCATCGCCAGCCTGCGCGCGGCCGGCGTCGCGCTGGAGGCGCCCGTGCTCTCGGTCAGCGCCCACGACGGCAGCGGCGTCGACGCCTTGATCGACGCCCTCGACGCCCACGCGGCTCGCCTCGCGCCGACCCTGAGCGAGCGGCGCCTGCGCGCGGCCGCCGCCCGTGCCCTCGGGGAGCTGTTGCGTCTGCACGGCGAGCGCGGCGTCGCGGCCCTCGGGGGCGGCGCCAGTCTGCGCCAACGCCTCGAGCGCGAGCTCGCGGGCGGTCTGTCCGTGCCCGCCGTCGTCGAAGCCACCTCGGCCGAGCTGACGGGTGGCTAGTCCGAGCGGGCGTCGTCTCCCGTGATCCGCGCGCCGCACTTTACACCTTCACCCGACAGCGCATGACGCAATGCGTAACACACGCCGTGGAGCTTTCAAGTCTTGATTTTGAGCAATCAGTTTGCGGCGAAATGCAGATACGCCCAATCGACTCGACTTTACAAAACGAGGATGTTGTAAAGTGAGGGCATGTCCAGTGATGACGCCCAGATGGCCCGCAAGCTGCGCGAGCTCCGCCTCGCCCGCGGGCTGCCTCAGGGGGAGGTCGCCAAGCGCCTCGGCATCTCGCCCGCCTATCTCAGCCTGATCGAGAAGGGCAAACGAGCGCTCAAGCTGCCGCTCCTGCTCTCCGCGCTGACGCTCTACGAGGAGCCCGTCGAGCAGTTCATGAAGAGCCTGGGCGACGCCCACGTCGACGAGCGTCTGGCCCATCTGCTCGACGAGCCTCTGATGCGCTCGCTCGATCTGCGCGAGGACGATCTGGCGGCCCTGGGCGCCGAGCCGCGTCTGGCGAGCACGGTGACGGCGCTCTTCCAACTGTACAAGAACACGCGCCACCAGCTCGATCAGCTGCTCACGGCGGCGGCGCGGCGCGGCGACGACGGCGCCGGTTCTCTGCGCTTCGACTACAGCCCCTACGACGAGGTGGCGGACTTCCTCGAGCGCCACGACAACTACTTCCCCTCCCTCGAGCAGCGGGCCGAGGCTCTTCGGCGCGACGCCGGGCTCAGCGACCGCACGAGCAGCGCCGAGCTCACGCGCTTGCTGCGGGAGCAGCTCGGGATCGACGTGGTGTCGGCGCCGCCCTCCGAGGGCAGCAGCGTGATCCGTCGCTACGATCCGGGGCGCGCGCGCTTGATGGTCTCGCCCCACCTGAGCGAACAGCGCCTGCGCTTTCAGCTCGCGGTCAGCGTGGCGCTGGTGATCTCCGATCGCGAGCCGCTCGCGGCGCCCTTGATCGCCGACGCGCATGGGACGCACGTGGAGACCTCGCATCTGGTTGCGATTCATCTGGCGAACTACTTCGCCGGCGCGCTGCTCCTGCCCTACGGCGCCTTCTTCCGCGAGGCTCAGCACGTGCGCTACGACGTCGAGCGTCTGGCGGAGCGCTTCGAGTCCTCCTACGAGACCGTGGCCCATCGCCTGTGCAACCTCTCGGATCCGGCGCGTCGCGGTCTGCCCATGCACTTCCTGCGGGTGGACGCCGCCGGTAACCTCTCCAAGCGCTACAGCGGCGACGGCATCCGCCTGAGTCATCACGAGGGCTCGTGCCCCAAGCTCGCCGTGCACCTCGCCTTCCTGACGCCGAGCCTGCTGCGTCGGCAGTACAACCGCTACCCCGACGGAGCGACCTTCTTCTGCTTCGCCAAGGTCGTCACCGATCCCAGCGGCGGCTCCCTCGCGCGCGGCACGGCCTACAGCATCGGGCTCGGGACCCACGCCGAGAACGCCAAGCACATGGCCTACGCGGACGACATGCCCTTCGTGGATCCGGCCCGGCAGGCCACGCCCGTCGGGACCACGTGTCGCTTCTGCGAGCGCACGGACTGCAACATGCGCTCGGCGCCGAGCTATCGCTTCGCCCTCGAGGTGGATCAACGCCTGAAGAAGGAGAACTTCTTCTCGCCCTTGGTGCGCTCGGACGCGGCGGCCCTGTCGAGCGACGAGCCCGGCGAGCCGCCCTGAGGGATCCCGGGGCACGTCGACCCGAGTTGCGCGTGCTCGCGGCGGGTTCAAACCGGGCGGGCCAGCCTCGGCTGCCCGACCACGGAACGCTCAGGATCGGCAGGGGCGCGACGATCCTACCTTGACGGCCTCGCGGAGGGCCCGCACTCTACAGCGAATCAGGAGAGCGACCCATGATGGAATGCTCTGAAGCGACGTGTCGGGCCGAGGCGGCCCACACTGACTCCTTCTTCTTCGAATGTTTGCGGCGACTGGGGCTGGCCTCGAGTTCGACCGGTCGGGCAGCGGCGCGATGAGCGACGCGCGTCGCGGGCGCGTGCCTGCTTCCACCGAGTCGCCCACGCCAGTGTCCAAACCGGACGGGGGATCCGGATCAGGCGAACGTCGCCCTGCGTCCGCGAACGATCCTGCGTCGGACGAACCACCAGCCAGACGGCCGCGGAGCCGCGCCGGCGGCAAGCGTCACGAGATCCTCGCCGCCAGCGCTCAGCCGGGCCAAGGCCGCCTGCCGAAGGTGTCGACCGAGCGCAGCGGACGCCCGTCGCGCGCGAGCGCCACGCGCATGCGGGCCTTCGTGCTGCACAACGACGACGGCGGGGGCGCCGACGAACGCGGGGCCGAGGCGCGGGCCGAGGTCGTGGCGGTCGCCGCCGAGATGGCCGACGCCCTCGAAGGCCACGGATGGTGCGTCGAGCGCGTGCCCGTGAATCGTGACCTCGGGAGCTTGGACCGTGCCCTCGGGCGCGAGCGCCCCGACTGCGTGATCAACCTGTGCGAGTCTCTGGCCGCGGACGCACGTGGCGAGATGCTCGTGCCGCTGCTGCTCGACGTCCACGGCCTGGCCTACACCGGATCGTCGGCGCTCTCCCTCGGGCTCGCGCTGCACAAGGACAAGTGCAAGCAGATCCTCTCGGCGCGCGGCGTACCCACGCCCGCCTTCCGCGTGGTCACCCGGCCATCCGAGATCGCCCAGGTCGATCTGCCCTTCCCGCTGATCGTGAAGCCCGTGCGCGAGGACGCCTCCCTCGGCATCGACTTCGACTCGGTCGTGCACGACCGCGCCTCCCTGCGCCGCGCCGTGAACCGCGTGCTGACGACCTTCGAGCAGCCCGCCCTGGTGGAGGCCTACGTCGATGGTCGCGAGATCTACGTGCCGCTCCTGGGCAACCAGCCCCGACGCCACCTGCCCCTGTCCGAGATCCAGTTCGGTGCCGCCTTTGCCTGCCTGCCCAACGTGCTGTCCTACAGCGCCAAATGGGATGACGACTCGCCCGAGTACGGCGACAGCCACTCCAGCATGGTCGACCTGCCTCGAGAGCTCGAGCTGCGCTGCGTGAAGGTCGCCCTCGCCGCCTTCGCCGCGCTCGATTGTCGAGACTACGGTCGCGTCGATCTGCGAGTCGACGCCGAGGGAAACTGCTTCGTCATCGACATCAACCCCAACTGTGATCTTCACCCCACCGCTGGCTTCGCGAAGGCCGCCGCCCTCGCGGGCGTCCCCTACCACGAGCTCGGTCTGCGCCTGGTCGAGACCGCCCTGAGTCGCCATCATGGAAACACGTCCGATAGAGCAGGCCGACCGCGAGCCCCTCGCGCATCTACTCGAGAGAATCGAGAACTTCACGCCGGACGAGGTGCAGTGCGCGCTCGAGCTGATCGACGCGAGCCTGGAGCCCGACCCGCCTGACTACCAGACGCGGGTCGCCGAGCTGGATGGAGTCGTCGTCGGCTACGTCTGCTTCGGCCCGACGCCCATGACCCAGGGCACCTTCGACCTCTACTGGGTCGCGTCCGATCCCGACGCGCGCGGTCGTGGCGTGGGTCGCGCCCTGCTCGAGTCGATGGAGCACGAGCTCCGAACTCGTGGCGGTCGGATCGTGCGCGTGGAGACGAGCGCGACCGAGGCCTACGGCACCACTCGCGGCTTCTACGCTGCCCTCGCCTATGTCGAGGAGGCGCGCTTCCGCGACTTCTATCAGGACGGCGAGGATCTCGTGACCCTCGCCAAGCGCCTCTGAGGCGGCTTCCGTCCGCGACGCTGGGCGAAGCACGCGCCCCCCTCGCCGTCGACGCACCCGCGCCATGCGGGCCAGCGACGAGGCGGGATCACGCCCTCTTGTCAATGTCGGCGATGCGTCCGCCCAGATGTCCCCACGCTGCGGTGGGATCCGCGGGCGCTGCCGTGCTACTCAGACCCGTGTTTCG
>Ga0100387_10000850_pt1 | contig 25404 bp, 20 predicted proteins | sample CryGeymeta201511_FD_81547 | JGI IMG/M metagenome (GOLD analysis project Ga0100387, IMG submission 81547) | Groundwater microbial communities from Crystal Geyser aquifers in Utah, USA - Crystal Geyser metaG 2015-11 | ecosystem: Environmental > Aquatic > Deep subsurface > Groundwater | place... | reverse complement strand
CTGTGTTGCGCTAAGTGTGGGTACAGCATCAATTGGTGCTGAAGTGGGTGGATTTGTATACTGTTCAAACGCTTTTGTTAAATTCGAGTACCCTCCTTTTTTTAAATATTCTTGACTGCCAAATTCCGGTGTTCCAGTAATATCTGGCACTCCTTGACAACCAATTTTCAAAGAATCAGAAAGAAGATTCATTTCAGATTCCCAAAATTCACTTAAACACTGATTAGAAGTATTATTAAATTTCGTTGGGCACAAAATGTTAACATTTTGAGAAGTAACTGACAAATTTCTAACTCCTATATAGTCAAGAATATTGCAACCAGTTTTATATCCTCCTGGCTCGAAAGTTCTATCAAGAGTAAATGTTGATTGTACTTCTGTAGAAACTATGAATGGAGAAATAAAAAAAATAATACCTACTAATAAAAATTGTGGTATTTTTTTAGATAGCATATTATATTCATTATAACCACACACCTATCACTCTGTCGATGACTGAAAAAATTTTACGTTATAAAATCGAATTACAGTCAATAAACTGACCATAATTATAGCTATTTCAGTCAATCAACTGACTGAAATTCATATTTTAACCTCACTCTGTCGATGACTGATATCCCTTGACCATTGCGAGGATCGCAATAACTGCCAGCGCAATCACTAAATACTTCGGCCCTTCCATGGTCAAAAGATGTACGACATTTGAAAATTCACGATCACGAAGCCCTTCTCCAGACTTCTCTTTCCATTTTTTGCGAACTAGTTTCCCCGCATCTCGCCCGAAGAAACTATCTGCCACAGCTCCGACCTGCGCTCCAATATCTCCCAAATTTCCCATGACTTCTTCAAGGGTCCAGTTCTTCTCATACTCCCAAATTTGATTAGATTCCTTAACACGTTTTGGAAATTGACCATAATGCAGATAATCTGAGATCATCTCGTATCGATCTTCACGGTTTAGTGGATATTGTGGACCTTCTTTCACAACAGTAGAGAAGGCAGAACGATTTCGATGTTCGAGTTGGTACTTTGTGTCTGTGATAAGATTTTCAGCATCACCGTTTATACGCATGACATCCATTGCAATCTGTAAAACTCGAATACCCGCCTCTTCTGCTTTTTCAACATCTTCCAACTTTACAGAAGTCCTTAATTTGACAATAGCCTCATGAAGACTTGCTCTATCTTCTTTTCGGTAATATTTTTTCAAAAGCGAGTTCAGCTCTCCGTCACCAACCATTTTTTTAAATGCTTCCTGAGTGTTGGCTATGGCATCGATCGAGCGATAGACCAAATCTCGCCCTGACCGCACAAACTCTAAAAATTGATATGCTGTATCATTTATCGGCATTGCCACAGTATCTGTTGATATTAGCTCTTTCATACTCCAAGCCAGACGAGACGTCATATCCTCGCTTCTGGCTTTTTCAAAATGACCAATAAGTTCTCGTCGAACTTCATTTCGAAGATGTTTTTGCTGTTTTTTATTCATCCTGCTATAGTCTTTCCCTCTCAGTTTTGCAGCCATCTCAAGTCTAGTTTTTGTAAGACTTGGTTCTATCTCACCTGGATTTATATCTGGCTTTTCGGTCACTCTCTCTTTTATCTTTTTATATACTTCAAGAGCTGATTTGACTCGAAGTTCAGCTTCATTTCGGGCTGTAGGACTAAGTTCTGGATCGTTCACTCGATACTTTTCTTCTAGAATGTCCCTTATCACTTTCTCATCGAGTAGGTACCCATTTTTTTCTTGATTTACGGAAATTTTGATCCCACTTCGATCTCCATCAAGGCTTCCAAGCGTCTCGCCAAATACTGTTTTTTGAAGGCGGTCTGGATCTGGATTGTCAGCTTGATGTGCGACAAACTCATTCATTTGTTGAGCTGATATTATGCGGGCCCGCTGTTGGACAAATAGAATATCAGCATAAGACGCTTGAAGATACTGGGATTTTTTGGTCGCAGAAAATCCATTAAAATCATTCCACTTCATAAAATGATTGTCTAGCTCATCCATAAATGTAACTCCATTTTGAGATCTCGAGGGATTCTCAACAAATACAAAATCCATAGGCACCCGTTCAAAAGCCATGACGGTAAGTGCTTGGTTCATTATTTTTTGAAGATCCTTTCTGCGATTTACGACTTCAAGTTTTTCTGAAAGTCCTGGGTCTATTCCTCCACCCCTTGGCGCACGTCTATTGACGATAGGTTGGACGACTTGGGTCCAAAAATCATCTGCAGATCTGATATCTTTGTACTTCACATTTCTATCCTGATAATTTCCATCTCGGAAACTCATCTCAAATCCCGAACTCCCAACTCCATCTTTGAAGTACCGATTATATAAATATTTAAAAAGATTTTTATACTGCTCTTCGTGAGTCGCTTTTCCATCTACATTTTTTAGCATTCCGTCAGTAAATAAAAGCTCATCTCGAAGTACCTGCATCGGGGTAATTCCTATATTCTCAATACGTTTCCAAGCATGTTCTAGCCCGCGCGGCTTATCCTTCACATCAAGTACATCCGGATTATCCATATTATCAGCCAAATCACGAAGCCATGCCATCATAGGGTATTTCATTCTCCACCCACGTTGAGTCTCAACTCCTCCAAAATCAAGAGGATTAAGTTCGTGGATGTTTGGAGCCATGTCTTTGGTGTACTGTTTTCTTCCATACTTTGCCAAATTACCAAGATGAAATGCTTGATCATAGATATCCTCACCTTCTGCAGTGATCTCTTCGTGCTTCCAGTCTTGTATCCTCCAAGATCTATCGACTTGGGGCATAAAAGCACCACCTTTCATAAACATATCAGACATCTGCCACTGCTCAGCGTTATACCAAGTTCGAAATACTTCAAGATTTTTTAACGCTGGATCTTTGTAAGTTGGATCACCGAGCGTGTTTACTGGCGCTTCGGCATAACTGGCCATCGCATGCGCCTCAAGATTGATAAGTGAGAGATGCATACGAGCATGGATCATGGCGCGCTTTATCGCCCACTCTGGAACATCTTGGTCCTTGTAACTGATTATCATATCTTTTAATGCCTCCTTCTCCGCCTCGTCAAGATTTGAAAATAATCCTTGTAACATCTCAGGATTTCGCTTCCACCTGTTTTGGGCGAATTTCATTTTGTAGTAACTACTCATCTGTATTTTTGCCGCCTCAACAAGCTCTGCAAATGGTAATTTGTATAGTTCGTCAATACGATTTGCCTCAATATTTTGCTTTGAATATCCTGCAAGTTGTTTAAAAAATGTGCTATTGTCTTGCTGATTTTCACCATTTCTCATGAGAAAGTTTGAGTTTATTCCACTTTCAAGAAGACCGCGCTCGGCACGAGCCGAAAGATACAAATCATTTAGAAAATCTTTATACGAGCTTGTACTTTGAAGTTCATGAGAGGGTGCTGTAAAATTTACCATCTTTCCACCAACCGTGTACTCTTTTCCCTCAACGGTGCGTTTCGTTTGACTCTCTAACCACTGGCTCTCTGTTTGATTTCCAAACTTGAAAAATGATCTTTCCTTGCCCCGTTGATCAGTCTCAGATACTGAGTAAACAAGTGACTGCATTTTACCGACAAAATTATTAAACAATGTTTCAGCATTTGAATACATCGTCCTTGAACTTTGCTGGACAAGTGCCTGCCAAGGAGCGGCACCACTTGAGTCAATAATTGGTGCAAAAATTTTGTTAGTCACAAAAAGAGTAAGCTCATGGATCCGTGATGTAACATTTTTAGCAGCTCTCTCAAATTGTTTCTCAGGAGAAAGCGATGCAGTTTTACTTCCCGGCTCTTTCACTTTTTCCAGTTCTTCTTGAAATTTTCTTTCATAATATCCATAAAAAACGTCTTGGTTGACTAGGCGGCCAATCAGTTCAAGCGCCTCTTTTACGTCGCGACTATCAGGATCTCCTTCGCGTATTTGTTCAATCAGATAGCCATCCATCTGCCGATTTAAATCCAATCCTGACTCTTGCTGCATTTTCTTAAGAATATCGTTTCTATCTTGTTTTGATCTTTCAAGAATTTGTACTCTTTTTAATTTAGCGCCGAGTGTTTTTTCTTTAAATTTCTTGGCAGTTATTCTCAGATCACCACCTGCCGCATCAACAATCTCTTCAAGATCCCGCTCAGCTTGATTTTTTACATGCAAAGAAAGTATAAGACTGAGGTCATTTTCAAAATCTGTTGGCTCACCATTCTCATCTGAAAATTGGACGTAGTTTGGTTTCTCAAGAAGTCCTTGAATAAGGGGTTGCAGATGAGAGGCATTTCCACTCGTCAAACCATGAGAAATTATTTTATCAACCAGTGCATTGAATAATGCTTTTGATGGTGGATGTGCTGGAGGCGGTATAAGTCCAGCTTTTGCAGCCTTTGCAAAAAGCATAACCGATTTATCGACAGTTCGTGCCGCTCCAATTAGGACATCGGGAACTCTGTCGTCTTCATTATCTTTGCTCTCAGCTACAGCTTTTGCATCATCTTTTATGTTTTGACTTTTTACATCGTTTTTGATCGCATCACCAATTGTAGACTCGACTTCTGCCTTTTGAGCTGGAGTCATAGTGTCTTTTTGGCCAACATACTCATCAATTTTGGCAGCTAAATTTTCTCTATAGACCTGCATTGCCAACTCATCTACTCCCGATCCTTGATTTCCTGATTCCATTCGCTCAGACATAACAAAATTATAGCATTTTTTTAGTAAAATGAGCTTGTTACTCGACGAATCAAATGCGCTGTCAGAGAAGATTTTGTGAGATACTCTACGAGTTCACAATGAAAACACGAAATTTCTGTCTTTGTTCCAAAAAAAAACAACAAATCCAAGATTAATATCAAAGGAAGAAACAATAAACTAATTATTGTGATAATGAACTTCATGGGATTGAAACTATTCTTCACTCTCTTCTTCTTCCGGTTTGGCACCAGCCAGATCGACAACAAGCCTGCGATCACGACCTTCACCGACTGAGTAGCTTGATAAATCAGGATATTCTTTTGCAATTTTCTCATGCATCACTCGTCTTTCATATGATGAAAAACCTCGTAGATAAGTAGCGGTCTGACGTTGTCTGACTTTGTCAACTGCCTGATCGGCAATATACTCAAGTCTCTCAATTTGTTTCTCCCGATAATCATTGACGTTTATGAGAATTCCCACTGGTTCTCCTACTTCCTTAAAAAGAATTACTTCAAGGATTTTCTGAATTGCACGAATTGTCTCACCATGACGACCGATGACTGTTGGAGCGTCATCTTCGGTTTTAATCAAGACTTGGTACATTCCATTTTCCTCAGTTACCTCAACTGTCACATTGCTGATCATTTTTTCGAGCAGTTCTGTTGCGTGTTTCTGAATTGTTTCTTTGATATCCATATAAATTTTAATTAAATAATAATCAATTAATTGAACTTAAACTTTTTTCAATTTATCAGCTTTATTCTTACTAATATAGTGCTGTACTATACTAAAGATTGAGAAGGTATTCCAGTATAAAGAAATCCCTATAGGTAATGAAAAAGAAAAATAACCTATCATAACAGGAAAGAAATACTTCATCTGGGTATTCATAGCCTTCTGAAATTCCTCTGAAGTACTAGATTCTTTTTTCTTGCTACCCTTTTTCTCATCCTCGATTTGTGAGATTGCTGAAACATCTGTCATCGGATTTTGAGACAAAGTGACTTTTGATTGTAAAAATTGCAATCCAGAAGTGATTACTGGAATAGCGTAATAATACCAAGTTGCACCAAGTTGTGGAGAAAGTCCAAGATTATAAACAAAGAAATTTGGATCAATGCTCTGTATAAATAGCCCTGGATGATACAAACGCTCGTTTATCCTCGTCACTAATGTGCCATCTTTATCAACTTCAAGAATAAATCGAAGTACTTGAAATAATCCGTAAATTAAGGGAATTTGAACAACTGCAAAAAGACAACCTGACGCCGGGTTTATTCCTTCTTTTTGATAAAGTGCCAGTTGTTCTTTTTGGAGTTTTTGAGGATCTTTTTTGTATTTTTTCTGCAATACATCAAGTTTTGGCTTCAAGTCCTTCATCACTTGTGCGGTTTTTATCTGTTTTTGAAAAAATGGATGCAGAGCTGCTCGGATTATCACAGTAACCGAAATTATTGCAAAACCAAATGACCCCATTATTCCAAAAGATCTCAGAAAGTCTGAAATTAAAACTAGGACATTTAAGATTGGATTCGCAAAAAGTGTGTTAAAAATTGAACCTAAGGTTTGTAGCACGTGTAAATATGTTAATTATTAATTATCCAGTATCGAGGTTTCTTCGCCATGGATCGACTTCCATACCGCCTCTGTAACAAATGGAATATATGGATGAAGCATCTTTAGTGACGTAACAAACACCTTTTCCATCTTGATTGAAGCTTCCATACTACCACTGCGAAGGGGTTGTTTCAACTCTTCTATATAATAATCCGCAAAACGATGCCAAACAAATTCATACATAAGATCAAATGCCTTGGCAAGTTTGAAACTTTTAAAATTAATATGATATTGTTTTTCAACCTCTTCAAACTCAGTTTTCAACTCAAAAATAACTTTTGCTATATCAGCATCGGATTTAATATTGGTCTCCTTTTGGACAAAAGTTGAAGTCTCTTTTGACATTTGAATAAATCGTCCAATATTCCATATCTTATTTGCAAAATTTCTCATCGACTCAATCTTGTCTTCTGATAATACAACGTCTCCACCTTCGCGAGTTCCAAAAATTAATGAGGCTCGAAGAGCGTCTGCGCCATACTGATCAATCATCTTCAAAGGATTAATGACATTTCCTTTACTTTTGCTCATTTTCTGACCTTTTTTATCACGTACCATTCCGTGAAGAAATATGTGCTCGAATGGCACTTTTTCTGTCGCGTAATAACACATCATTATCATTCGAGAAACCCAAGCTCGAAGAATATCATATCCTGTTTCCATGACAGTTGTCGGGTAGAAATACTCAGATAGGCCTTCAAAAGTTTTTAAAGTTGCAAAAGGCCACTGAGCGCTGGAGAACCAAGTGTCAAATGTATCTTCATCTTGAACAAACTTACACTCTCCACAAATTTGACACTTCTTGGGCTTCTCGACTGAGACAAACCAAGAACCGTTTTGGCATTTATATGCTGGAATTCTAATTCCCCAAACAATCTGCCTAGATATATTCCAATCAATAAAATCCTCTAAAATTTGAATTAACTGCTTTGTAAATCGCGCTGGGTGGACTTTTATCTTGCCGGATTTTACAAGTTTTATCGCTTCTTTTTTCAATGGGTCAACGGAAATAAACCACTGCTCTTTTGGTAGTGGTTCAAGGGTTTTTCCACATCGGTAACAAGTGTGTAGTACCATCTCGTGCCGAACGATTTTCACAAGATTGCCTGATTTCTCCAATTTAGAAAGGATTATTTTTCTCGCTTCGATAACTGATAGTCCCTCAATTTCTGGAAAACCTGTGTCTTTCATTTTTCCATCAAACCCAATAATTGGATGAGATTTCAACTCATGTTTCTTTCCGATCTCAAAATCATTTGCATCATGATCTGGAGTGACTTTTACGGCTCCTGTGCCAAATTTTGGATCAACATATTCATCTGCGATAATGGGAATTTCACGATCTATAAATGGAAGTGCAACCGTTTTTCCAATCAAATCTTTATATCGCGAATCATCTGGATGGACCATCACTGCAACGTCACCAAAATATGTTTCAGGCCTGGTTGTCGCAATAGTAATTTTTCCACCTTCCTTGACCTCATAGTCAATGTAATACAACTTTCCTGTGATCTCAATGTCGTTGACCTCAAGATCTGAAAAAGAAGTGCCACAATTCGTACAGTAACTCACTAATCGATTTGCCCGATACACAAGCCCATCATCATGTAATTTCTTAAATGTGTCATAAACAATCTTCACAATATCTTCATCCATCGTAAATTTTTTCCTCGACCAATCAAGTGCAAATCCAAGCCTTCGAAGCTGATTTTCCATCACTTCTCGATTTTTCATCACAAACTCCCAAATGTCTGAAAATAAAGTTTTTCTATCAAAATCGAAACGGCTTTTATTTTGTTTTCTCAGATGTTTCTCATAAACAAACTGCGTTTCAATTCCAGCATGGTCTGCTCCAGCAAGCCATAACACTTCCTTACCTTGTAATTTGTTGTAACGGATCATGACGTCTTCATATACATACATTGCGTGCCCTAAGTGAAGATCGGCATTTGCGTTTGGTGGGGGAAGAATTATTGAAAAGGACTCTTTATCCGGATTTACTTTTCCCTCAAAAAATCCCTTCTTCTCCCAAAATGAATATAATTTTTCCTCGTAATTTTGGAAGTTGTATTTATTATTCATATATCTATTCTGACATCTAACTACTAAAGCAGCCACAGAACAAAGTGATACTTTTGTCATCCCGAACTTGTTTCGGGATCTCATTGTTAAGATGCTGAAACGAGTTCAGCATGACATACTATAAAACCCATCATTTCATTTTGCGAGCTATCTAGCTACTAACTACTAATCTATCTCGTACTTTATCAAAGTTAGCTTGAATTTGCAATATAATTGCAGTATCTTTTGAAAGTATGACTTGGATAATTACAACATTTAATTGGTACATATACCTTCTAGTTTTAGGAATTATATTCTTCCCTCTAACGTCCAGGATCTTTAAATCGTATTTAGATCGCGGTTATCCCTTTGCAAAAACTCTTTCGATCATAATCACGACTTATACAATGTTTCTCCTTGGCTCAATGCGTATTCTGCCTTTTACTAAAGAAGCACTACTACTTATACTTTTTGTATTCGGAATATTTAGCTACAAATTCTTATCTAAAGAGTTTCGTCAAATTTTTAGACTAACAAAACAGCAGTACTTAATCATCGCTTTTGAAGAAATACTTTTTATCCTAAGTTTACTGGCGCTTACATTTATTAGGGGTCAAGAACCTTCAATTCATGGTCTTGAAAAATTCATGGATTATGGCTTCATACAATCAATACTCAACTCGACATATTTCCCTCCTCTTGATATGTGGCTTTCGGCAGATCTTGCAAACTTAAATGGATATCCGATCAATTATTATTACTTTGGACATATGACTGGGGCATTTCTAATCAGATTGACTAGTATTAAGGCCACTATTGGTTACAATCTCATTCTGGCGACAATCCTCGCGCAAGGAATGACGCTTACATTTTCAATTGTTTCAAATTTAATTAGACAATTAAACAAACAAGTTGAATTAAAAACTCCTTTATCTACTCTAAAACTAATCATTTATGGGACTATTGGGGCCATTACTGTGAATTTGGCAGGAAACCTCCATACGATATATATCTTCACAAAAGGATATCCAAATGAAAGTCCTGAACCTTTCTGGGGAATATTTCAGTCTCTTTCTCAGATTACTGCAACAATGACACGAACTGGGAATGGTTTTTTTGAAAGCATGATCCAAAACTCAAGTTACTGGTACCCAAATGCTACAAGATTCATCCCATTTACGATTCATGAGTTCCCGTCATACTCATATATAGTAGCCGACCTCCATGGTCATGTTTTTGAAATACCTTTTGTTCTTTTAACTTTTGCTATTATCTTCCTTTTTTATACTCATATTCGCACACCTCATAAAGTACAGCACTCAATCGGTGACTCTCTCAGGAAATTATTGTTACCAATTTTTAAAAAGTTTAGTTTCGAAAAATACTTAGATATATTCAAAAAAATAAAACTTGGAAGAATCGAGGTTGGATATGTGATCGCTATCGGAGCGATGATTGCAGTAAATTACATGACCAATGCATTTGATGGACCGATATACCTCTTATTAATTTTGGCAATTCTTTTTTATCATTATAGAATAAGCTGGAATTTCATTATTCAGTCAGTTTTTCTAACACTGTCATTTCTTGTATTTTCATTTCCATTTTCTCTTTACTTTTCACCTTTTGCTACTGGAGTTGGAGTAAATTGCAGTCCAGATTTTCTTGTCAATCTCCAAAAAATAGGGCCATTTCTCTTTGAAAAAAATAACTGCCAACTTTCAAGTCCTTGGATGATGTTGGTTCTTTGGGGATTTTTCTGGATTTCCTTAATTCTTCTTGGCACATATTTTATTATCAGAAAAAGACAATCATCTCATTTCACCCTGACTGAAATTGATAGGTTTCTATTGATAATATTCGGATATGGCACATTTCTAATAATTATTCCTGAGTTTATCTATGCAAAAGACATTTATCCAGCTCATTTTCGGGCAAACACGATGTTTAAGATGGGATATCAGGCATTTATGATGATGGGAATAGCATCTACTGTCGTGTTGTACAGAATTGGTGTTTGGTCAAATAAAATCTTGCATTTTCCTTTTAGAACTGTCTTTATTGTATTTTTAGCCCTTATTGCAATTTATCCGTATTTAGGATTTCCTTCATATTATCCTGGTTTATTCAAATCTGAAACTTATAAAAAGGATTTTTCAATTGACGGGCTAGACTGGATGGAAACTCAACATCCAGAAGATAAAGAACTTATTGATTTCATAATGAAATTCGTACCTCTGCAGGTTGTTATTGCTGAGGCTCAAGGGGACTCATACACCGACTACAATCGCATCTCAGCGTTCACAGGCAACCCTACGATCGCTGGCTGGTGGGTACATGAGTGGTTATGGAGGGGATCGTCTGAGATAGTAGGAAAACGCATTCCAGACATTGAGGCTCTATATCAATCCGATGACTTAGAACTTACTCGTTCAATAATTGAAAAGTATCAAGTTGAGTATGTAGTCGTTTCAACTATGGAGCGAGATAAGTACTCCAAAATCAATGAGGCCAAGATGAGTAAATTAGGCATAAAACTATTTGAATCTTCAAATGGCTTTGGGGCTCTGTATAAGGTATATTAAAATAATATTTGACAATAAAATTATTTTATGATAATGTAGAATTGTTCGTTTTTGAAAGAATTAAAAACGAAAATAAGAGCATTACTACACGTCGTCCCCTTTATACGAGCGGTAGTGATGCTCTTTCTTTTCTCGTCCCCTCTTATTTATTTACCTTTGATACGCGGTAGTGATGACTTTTATTCTCGGCTCCTAATCCATTATTAAAGAGCTAACCTCTCGCTACAGTTGAAAATAAGTTATTGAAATATTTATTTTCTTCTTACCCAAACGGCTAAATTGACATTTTGCAAACCTCTTTAAATCTCGATCGTTAATTGACCCAAGTTTTAAGATTCCCCTTTTTTTCTTATAGTTTGCAACTTTACAATCCATATTTAAAATATTACAACAAGACAATGTCAAGAGTCAAGCCCTATAGTATATTAAACATGTAAAATATAATATCTTATAGTAAATAAATAGTATTTTAGATCTTCCTATAGAGCTATATATTATTATCCACATTAAGTGGATAATAATAGAGCCGCAGAAATTATAAAAATTAGTAAGTATTATTTAAATACATTTGATACAATAGAAACATGCGGACAAGTATTGTTATAGCAGCATATAATGAAGAAAAGTATATCGAAAGTTGTATTAAAAGCCTTCTTAACCAGACAGTTCCTGCTGATGAAATTATTGTTGTAAATAATAACTCGACAGACAATACTGAGGATATTATTAGAAAATATCCTGTCACGCTAATAAATGAAGAGAACCAAGGAATAATTCCTGCAAGAAACACTGGATTTGATCTTGCCAAATACGAATTGATCCTTCGCACTGATGCCGATACAATTGTTCCTTCAGATTGGGTGGGAAGAATGAGTACTTTTTTTGAAAACAATAAATGCGACGCTGTTGTTGGAACTGTTTTGTATTTTGACTCTTTAGCTAAAGTAAATAAGCAAATTTATTCAAACTATTTAGAAGGGATCAAACACATACTGGGATCTTATCCTTTAATTGGTCCTAACATGGCGTTGACATCAGAAATTTGGAAAAAAATTAGAAAAATAATCTGCACTGATGAAAAAATAGTTCATGAAGATGTGGATCTTTCAATACAAATTAATGAAATTAACGGTGAAATTATGTATGATAAAAATAACTGTACAGTTACATCAAAACGTAGAATAATATATCAACCGAAATCTTTTTTTCTTGAATACTCTCATCGTCTCCTAAAAATGAAATTAGCCCATCTGAAACACAGGTAATTTATTTATTTTTGTGCTTTATGAAGACTGATTAACTCCCCAACGTTTGTAGATTCGCCAGGAGTCTTGTCAGATCTAAATCTCTCTAGTCTTGGAAATCTGAGAGCGTATCCCGGAACATCAACTTGAAAAGATGACCCTGATTTTGACGGTTTCATCTGGCGTCCTGCCGTGTGCATTGTCGACCGAGTAATCTCATCAGCTTTTATCTCAACAATAATCTCTGGGTTAATCCAAACATCAACTTCCATAATATCATCAACCAGATAATTTTTCGGCTTTTCTGTGCATTTTAATTTGTCACTTATGCTTTTTAGATGGCGCCACTCATCATCAGTGAGACCTGTTCCAATTTTTGCGATCGTCATAAATTTATCAGTTTTGTCATCGTATACTCCAACAAGGAATGCTCCTATTCCAAACTCTGCTCGTTTTCCTTTTCCATAATCATAACCCATGACAACACAGTCGATCGTATCTTCAATTTTTGAAGAGTAACTTCTTTTGAATTTTATCCAGTTCCAACCTCGTGCTCCAGGTTCATAAATTCCATCAAGTTTTTTAGCGATAATTCCTTCCAAACCACTCCCGATCGCATCTTCAAATATGCTCTCAAGTATTTGAGGATCATCAACCAGCTCATCATTTGCGATAAGCACCGTTGAATCGACTATTTTTGCAGAAGATGAAATGATATTGTTCAATTCCTCTCTCCTTTTTGTGAAAGGTTCAAATATATAGTTTTTTCCGTTCAGATAAAGAAGTTCGAAGGCAAATAGTTTAAGTGGAATCTCAAGCGCTTTGGCAGCAATACCATGTTTTCTTTTTCTCTGAACAGTTTCTTGAAACGGAAGGAATTTGTTTTCTTTTTTATCATAGCCTATCGCCTCTCCTTCTAAAATTGCCTCATCGGCATCGACTTCTTTTCTTACTCCTTCTACAACGTCTGGATACATAAAAGTCACGTCATCTAGACCCCTTGTATACAACCTTACTGCATCTCCCATTTTATGAACCTGCAGCCTAAAACCATCGAATTTTGGCTCAACAGAACACTTTCCAATTTTTTCGATGATCTCCGTCCCTGACGAAAGTCTTTCAGCTTTCATCATAATAATCGGAGTAAATAAAGCTGGTTCGATCATGTTCACCTTACTAATTCCGTCTTTTTTCAGCACTTTGCCGATAAGTCCTAAGTCTGGGTGTACATGAAATGCCTTTTGCAGAATTGGTCTAAGTTTTTTATCACCTTGTTTCATCCATGATAATGAATCGAGTACTGTCATGTCTGAGAAACCAAGGCGAAGTATCCCTAACGGAATTCGGATTACATATCTGGCTGAAAGTGGATCAATTTCTTGAAGTAGGCTTGAGAGGTGTACGATTTTTTCTTCTTGTGATCCAGGACCTCCAAGCTGAGCCATTGTTAACAATCTTTCGTAAACTTCAATAATCTCAATGTCGCGAGAAAGAAAAGATTTATTTTCAAGTTTAATTTTGTGAACAACTTCTCCAATATCCCCCACCACCTCGTACCTTCTTACAAACTCTGTTTTGTCAATCTGAAATGCTTTTGCAACAGCTCTAATAACCATTTTTTCTGCCATTTGAAAATTTACTGTCTTGTAGGTTGGTGTTAATCTTCCAAGAATTAGGTAAACTGTTTTTTCAAATTCTTCAGGACTTAACTTTGAAAAGAGCTCTGCAAGAATTTTTGTAATCTCTAGTCGTGAGCTCAACAGTTCGATGCGAGTAATGTAGCTTGCTAAAGTTTTAAAAGTCATAAATGTGTTTAACCTGCCAAAACATAACGTGCAGCTTTCGTTTTTCCGATTTTTTTAACAAGGCCTTTTTTTATTAGATCATTAATATCCCGAAGAGCAGAATCTTCTGAAATATCAGGAAATAACGAAGAAAATGCTTTGTTCTGGACATAGCCTATATCTTGCATGTACTCAACTATCTTGATTTGACGCTCAGATAGAAAGATTTGCTTACCACCAAACTGATCCTTTAGTTTTGCATCTTTTGAAAGGCGAAGTATTTTCTCTTTCACTCTTTCAAATTCAACTGATGCGCCGTAAGTAAAGTACTCAAGCCATGATGTCAAGTCTCCTGAATTTGCTATTTGTAAATTTTCATAATAAGACTGGGCATCTCGGTCATAATACTCTTCAAGTGAAAAAAATCTTCGAATATCGTATCCCCCATGGAAAAGAACTAAAGTTGAAACCGCACGAGCAATCCTACCATTTCCATCTATATATGGATGAATTCGAACAATTTCGTGATGGGCAATCCCAGCTTGAAGAACAGGATGGATCTCGTCTGGAGTCATGCGAGAAAGCCAACTTGAAAATTCCTTCATCAGATATGGCACCTCAAGTGGTGCAGGGGGACGAAATGTCACTTCGCCAGTTTGTGAATTTCTTATAATTACTTGTTTTGTACGATAAGATCCAGCTTGATCCGACGGTAAGATTTTCGAAACAACGATTGAATGGATCTTGTGAATTGTGCTTTCGTTAATTTCACGTCCTCGACCGCTGCTTGATTGATGATCGATAAAGTCGATAACATTTCTATAATTTATTATCTCTTGAATATCACGAGCTCGTGCCATAACATCTTTTCCACTAAGAATATCTTTAGCTTCATCAATCATCAGTAAATTTCCTTCAATATGAGTGCCATGATGGACTGATCTGACTATTGCATCCTCCCGAAATTCTTTTTCCCAAAGTGGAAGAATTGGAGCTTGTCTAATCACCTCCTCAACGGCTTCGATAGTCGAGACGTATTTAAGAATCTTATTTGTGATTGTAAATTTTGGAGAAAACACGATGTTTCTATTATATCCGATTTGAAAGAATTATGCGGTAAATTATTTCCCAAATCTTCGCATTCGTTTCAAATATTCATCAACACAGTCACGAAGTGCTTTTTGAGTAAAATCTGGGAATAAAGTATCCAAGAAAATATACTCAGAATACTCAGATTGCCAAGGTAAAAAACCTGAGGTACGCTTTTCGCCTCCTGTTCTTATGATCAGATCTGGGTCTGGAATTTCTTTTGTATCAAGATACTCTGAAAAAGTTTCACTGTTCAGACTATCGGATTTATTATTTTTTAAAATTTTATTAATAGTTCGAATTATTTCATCTCGACCGCCATAATTGATTGCGAAAGTGATCGTTGTCTTTGAGTTTGATTTTGTAGTTTCAATTGCTTTATTAAGCTCATCTTGGATATCTTTTGGTAAATCGTGCATATTGCCAATTACTTTTAATCGAATTCCTTTTCTATCTAACTCTTTTATTTTTTTCTTCAAAAAGAATTTAAGTAAGAATAATAAATTTTTTACTTCTCCTTTTGATCTTTTTACAAAATTTTCAGGCGAAAGAAGCCAAATAGTACAAAATGGTATTTCTAACTCTTGAATCGTGTCAAAGAGCTTTGACATTGTTTGTTCAATTGCAAACTTATGCCCTTCGAGTGCTGACTTACCTCTTGATTTGGCCCAACGCCGGTTTCCATCAGGGATGATTGCAATATGTTTTGGAAGAAGATTTTTGCTCATAGATATCAAGATATTTCTAATACTCTCAATTATGGTATTATACACATATGTCGTACTTGTTTGAGTTAATCCGCAGCTTTTCATTTGGAGCAGCTATCCCTACTCCAATACCATCCCCCTTTATCAATCCAACAACTTTTCCTGCGGCGCGTTTTGCCGATGTAAATACTTTACTTGGAATTTTGACGCCGCTTGTTTATATTGTCGCAGCCTTTGTTTTTGGGAGTATGTTGATTTCTGCAGCTTACACTATTATTACAGCAGGCGGAGACAAGGATAAGATCGCAAAATCGAGAAGCACTGCAACTTTTGCCGTTCTTGGAATAGTTGTAATTCTACTGGCAAGCCTCATCGTCAGCATTCTTGGATTTGTTACCGATATTAATATACCATTTTTATAGAAATATGGATCACATAAAGCAGGCATTTCAGGTCATGGGAACAGATATAAATAAAGTTTTTGGAAGTCCGATCACAGCTCCTGGACCTGACTTTAATAACCCAGTTGAGGGAATTAGTCGTGTTTTTACAACTGGAATCAGACTTGCGCTAGTTGTTGCCGGAGTGCTCGTACTGATATATATGATGTGGGGAGCTTTTGAGTGGATAACAGGCGGTGGAGAAAAAGAAAAACTTGGGGCAGCCCGCCAAAAAATGACGAATGCTGGAATTGGGATTATCTTGCTTGTCGCAATGCTTGGAATCTTCTCGGTCGTCACCGGAGATATTTTGGGAATAATAAAACTTGATACAAAGGGTAATTGGAGATTTTTACTGCCAAGAATTGGAACTTGTATTGATAATGGAAATATTTGTACTCCGAGCTCGTCAGTATGTTGCCTCGACACAGATACGTGTAAATGGGCTGCTCCTACATTATCTTCAGGAACTGGCAATTATAAATGTTTCTAACTTTCAAGCCGCACACCTTGTGAATCTTGTTTAAACGGAATTATTTTAATTTTGTCTCGTAATACGACTTCTGAGTTAACATCTTTTTGAAGAAATAAAAGCATTCCTGATCCATTTTCCACTCCGCCTGCGCCTGTCACTTTTCCAGTACCAAACATCTCAACCCCGTCAATGAATTTTCTAGCACTACTTGAGACTATTCCGATTTTTGAAAGTAATTTTTGGTTATCTCTTAATGCGTCTTTAAACATTTTTAAATCTTCTTTAACAATGCTTATTACCATGCGCTTTGTGACTTTTTCAATGTCACAAAGCGCAGAAAACATCACTTCTGGATCTTTGTTATATTTATTTCCAAGAATCCTTACCATTTTTGCAGTGTTTTCTTTTGGCTTTCCAGTATCAATTAACAGCAACCTATCTTCAAAGCTTTTTGGTAATTTGAAATTTAATGCTGAAATTTGTTTTAAAAACTCAAACTCTTTTCGATAAAAAATAAGACCTCCGAAACAAGATGCACTCACATCGACACCAGATGGCATTCCATGAAAATATTTCTCTGCTTGATACGCTAAGGAGTTGATGATTTGTTTCTCTTGAGGCATTAGTGTATAAAAATGTAGTAGTGCAGCTGACAAAGCGACACAAAATGCCGCGGAAGATCCTAATCCACGACTCGAAGGAATAGCTGATGTGATCTTATAGTCAAATGTTCTCTCTTTGAATTTAATTCTCTTTTTTTTGAGGTATGAAATTATGACTTTTGAACAATATGATACTGCTTTGCTCGTTTTAGATTTATTATCAACCGGAGAGTCTTCCCAGATTGAGCAGGTTAGACGCAAATCTATCGCAGTAACTAATGCAGGCTTTCCATAAACGACGGAGTGCTCGCCTGATAGAATTATCTTTCCAGGAGCTGAATAGGTAATACTCTTCATGGAAGAGGAGTAAATTTCACACCATACTCTACAATTTCTTCCAGCTGTGATATTCCTTGACGTCGGAGGACTGTTTTGACCGTTTTCCCAATTTCACGATCACTTTTTTCAAAATCAACAAGTTGCCCATAAATAAAATTTCCATTCTGCAATTTTACAAGCAAAACAGTGTATGGGGAATTGTCTTTGAAACGTTTTGGAGCAACAAATATCTCTGTCCAAGACACTATCTTACCTACTAAATTAAGATTATCTCGATCTTTTTTTTGATTTCTCCAAAGTCGAATTGGCGATGTTGACATATTTTTGATTAATTTTAAACTCCGAGGATTGTAACTATTGCTACTCCTCCACTTCCACCAACGTTATGAGCGAGTCCGTATTTTGTATTTTTAACTTGTCGTCTCTTTGCCTGACCGGTAAGCTGTAAATAAACTTCGCCAATCTGTTTTACCCCCGTACCACCTACTGGATGACCTGCAGCTTTCAAACCGCCCGAAGTATTTACAATTAAATTATTACCAGAATCAATATGGGTAGCCATCTCTTTTGCATAACCTCCACCCGTTCCTTTTTTCCAAAAACCCAAGTCTTCAAGGGCTAAAATTTCTGCAATCGAAAAACAATCATGGACTTCCATTACATTTACATCAAGAGGTATAATTTTTGATTTTTTGAATGCTTCTGTCCCAGCTTTTTTTGTAGAATAGATCTCATCTAGATTCCTCCTTTTGGAGATTGAGATATTATCTGTTGCCATCTCGGACGCTAGAATGACAGATGAATTTCGAGTTTTAATCAATTGTTTGTTGTTTGAAAGAATAAGAGCTGCTGCTCCATCTGAAATCGGGGAGCTATCTAGAACTTTCAGGGGATATGCGATATATGGACTTTCAAGAACATTGTCTATCGTCACGTATCTTTGAAAATGCGCATTGTCATTTAAGACTCCATGAGCATGGTTTTTAACAGATACTGCTGCAAGATGTTCTTCATTGTAGCCATATTCATTAAGATAAACCTGCGCCAAAAGCGCATATACCCCAGGAAATGTTAAACCAACTTTTTGCTCATCAAGTGATGCAGCAGTTGATAAGGCTGTAGTAATGTCTGTTGCTGATATATCCGTCATTTTTTCAGCCCCAACAACTAGAACTGTACTCTCAGGGTGAGACTTTAAATATTCATTTGCAGTTTGAAAAGCCATTCCTCCTGACGCGCAAGCCGCCTCAAGACGATAAATTGGAATGTCAACTTCAAGTATCTCAGAAATATGGGCTGATAATAAAAGCTGATTATCTACAACCCCACCCAACATATTTCCGATAAACACAGCATCAATTTGACCAATTTCAAGCTTAGTAGATTCGAGCACTCCGCAACTCGCAGCCAAAAAAAGATCGTCAAGAGACATCTTCCAAAGTTCTCCAAATTTTGTTGAATAATAACCGATAACTGAGTTCATATTTTTTTGTTAATTTTGTCCATTATTTTATAATCCCCATATTTCTTGAGTAAGTAATGTAATGGATATATGTTTTTTCGCTAATCATCTTTAAAAAATTCTTTCTTTTCTCAACTATTTTGTCAGTTATGTTAAAAATAATTGCATCAGATCCAGCACCGGACCCATATGAAGCAAAAAGTATTTTCTCCCCTGGTTTAGCCACATCAAAAACTGAGACTAAACCCATCAAGGCCGAAGCCGAATATGAGTTTCCTAGATTTTTTACAATATATCCTTGATGCATTTGCTCCTTGGTAATGTTTAGAATTTTTGCAGCTTTCAATGGAAAACTGCCATTTGGCATATGAAAGACTACGTGCGCAAACATATCAGTTGTCATTGATGTTTTCTGCAATAATTTTTCAATTGCGCGAGTTATGTGATAAAAATATGCAGGTGTTCCGGTAAATCTTCCAGCGTGTGAGGGGAACTCTGCTTTTGATCTTCTCCAAAAATCAGGAGTATCTGAGGTGAATGATGTCCAGTCAACAATCTCGGCAATAATATTTTCACGACCAAGAACCCAAGCATTTGCACCAGATGAAGCTGAATATTCGAGCACATCCTTTGGTCTTGCGTTTGCCTTGTCTGAGCCACAAACCAAAGCAGTTGAGATGTCTTTTGATTTCACTAGTCCCATCGCAGAAATTAATGCACCAGTTGCAGCTTTACAGGCAAATTGAGTGTCGTAGGCCAGATAGTCATGAGATAAACCCAGCCACTCTCCAAGAGATGAAGATGTGGGTTTAACAGCATATGGAAATGTCTCTGATCCCACAAAAACTGAACCAATTTCAGATCTTAGATTTTTATTTGAAGAAAGTGCCATAATTGATGCCTCATACGCCATAGTGAGAACATCTTCATCAATCCCAGCCACTGCTTTTTCATGAACTTGAAGCGTATTTTCAACTTTTTCACTACACTTACCCCATTGAGAAGCGATATCTGATACCTTTATTCGATATTTTGGTATATAAAAACCGTAATCTGTAATTCCAACCATATTTTTATTTATCGTCCTAATTTCTTATGTGCACTAGCTAGTGAATTTTCTGCAATCGAAGCAATGAGTGATAACTCTCCGGCAAGAACTGCTCCGGCAAGTAATTCGGCAAGATCATCACTTGTCAAAACTTTTGCAAGAGCTCTTGCTTCAGTTTGTGTTTTAAGTTTTGTCCCTCCACCAACAACTCCAAGAAGTATGTCTGGTAAATATACTGAAAAATATAAAGATCCATCGTCGAGAACATCGGCGGATGTTATTCCAAGACTTCCTTCAACAATATGTGCCGAATCTTGTCCTGTAGCCAAAAAAACTCCCGCGACAATGTTGGCATACTGCGCATTAAACCCCAGCGAGCCGCTTAGAATCGAGCCGCCCCAACACTTGTGTTTTACAACTTCGACAATTCTTTTAGGGTTAGTATGAAGATTTTTGCTGACAATTTGATTACTTATGATAATTTCTGAAGAAATTTTTCTTCCCCGGCCTTTTATCATATTTAACCATGAAGGTTTCTTGTCCGTATCATAATTCCCAGCAACAGCTAAGACTTTAATATTTTTTTTCTCATTTATAAATGAGGCAATTTTATCAGCTGCAATAGTCGCCATATTCATTCCCATTGCCTGGTCTGTATCAAAACTAAATCGAACATAAAGTGATCTACCAATACTTTGAGCATCGATCTCATTTAGTTTTAGATGTGACGAAGACGATCGAGCCACTTCAGATATTTCATTAAAATTTACATTAAACCACTTTTTTACCTTTTCACTTTCGTTTATTCCTTTTGTTCTAAAAATTACGCCCCGCGTTACGCCGACTTGCTCAATATAAGTCGAGATACCACCAGCTTCATTAATTACTTTACATCCTCTGTTAATTGATGCAACTAGTGCCCCCTCAGTCGTTGCAATTGGAATAAGCTTTTCTATCTGAACTGTAGTTCTTCCAAATTTTGAAGAACTTTGATTTATCAATAAAGGTCCTGCAACTCCAAGAGGTATGCTAATTGCTCCAATAAGATTTTCACAGTGTACATTTTTTTCATCATCGCAAAATACATTCCCTATATTTTTTAGAGATACATCAATATTTTTTTCAATCACTTCTTTTCTTGTTTTTTGATCCATTTGAGATATTACGCTCATAAACATGTAGTCGTCTAAAAAGAAGAAATCATTTGATATTTTTTAAAAAAAGGTTATAGAAAAGGTATTCGAAATAATCCAAATGAATATAACAGAACACTGTAAGGTATTACAATCAAGAGGTAAAGTAAACTGCTATAAATAATTCTAAAAAATGTAAAAGTGGTTGAATATCTGATCGCAAGATAGGTAATAATTATTTTCCAGAAGAGTATTGCAATTGAAAAACTTAAATAAATCAAACTAAATCCTCGTCCAAGTAACGAAAAAGTCCTTGGCGGAGGCAATAACCGAAAAAGAAATGAATTTACTAAAAACCAAATAAGCGTTGGAATTAATGTATATGTAAATAGAATTAAGAAAGGACGTAAATTTACTTTTTTTTCGGATAAAAAAACTAATCGAAGAATTGCAAAAAAAAGTATTGTTAATGCTAAATTTATTAATGTAACTTCAAATAAAATTATTGGGTGATAAACATGTGAACGGAGCGAACTTGCAAAGAAAAAATAGACTAATATTAATCCCATTATCAATACAGGCTGAATCGAATCCTCATCTCTTGCGACCTTTCTCATCGTTTTATAAGGAGCAATAACTAGGAAAATACTTCGTCTTATAAAAAGAACAGAAGATGCGAAAAGTGAAAAAATCAGATCTTTAAAATCCATGTTGAAGAAGTGTGACCAAATGGATTATTAATCGTCCTAATAAGGCATATGCAAGCATAGCAATTGACACTGATAATGGAATGATTAGATAAAAAGGCATTGATTTTAGCGGTTTTGTAAGATATTTATAATATCTATTTAACCTTTGGCTATGAAGATTATTTGGAGCAAGCAAAAAAATATTTTCAAATTCATCAATTACTCTCTGCGGATATAGTTTTGGTCGTGACATGGTCAATTGTCAGAATGGGAATATGCCCTAATAAATGATTTTCTAGCTCTATATAATAAGCTTTCTGTTGATTTAAAAGATCTTAGCATTTTTTTAGCGATTGTCTGAACTGATTCTTCTTCTATATATTTTAGTCGTAAAATCAATTCATAATCATCTGGTATTTCGCTAAAAGTTTTCTCAAGTTTATTTTGGAGATCTTCTTTTTCTAAACCGTCTTCCATCAGCACGCTCATTAATCCTTCTACAAGAAATGATGGCAAATGTGAAAACACGATTCTTTTAATTTTTTTCTTTCTCATATAGTCAATCGTCTTATTTCTCGTGATTGAGTAAATGTAAGTCTTAAGAGAACTTTCAAATCTAAAATCTCGAAGGCTTTCAAGAAGCTGAATAAAAATATCTTGCGTAATTTCTTCAGCAATGTGTGCGTGAGTTATACGTTTTGAAACGTACTGAAAAATCATCCTTCGATAAGTTTTGTAAAGAGTATTGAGGGCGCGCTCATTTCTATTCAGTATTCCAGAAACTAGTGTCATTTCTAATTTCTTTTGCTTGTCAACGCTTATTTGATTATTCATATATTTGATTTAATAATAGATTAATGATTTTATTCTAGAGATATTGAGTAAATAACGCTTCCCGATAATGCATGTATTTTATTTTCATAAACATATATCCCTTTTGATTTTGTAAAGATGCTTGAACTGATTTGCTTCTCATAAGTTCCATCTTTTGACAAAACATAAACAGATCCTTTAGCTTTGTCTAAGACGTAAACACTTTCAATATCTCCATCTGTGTAGACATCATCATATGATACATTTTCTTCAGGAAATTTTGGAGAAAACGATTCACTATCACCACTTAGATATTTATATATATTTTCACCAGCACTAATATATATCGCTGAATCAATAACGAAGGATGTCGCATTAGATAGGTCTGCAGCTTGGCCTGAGTTAAAATATGAAACCTTATCTGAATATCCATTTTCAGTAACTAAATATTTATAGATCTCATCAGATTTTGAGTCAAGTAGATATATATTTCCATTGAATAACTTCATGTCGATAATATTTCCCCATTCTTTATCCGCTTCGATAATTGTACGCACCCTGCTCTGTGTTGTAAATTTCATAACTCCTTTTGAAGGTGTAATAAAATAAACATCTTCATTAAATAGTCCAACGGCAACTGCATTTGAGACATCAGGATCAACATATTCAGTTATTGATTTATTTGAAACATCCAGTGTATAAATAGTTTGTTGTTTAGCGTCTAAGATTGCCACAAGTTCTCCATCTTTCGTAAACATCTCGCCAGTCGCTAACTCATTTTCAAGAGTTAAATCATAGAATTGCTCAAAATCTTTATCTTCTTTTTTCATAATGGATTTTTCAGCTTCATCGATTAATTTTTGAATTTGTAAAATTTCTGAAGCCTTTCCTTCTCCTACGTTTTTTTTAAGATCTTCTAATATTTTTTTTGCATCAGTAATCAGTATTGTCGACTTGTCAATATTCAAAAATGCTTCATCCTCAGCTTCAGATAATTTAATTTTCACTTGTTCGGTCGCAGTTGTCACCTGTTTGTCAATTATAGCCGCCAGTCTTCTTTGATGTCCAAAAACAACACTCCATGTCAATATTATTAATAGAGCTAATGCAGCGATGATGGTCATTTTTTTGCTCGTAATAAGTTTTAAGTACTTTGAATATTTATTTGAATATTCAAGTGAATTTGTTCTTTCATTTGATCTTAATGAATTATTTTCAGAAATAACTACAGATCCAACTGATTCTGAAAATTCTGAAACAGTGTCGGCTTGAATACCTAGGCTGGAATTTGAGTTACTAACTGGACCAAATTCAACAAAAAGAACTGCAAATCCCATTTCATCTTCACCATAATCTTCATGATGAATTTTTTCAATTATTTCAGACGGTTTAGACGATCGAATAAATGCAGAAAGATCTTCAGTAGTCCCGATTACATCGCTAATTTTTTCTGTAGTAAATATTGCAAGATCGTATGTGTTGATAAATCCAGATGCAATTTTGTCACCTGTTAGAATAACGTCAACTTCTTTTCCTCTTCTAAAATAAACGATCCCATCGCCAACTGTTTTAAGATATAAGGCGTCTTTAAAGTGCATTCCAATACTCATCCCAACATGAACTGGAAAGTTGAGTTTTAGAATTAGCGAAGATATTGTATTCTCAAAAGAAGTCAAATCTGTAATTGACCCAGAGAGAAGACCTTGTTTGAAAAAATCAATCAATTTCTTTCCCTCATCATCGTTTATTCCATCAAGCGATACTACTCCATAGAAATTACCAGCAAAAAACTGTTCAATAAAACAATTTTCTTTTTGCTTCCCTACATATCCCTCGGGTCGTGCTAATAGCATATAATGATCGTCTAAATTAGAAATAACGATATGATTATAAGTATACCTGCTAAAACAATTTGAAATGATGAAATAATCAGAAGTAATGAAGATTTTGTCGTAGTAAATGTTTGATTCATTATCTGCGTTTGTCTTGTCATAACAACTGTCAAAAGTAAATAAAGAAACGCAAAGAGCACTGCAAATGCCTTTAAAAACAAACTTAAAAATTCTCCATTGGTTGGATTAGATAATAGTGAAAAGACGTTTTCCATATTTTTATGTTTTATTTCGGCTCTTCTCCACCAAATTTCATCAAATTATTAATAATTTTAACAACTGTCGATGGTCTTGGAATTCGTTCAAACTCAATATTTTGTTCAAAGCCTTCAGTTTGTATATTTACAGTTCCAAAATTTAATAATGATCCAAAAAAACCACCGATCTTAGTAGTGATATCACTAACTTGAACAATTGTCGTAGCAGAAAATTCTTTGTAAATAAGATTAAAAAAATCTAGATCGATAATTCTTTCATTTGTAACTACTCCTACTGTAAAGTACCAAAGTAGGATATTTATCCAAAAATAGCTGATGACGAATGATACTACAAAGAAATTAACAATGACAATTTGATTGATTGAGAAAAAAGACGGAAGTATGAAATTTCCAAGAATTAGCAGGGATATAAAAATAAACCCATTAGCTATCCAAGATAATTGTGTAAATATATGTTGACGGACTACCAGAACAACATCTTCTTCTTGATGCTGGGAAGAG
>Ga0100387_10000847_pt1 | contig 25471 bp, 28 predicted proteins | sample CryGeymeta201511_FD_81547 | JGI IMG/M metagenome (GOLD analysis project Ga0100387, IMG submission 81547) | Groundwater microbial communities from Crystal Geyser aquifers in Utah, USA - Crystal Geyser metaG 2015-11 | ecosystem: Environmental > Aquatic > Deep subsurface > Groundwater | place... | reverse complement strand
CAATCTCTTATTCTTCGTCCCATCTTCAAAAAAAACATTTGTCATATTTGTAGAATGTGAAGTTGGCTCAACACCTTTTGTATCAAGCTCACTCATGTTTTTGATATATGAAACAGTCTCAGATAGCTGTTTTCGATACATTTCGATGTGCTTATCTGAAATAGGAAGATTTGCAAGTTGTGCGATATGAAGTACGTCTTCACGGGTAAGTTCATTGATTTTTGACATGAAGATAGTATAGAATACAAAAGCAAAAAATCACAAGCTTATTTTCTCTAGCGATTTTTTGATTTCTGTATCAGATGTCTGAAATCCCTCCATATATTCCACTTCTTCTGAGTAATCAACATCTTCAAAATACGCAAGCTGAACTCTAAAAAGTTTTTCGTTAAATTCAGCACCAAATAACTGTTCTGCTTTTTTTACAATTTGCTGCAAACTATATTTTTTTGAAATAAAGTATAGGTCAACATAATCTTTCCATTTAGCTCGCTTACCAAGCGCAAAAGCCTTCATAGCAGCAAGCGTAAGTAAATCTGGTATTTTAATAATACTTTCAAATTTTGAATTGTATTCAATATGATAAGGAAAGTTAAATAATGTTAATTTAACATTATTGGCCATTACCGTAAGTTCGCTATCTCCCTGCACAAGAGTTTGTTCAATCTTGAAAAGATTATTTATTTTATTCCGAGCTGAGAGTATCGAAAACGTTTTTGGAGAAAAAAGATCAAAATCAATGGAACGTCTATGACCGAGATAATATGCAATAGCAGTGCCACCTACCAAACCAAAGTCCTTTGAAAACAATTTTATTAGCGGCAATATTTGCTCCTGTTTTGACGTTAAAATATTAGGATACATGATGTCTATTGAAATATAAATTAAAATAATGTTTTATATTGTCTTTATAGTTGTTTCTTTTCTCCATGAGCGTTTCGTTGAAGAGGTTTTTTGTACTCTCAAGTCCCTTTATTTTTATGAAGGTTTGAACGTCCTGCCAGTTGCCATAATTCAATACGTGTTCTAACACTGACTCGTCAGACAAATTTTCCACGTTCTTTACATACCAAGCTAGATAAGGTTTTTTTCGAATAATATCTTGAACTATTGCCATGACTATATTTTAACATATTTGACGATATGGAGAAGGTCTTTGCGGGTGAGATTTGAGATTTTGGACATATTGGTTTTATAGAATAGTTAAGAACAAATGCAAGGAATGTAAATAACTACTATTATTTACAGTTTGTTATAAGATTGTTTAAATTAAATCAACTATTCCCTAGAATCTAAGATGCCTAATATCAAAATGGACTTGATTAAATAACAACATGATGTATAATTTATAAAAATATAATTTTATTATAAGATATTATGGCAGAACTTATTCCAGTCCTGAGTTCTAACTTGAAGTGCCCCACCTGTTAATTTCTAATGATTGTGTTTGTGCTTCTTTGTTTTTCATATATCTTCTGAATTTGTATTTGTTTGCTTCCTGTTGCATAACTTCATTTGGGGTTTGGTAATTAAGACATTTACGAGGGGTGTTGTTGAGTTGGTTTTCTAACCATTGTATTTGCTCTGTTGAGTATTGATACAGATTGGTTCCTTTTGGAATACATCTTCGTACTCTCCCAATCATATTTTCAACTGATCCCTTCTCCCATGAATGGTACGGATGACAGAAATATACTGGCACCTTAAGCTCCTGTGATAGTTCTTGATGCCTTGCATTCTCACTCCCATTGTCTGTGGTAATACTTCTGACTATGGGTTTACCCACACGTTTTAAACATTGTATCGTTTTTAGAGTAATTTGCAATGCTTTTTGTTTGTTTTTGGCTGTCTTGTCTTTGACTTTTGAGATGATAGCATATCTTGTCTTTCTGTCCACAGTTACTGACAAAGCTGTTTTTGTGCTCCGTATTCCTTCCATGAGATCTGTTTCAAAATGACCAACTTGAGCTCTATTGTTGGCTTTGGTTGGTCTTTTATCAATCGATACCGCGTTTGGTATTCTACTGTGAGCCCGTTCTTTGTGTACTCCTCTTCCTGTCTTGATTCTTCGTTTCTTGTGTGACTTGGTAAGATATTTATGGAGTTTATACTTCTTCCCTTTTCCATATATGTATTGGTAGATTGTCTCTGGAGTAATGGATTCTCCGGGAATATCTACTTTAAGTCTTCCTGCGATTATCTCAGGGCTCCACTCTTCTTCCTTGAGCTTATTTCTCACATACAGATAGGTTTCAAGATCTTTAAGAGGAGCTTTGGTACGTTGAGTTCTTGTTCGTTTATCAGACATCTCCTGGGCTTTACAAGGAATATATTCTTGTCCTGCGTATCTATTCCTTTTGTACTCACGGGCTATGGTTCTATGATTCCTCTTAAGTATCTCCGCTATGTCTCGTGATGATTTTCCCTGCTCTTTTAATGCGTATATCCTCTCCCTTTCTTCAAGTGTTAATTGTTTGTATTGACTTCCCATAATGCCACCTATTTTATCTCAAGGTGGGGCACTTCGTTTTAGAACTCAAGTTCCCTCATTCGCCACCCATCCCTCGCACATAATCTGTAAAATAGATCGTCATTAATTTGGCCACAAAATAAATCAATGATTACTATCAGTACCTACTGTGCCATGGTTTATTTCCTTTCACTTCTCGAGCTGATTGCATTTTAAGAATTTGAACATTCATTTGCTGATTTTGGTGATCGGAGTAAATTTCAGATAAAGATTGTTCAATAAATAATTGACGGCCAGTTACTATCGGCATCTGTTCAATTCCCATATCAAATAAATAGCACGCAATATCAACAACGGTATAAATTTCAGCTCCTGGATGACGCACGCCAAAAAACCACTGTCCACTATTTGGCACTCCTTGCATCATTACCTCAGCACCAAGCTTTGCTACCATGGCAAACTGTTCATATTTTTTCGGTAGCTTTCTATACCATTCGGGAGAGTCCGGGTGATCCATTGCAATTTCAACAGCTTCATAACATGCAAACCCATGTGCTCTTATTCTATTGAAGACCATTTCGTCTTGATATGTGCTTGCAACTTTCCACGCATGTACTTCAGTTTCTGTTGTTGGTCTGCCACCCTCAAAATACATAGGTGCATGCTGATTTCTAATACAAGTATTCCTTGGAGATATTATAAAAGATTCATTTTCCATAGTTTATTATACTATAGGATTCATATATTATCAAATTCTTCACTGAGTTCTAACTTGAATTGCCAGTGGTATATATTCTTTACCTAAAATTGGATCAATAGCTAAACCGTAATTAATGAGCGTGTCAATTTGCTCTATATCTCTGTCACCAAAGTCAATATACTGACTTTGAATACCTAGTTTACGATTATCATTTGCTCCACGTATGTTACCAATTGCTGTTCTAAATGCTTCATATACACAGTGATCTACTGGCATTCTACCATCAACCCCCCCATTTATCTATATCGCAATTGTAATACCATTTCTTGCTAAATCTCGGAATTACTAGCGGATCTCCTAAAAATTTATCATACATGATAACCAACTCCTGCTCACCATCTGAATCAATTAAATCAACACTCTTCATTTCAGTTAAAGAAAATATAAACCACTCTTTTAAGCGGGCGGCGGCGGTTTCAAAACTTGAATCATATGTTAGCTCAGATTTTGTTGGTGTTTCTGGTCCTGTACGTTCTTGCATGCAATATTATACTATAAGTCTATTTAATTGTAAACCTTCAACTCCTGATTTCTAAATTTAATTGCCATTCCTAGCGGCACTAATATTTAGCTTGTATAGGTTTCTATTTATTCTCAACCACTATCACCACCGGAGTCCCCTCACTCCCCTGCCCCATCGGATTGTATCTCATCACAATTTCTGTTGACATTGTTCTCAACCTAATTTATACTTCTCATTATGAAGCCCATAAGGTTTAACGAAGAAAAAAATAAGTGGTTAAAACAAAAAAGAGGAATAGGCTTTGAGAGGATAATAAAAGCGATAGAAGGCGGAAGTCAGGTAAAGATTATAAAGCATCCAAACAAAAAACGATATAAAAATCAAAAAATATATTTAGTTTTGATAGAAAAATACATTTTTTCGGTGCCCGCGGTCGAAGAAAAAGAATATGTTTTTTTCAAAACAATTTATCCGAGTCATAAATATACGAAAATATTTTTTAAATTAAAAGTTAAAAAAGAATTATGAAACTAAAAAAATCAGCTTTCGAACCATTAGATGACTACGAAAGACAGTTAATCAAGGACATGGAGAACAATGAGTTTGTTGAAGTACCGAACCAAGAAGAAGAGATTAGAAAGATAAGGGAATCTGCTGCATACACTTTAGAAAAGCTCAGAAAAGACAAAAGAATCACAATCCGAGTTGGCAATAGCGATCTCAAATTGATTCAAAACAAAGCAATTGAGTCCGGAATTCCTTATCAAACTCTCATCTCGTCAATTCTTCGCAAATTTGCTCGAGGAAAAATAAGTATTGGGGTTTAAACCAATACTCTCTACGTCATAGACTGTTATAATGAAGAGCGTATGCTATCAAAACAAAAACACCCACCAAAACACTTGCAAGCGGTTCTGTGGACATGCAACGTAGATAAATTGGATATTAACAAGAATAAAACATACATCATCCACCAACTACTCTCATACGGAAACATATCTCAATGGCGTTGGCTGTTTAATACCTATTCCGCTGATGAAATTCAGTCTATTTTTCTGACAAAACCTTACAAAGATTACCGTGCACCTCGATTTAATTTTGTAACAAATTATTTGCTAGATATTAACTCTGATTCATTAAATTCCAATAAGTATGTCAAAAATATTCCTAGAGATACTCGACGACCAGAGTAGAGAAACTTTTGAAAAATTGAAACCATTTGGAGATACTTGTTATCTCGCAGGAGGGACTGCCCTTGCTTTACAAATTGCTCATCGACGCTCATTTGATTTTGATCTTTTTACCCCAAATCCGATTGACCGCGTGTTCCTTCAAAAGGTAAGAGATGTTTTTGGAAATGTGAAATACTCACTAAACACATCAGATCAGGTAACCTTCACAACGAAAGGAAATATTTCAATCACTTTTCTATATTACTGGTTTCCTTTGTTAGATAAAACAATTACAACAAGTTCATTGCCACTATCTTCAATTTTTGATATATTAGCTGACAAAGCACACACTATCGGAAGAAGGGCTATCTGGCGGGATTATGTTGATGTTTTTTATGTGTTGAGACACAATCATATGAACATTACAGATATAATCTCCGATGCGCAAAATAAATTCAAGGGTGAGTTTGTAGCCGAGCAGTTTCTTGAGCAACTTGTGTATTACGACGATATTGAAGTGGTAGATATTGATTGGTTAAAAGAAGACTACACTACCAAAGAAATTAAAGCATTCTTGCAGGAAAAAGTGCAAGATTTCACAAAAACTATTCGATAAAACATTAAACCACAATCACCACCGGAGTCCCCTCACTCCCCTGCCCCATCGGATTGTCGCGCATGAGCTGCTTGAAGAATGAATCAGGTTTATCTGTTGCATTTCCTAAGATATTTCGACCAATGTCGTTTGCATCAATTATCACAACTCCTCCAAAATATTCACTGTTCTCAATTCTTAATTCTTCATTTTTCAATTTTAATCCAATCTCTTTTTCAATCTTTTCAGCCGCCTTTTGTGGATCCTTTGGAGCAAGTTTTGCAGAAACATTGCTTGGATACAATGAATACTCAGTTGGTCCATCAATCGATGCTGCTGAACTTCCGGCGATCCTATAAAACATTCCACGAATTCCAAATGGTTTAGTCAATGCTGCAATTAGTGAAGCTAAAAGAATACGAGGCAATCCGGCTTCGTCGATTGCCAATTGCATCGTCCAAGCACTTCCAAGACCTATTCCATATGGAGTTCTTTCTACAAAATTTGACAAAGTATTCGCCCACCAAGTCGGTTCAATATCCCATAAAAAATACGATCTTCCTTGTGAAATGGCAACAATTTTTTCAGATACTATCACATACCATTTAGAATTTGCAATTCGTAATTTATCATTCGTAATTTTAAAAATATTATCTGCTATCTTCTCTGCATAATCATCCCCTTTTTTGAAAAGTTTAGTTTTCACAGGAAATCTAGAATATGTTTTTTTATCGACCTGGATCTCAATTTTTTTATCTGGATTTGGATTACCTAAAATGAACTTCTGCCCGCATACCTTTGATCTTTCGGGCTCAACTTTGTCAACGTCAATAAATTCTCGAAGCCAGAGTTCAGTATTCATCAGTCTCCAAAAAAGCATTGTATCTGAGTGTTTTCCTTGAAGAAATAAGCGATAAGATTTAAGTACTTTTTGAGAATCCCAATAAGGTCGATTTGCAAAGGAATCGCTCAGTAATATCTCGTATATCTCTTTTTTGGAATTCATAAACCAGTCATATTCTGGCGTCGTAAAACCGATTTTGTTACGACGCCAAGTTATCGATTTTGGAAGCCGTGATTTCATACTTTCTCGGAGAATGTTTTTATTCCATCCATTTTTTATTATTACATCAACAGGTAGAGAAAAAATATACTTAAGCAAATTAACATCTAAAAATGGAACTCTTCCTTCTAGTGAAAACCTCATGGTGTTTCGGTCTTCGTACCTGAGTAAAGATTGAAGTGAGTTTTTGAAGATGTCATCACGAAGTCTTTTTTTAAGATTCTTATTTTCTACTGAAAATTGTTCATTTTTAAATTTAGTAACGAAATCGTCCTTTAACAATGCTCCAATCTGACTCAACTCGTTTGTATTAAGCTTATCTGCAATTAAAATTTGAAGATACTTTATCAAAACTTCTCTTGATGACCAACACTCTTTAAGAAGCTTTAGTAATTTTTTTTCATTTTGCAACTGACGAAGATAAACAAAATAATATGGTAAGTATCCTGCCATCATCTCATCAGCCCCTTGTCCATCAAGAAGAACTGTCACATAATCTTTTGCAATCCTCATAACTTGATACTGTGCATAAGGACCTGTGCTAATAGTAGGTTCTTCTTGCGTGTGAACAAAATCCCTGATGTCATTGAAAAATTCTTGAGACTTAGGAATAACTTTATGACTTGTAATATTTTTAGTTTTATCAAGAAGATCATCGATATACTTTTCTTCATCATTGCTACTACCTGGAAAAACTGCTGAAAATGTATTTTGTGTTTTTCCGACAGATTTTGCGTCTATATTATTTGATTCCAATAACTTATTTACGACCGCAACAACCGATGAGGAGTCCAGACCTCCTGAAAGAGCTGTTCCTACAGGAACCTCAGATATAAGTCTTCGACAAACTGCATCTTTAAATTTTTCGTAAAATAAAGCTGGGTCACTGTTATTTTCAACGTAATTATCAACGTGTTTTAGAATATCTTTTTCAATATTTGAATATTTAATAAACTCCTGCTTGCCCATTGATACAACCATCATCTCACCAGGTAAAATTCTATTTATTCCTAAAAAAAACGTCTCACGTCCGTCATCATGAATGCGGAATTTCAAATAGCGGTAAAGAATTCGCTGGTTCACTTCGGTAATATTCAAGCTATTATTTAAAATAGGTTTAATCTCGGATGAAAAAATTAAATTATTACCAACTTTTGAGTAATAAAGCGGCTTTATTCCAAATTGATCACGAGCCAAAATTAATTTATTTTTTTTAGTATCATAAAGTGCGATAGCGAACATTCCATTGAGCTTGTCAAAAAAATCATAACCCCATTGTTCGTATCCATGGACGATAACTTCGGTGTCGCAATCTGTTTTAAATATATGTTCAAAACTTTTCAATTCGTTCCTTATCTCTTTATAGTTATAAATCTCACCATTAAATACCGTAACAATCGATTTGTCCTCATTATATATTGGCTGATCGCCACCTTTTCGGTCAATAATTGCAAGACGCCTGTTTAATAATGAGAGATTTTCAGACTCATAAAATCCCTCACCGTCAGGTCCTCGATGAGATAAATCAATGGATAATGCCTTGAGCATTGCTGAGTTTTTTTTACCGGTAAATCCTGCAATTCCGCACATAATCAATTAGTTTACATATTTATAACTATTACATTCTTCGAAGTATCTCAATTCTTTTCTCAGCTGGAGGATGTGTACTAAAAAGCGACCTCATCATTGAGCCAGCAGCATTTTTTCTAAATGGATTTGAGATAAATAAATGAGCTGTTGAGGTTGTTGCTGATTTAACCCCTACTGGATATGAACTAATTTTTGTCAAAGCTCTAGCAAGACCCTCAGGGTAACGAGTAATTAATACTCCGCTAGCATCAGCTAGATACTCTCTGCGACGGGATACAGCAAGTTGTATGAGAGTTGCAACTATTGGTGTAATAATTATTGCAGCAATAAGTAAGAGCAATCCTATCGGATTTTTATTTCTATCACGACTTCCACTTGAAAACCAAAATGATCTCATTATTAAATCAGCAACTAAAGCTATTGTCCCCACTAATACAGCAGTAACAGTCGAAACTAGAATGTCATAGTTTTTAATATGAGAAAGTTCATGAGCCATAACTCCCTCAAGCTCTGTTCTGTCTAAAATATTTAGAAGACCTGTTGTCGCACACACAACTGCATGTTTTGCATTTCTGCCAGTTGCAAAAGCGTTAGGAGATGAATCATCCATAACATAAATTTTCGGAGATGGAAGACCCGCTGCAAGACTTAAATTTTCAACAACTGTGTACAGATCAAAAAACTCTTCTTTTGTAGCTTTTCTAGCTTTAGTAGTCTTCAGGACCAAAGAATCAGAATAAAAAAAGCTTCCAACAGTAGACACAAGAGATATGGTCAATCCTAATAAGGCGTACGGCCAAGGTGATCCGTAAGCATTCCCAATTATTAAGAAAAAGCCAGTAAAGATCAAAATAAACACCACAAAAATTAGATACGTTTTTAATTTATTCTGAGCAATCTGGGAATATACAGTCATTTGAAAAAATTTTAACTAGAATTTTACTTCAACCTTCTTTTGATCTTCTTTCTCAGCTTTGAAAAAATCGAAAGTGGCAAACCCAAATGTTTTTGCAATAATTACTGTTGGGAACATTTGAATTTTTGAATTAAAGTCAAGCACATTGCTGTTATAAAATTGTCTCGAATATGCTACTTTGTCTTCAGTATCCTCAAGCTGTCTTTGAAGGTCAAGAAAATTTGTATTTGCTTTCAGTTCTGGATAATTTTCTGCAACTGCAAATAAAGACTTAAGTGCACCAGTCAACATGTCGTCAGCTTCTGCTTTTTGGCCGACAGTTCCTGCATTCATAAGTGCAGAGCGAGCTTTTGTCACATTTTCAAAGACAGTCTTTTCATGCTTTGCATACCCTTTGACGGTTTCCACCAAATTTGGGATAAGATCTGCGCGCCTTTTAAGTTGGACGTCAATACCTGAAAGAGCTTCTTGAATGCGCGTTTTCAATACTATTAAACTATTGTATATAGATACTAGATAAGTACCCACAGCAATAATAATTCCAACAATAATTATTCCTATATTCATAAAAGTAAAAAAACTTGTAATGCTAATACATTCTAGCACAAATTTAATCAAAATATGCTACAATAGCAGGTATGAAAACAGCGTCAGGTAGTGAAAATGTGCAATCATATTATCAAAAAGCAATCATTCTGATTAACGAAAATAAATTGTATTTCCTCACTGGAGTTTTATTGTTGCTAACTATATCTCATCTTCTTCTCATTCAACTTGGGGATGATGTTTATGGACAAATCGGCTCGTCAATTAATCGAAAATTTGAAAATCTGACTGCTAATAAACCTTCTTTTTCAGATACTTCAATCTCAAAAAAACTTTCAAATATTCCTATTGATTCAACTTCACCAACTCCAAGCGAGATGTTATCCAGCGAGTCATCAGTTACTGGTCAGATAAGTGCCATTCAAACCGATCAGGTTACCTTTAAAGGAAACAAATATACAGTTCAACTGGGCGACTCACTTGCAGGCATTGCAGAACGTGCCTATGGTGACCGAGAATCATGGCTCCGTATTTTCAATGCCAATAACATCGCTTCTCCTGATATGATTGAAGTTGGAATGGTGTTAAATATTCCAAGATAGTATTGATAGTACGAAATATTAGTACAATCTTTTAGAATAATTGCGGTGGTAGTTCAGTGGTAGAATGTCTCCTTCCCAAGGAGAAGGTCGCGAGTTCAAATCTCGTCCACCGCTCTCAATAATTATCGAGTTCTCTACAGTCTTTTACGTGGCGCCCGATCGGGTGATAGGACAATTCCCCGCTCATAAAGTGATAGAAATAAACACTAATTTACATTAACTGACACAAACCATATCAATATGAGTGTGAAAGCAATAATAATCGGCCCATCTTTATCAGGAAAAACTACTTTAGTTCGACACCTGAGAAAAAATACTGACTTATTTGTTGCTGAAATTGATGAGGAACTTACCAAGCTAAACAATGGTGACTATCCGACAGATGACAAATACAAACATGAAGTTTTAGCACCAAAGGTGATAGAAAATGTGTTGGCAAGAGACGAAATTTTATTTTTTACTAATACTGACTATTTCACCGTAGACAATTTAAAAGCCGCTAGGACAAAAGGGTTCAAGATTGTTCTATTGTCACTTAATCTTAATGATCTAATAAAGAGAAATGAAACCCGTGTTAAAGAAGAAGGCTATTCTGATTTGAGTCAGTGGTTGGAAGGTATGGTGGAATACCAAACTAAGATCGAGAAATTGGGTTTAGTTGATATCATTCTTGACGCAAGCTTGTCAACAGAAAAAATAGCGAGTAAGTTATTAGAGATTGGGAAAAGAACGGATGCCTAGATGATCTTTAAGAGCTTGTAGCTGTAAAACAAGATCCTGTGTGATATAGTCATCCAGGCTAAATAGATTCGAGCTGAGTACCGTTACCAGCTCAATAGCGAAATGGTTTTGTGTTTTCCTTAATTTTCCTTAAGAAATCAATCTTTTCCCAAGTTCTAGCCACTATTTTGACTATATAACTGTTAGCCTGGAAAAATGTTTACCGGATATGAGAATCGGACCTATGAGAATTTCTTTTACAAGCAGAACGGTTATACTTAGGGTAGTGTGTCGAAAAAAACGATGATTATTTTAGTTTTATTACTTCCATTACTTTTAATTTCAGGTTTATGGATATACGGTTTTGTTCAGTCGAACGACTTTTCAGTTCCAACTAAATTTTCGATCCCCGTGGCTGGAAAAGAGAAACTTTTCCGAGATGGATCAATAACATGTTATGTCCAACATTTGTTCCCTAAAAAAAGGTGTTTTCACCACGAGGATCATTCGGTACCCAAATATTAGCATATTTTTCGATCATTGCGTCGTCTGCCAAATACTTCTAAAAACATAAATGGATTTATTTTTTCGGGATAGTCTTCGAATACGTTTAGTTGTAAAATAACATCAGCTTTTACGTAATAGCGAATAATTATTTTTACCGTTGTTTCAAATGACATATCAGAATGTTCGAGTAGATATGATTTGATATAGTCATCCAGATCAAATAGGTCTGAACCAATTACGGTTACCAGCTCCATATGGAACAGCCATGTCTTCAAACATGCGAATAGCTTGAAATATCCGGATGACGTAGAATAAGTCGGCAGCCATCCCGTCTCCCACCCTTACGATTCATAACTATTTACCTTGGAAAAGGCTCAATTTCCACTTTATCGTTATCCACAAACCACTCTTGACAATCGACTAATAATCGCCTACTATTTGACTATATGTTTACTCATAAATACACGATTACAGATCAACTTCTCGCAAATATCACCCGAATTAACGCACTAATTAGAGACTTAAATGACCGTCGATTTCCTAAAGTCGTATTAGTAGAATTTGAAAAAACAGCTCGGGAAGTCTCAACTTTTGCTTCAACTAGCATTGAAGGCAATCCTCTTCCTTTGACCGAGGTGAAAAAAATACTTAAATCAAAACCAGCTAATCTTCGAGATAGCGAAAAAGAAGTTATCAACTATAACCACGCATTGGAAACACTCAATCAACTTTTGGAATCTGATCAACTAGAATTGTCCCTCACACTTGTTCTTAATATTCACAAACAGGTTGTCGATGGGCTACTTCCTGTTTTCGAGATTGGTAAACTCAGGCAACATCCAGTAGTTGTGAATGATCCAAGGACTGGAAAAATAGTTTATTTGCCTCCTGATGTGGAAAACGTAAAAAAACTTACCGAGGGCTTGATTTCTTATGTCAAAGATAACGACAAGATTGTCGATCCTTTGATTCTGGCAGGCATCTTTCATAAGCAAATGGTCATTATTCATCCATTTATGGACGGAAATGGTAGAACAACTAGACTGGCAACAAAAGTACTTTTAGCTAAAATGGGCTTAAATACCTTTAATCTCTTTAGTTTTGAGAATTATTACAACCAAAATGTCACCAAATATTTCCAAACAGTCGGAGAGTATGGTAATTATAATGACTTGGTAGCTGCAATCGACTTTACGAACTGGCTTGAATATTTTACTGGAGGATTGATAGATGAACTCTTGAGAGTCAATAAACTCCTACCTACCATTGGGACTACGCCTGATACAAAGCTTGAGGTTTACCATTTAAAAATCATTGAATATTGTAAACAAAATGGTTTTATTACTGATCGTAACTACGCTGAACTGACTGATAGGGCGAAAGCAACACGAACTTTAGACTTTCAAAAACTTCTTGACCTAGAGTTGATAGAACGTAAAGGTAAAGGAAGATCCACGTACTACTCACTGAAAGATTCAGGCTCTTTCACTCGAGATCATTGAAATCAATAAAAAGATCACTTTGTTGAGAAGGGAAAAATAGTTTGTCTCAGGTATCTTAATTCAACGTTTATTCTGACTTTCCAACGTCAATCTAAACTATAAGTAATAAAAGATTTTCCCACATAGGACTTAAGCGCATTTAATTGTAAAATTAAATTTAGAGTGGTTTAGTCACGTAAGTACGAACTGAGTAACGTCCCCCGCTCCATAAGAGAATTGTTTTGTAAGGCTCTAGACTAGCACTTTAACAATTTGTAATAGATCTTTGTATAGAATCGATGGAGCTTTGCTCCATCTCCATTCACACTCCTTTAAGTGTAATGGAAAGTTTTTCTTTACTCCATTGAATTTGACAAGACGACGCTTGCAAAAAGACCAGAAGGATTCAATACCATTGATATGAGTTCCTCTTTTATTTGAAAACTCATCTTTTGTATGATTGATTCTCAGGTGTTTATCATATCCCACATCCACGAGTCCAGTGTATCCTCGCCATGAGTCTGAATAGATCGTGCTAGTTATATCTATTTTTCTTTTCATAACAGCATGTAATGTCCTTCTTTTGCAGTTTGGTATGATACGAGTGAATACTTGCCCTTTTTCTTTCATAAATACCAAAGACTACTTTTTTGAACGATGTTCCTCGACCTCTTTTACTTGATTTACCTTTGATTCGTCTTGGACCAAAGTATGATTCATCTACTTCTATTTCACCATCAACAAATCGTTTCATTTGATGAACTTGATGATGATATATCAGTTGACGAATTTTATTATAATATTTGTTAACAGTATTACGGTTCATATGCAAAATACCAGAAGTCTGAGTAGCTGTTAAATCATGTGAAAAACACCATAAAAGCTATTTCTTCTTGTATTTTGAAATTGGACTGTTGTTACAAACCATATCTCTAGTTTAGCAAATATGCGCTAGTCTAGAGCCTTACCTATTACAATACAGATAGAATACATTCCAAGCTTAAGATGTCACCAAGATCGTTTTACAAACAATTTCAAATGAAGTGCGTGTCTAAATTAGCGGGGACTTGACACATGAAGGTTTCTGAGCTTGGTAACAGCACACGACTTGATGCGAATTCTAATCCTGGACCTGATGGTGAATGGGAGTATTCTTATACAATAATTCATCAGGAGAGCGATATTCCTGTCATTGTTGGATTGGAGTCAATTACGTATAAAGGGATACGAGTTCATCTCCATCCATTCATTCTTTCAGCAGTTAAATAAACTCTTTAACCTTCGTGATATTAAGTATAATGAATCATGCTTCATCAATTTCGATTAAATCAGGAACATGATCACAATCGAAAGCACGAAATTGCTATTTATCTATTTTTATCTCTGACCTCGATAATTCTCGGATTAATTTTTTATACAATTGATAATTACTCAGAAGTATTTCAACTTGTAAATAGTAGGCAGCTCTCCCCAGTAACCCAAAATCACGAAAACCCTAATCAATCAAATACAAAACTGAAGCATCGTGAAACAATAGGTTTTCTTCCGTCTTGGTCAATAGCTCAAAATGCAAAAGTTCATACAGAATATCTAGATCAAATAATTTACTTCGGTATTGGGATTGACGAGACTGGGACTTTGATGAAGATTGACAATGTGGGAAATGAACTAATTGAATGGAAATACTTTTATGGAAATGAATTTAAAAATATTAGGAAAAGTGCCAAGCAAACCAATACGAAAATATTGATCGCTATCAAAAATTTTGACAATGTATCTATCGACACCTTAATTAGTTCTGATTCAAATCGAAACCGCGCCATACTACAAATATCAAGATTGGTTAATGATTATGATCTTGATGGAGTTAATATTGATTTTGAATATTTTACTCAAACCGACTTTCCAACAATGAAATTTTATAATCAATTTTTACATGAACTATCAGAAAGTCTTAAAGAAACAAATAGTGAAAGTATAATTTCGGTTGATGTGAATGCTACAGCAGTCTACCATGACAATGCATATGATATGGTAAAAATTGGCGATGTAGTCGATCAAGTAATAGTTATGGGTTATGATTTTCACCGCCCAATATCAACTAACGCTGGTCCTGTTGCACCACTCGACTCAGAAGGAGGTGCGCCTAGTCTTTTGCAAACGATCAATTCTCTGCGCGGAAGAGTTGAAAGTAATAGAGTTATCTTAGGAATACCTCTGTATGGTTACGAGTGGCAAACATATACAATCGATTATGCCAGTAAAACAGTACCTGACTCTGGCGCTATTGCCACATATAAACGAGTTCAAGAACTATTGACAAATCGTGATGATCTCCAATTATCATATGATCCTGTTTCACAATCACCTCGAATAACTTATTTTCAAAATGGTTTAATTAAGCAGATTTACTACGAAGATGATAAATCAATTCAAAAAAAATTAGAATTTATCAAAGAGAATGAACTTGCTGGAGTTGCTCTTTGGACGCTTGGATATGAAGGTGATTATATCGAGCCTTGGAATATCATCAAAGATTTTCGAACCAATGCTTTGTAGATAATACTCGACAAGCAGTGCGTGATATAATTTAGAAATTGCCGATATAGCTCAGTTGGTAGAGCAGTCCCTTCGTAAGGGAAAGGTCGGAGGTTCAACTCCTCTTATCGGCTCATATGTCAAGACTAACTCGTCATCAAAGTAAACAAAAAAATCTTAAAAATATTATATTAGTATTTTTAAGTTTATTATTTGCTATCGCTCTTTCCATAGTTGGTTTTCAATCTATTATCAGCTCGGCGGTTTTTGTGAACAACCTTTTCAGTCCAAGGTCAAGCGATGAAGCGGCAACTACAGATGAAAAATTCTACGGATCTTTAACTTTAGATTCTCTACCAGTTGCTACAAACTCAGCCGAATTAATTTTAACAGGTCAAACCGTTGGATTTGATATTGTTGATTTTTACCTTAATGATGAGTTGGTTTCAACTACAAAGGCAACTTCTAAAGGATTGTATACTGGTGAAATTACCAGTCTTAATAATGGAGATAATACAATTTTTGTTATTGGAAAGAGATCAAATGGTAAAGAAACAAAAACCTCTGAAGAATATAATGTTATCTACAAATCTGATGACCTCACTCTTGAAATTTCTGAGCCACAAGATGGCACAACATCAAAAATTGCTGAGTTAAAAATTGCTGGCGCAACAGATCGAGACACGACAGTCACGATTAATCGTCATCCTGTAGTTGTTGACCTTCAAGGTGATTTTGATTATGTTTATCGGCTTAAATCTGAAGAAAATGAAATAATAATCATAGCACGCGATATTACAGGAAACAGAAAAGAAAAAAAACTTTATATCAAGTTCGAACCTGAGAACTGACTTCCCTCGAGATAATTAAAAACAATGTTAACATGATTATCGGGTGCAAAAGAACGTTGTCTAATATTGATATTGTGGATACAAAGATAATTAATCCTCCTGTTAAAAAACTTAATGCGTATATCTTATGAATAAGTAATAAAAATATTGTTAAACCAATCAAACCAGTCGTTGCTAGGATGATGAGAAAGCTTGAATGAAATGAGGAAATACCGTGTGAAGGATTGTAATCTTCAACATAAACCTCATCATCAAATGCACTTTTTTGCGATCTTATATGGTTGTACCCGATCCCAATAATTGGGTGCTTTCTCCAAATCTGAAGTCCTTTGCTATAGTCATCGATTCGTGAATAGACTGAGGCTGTCCGAAAGATGTTAGTACTTTCAATATTTGATCTCGGTAAAACGATGATGATAGTTACAATAAAAATAAATAAGGCAATCATAATTCTATATTTTTTCTTTGAAATCAATGTAAAAATAATTACTACAATAATCGCCAAATATGCTCCTCGAGAGAATGTAAGGATAGTTAAAATAAGGGGTATTGTTACTAAGATGTATTTAAAAAAACGATTTAAATATTTAAAATCCTCAGAAGCATATAAATACCATGCAATAATAAAAAGAATTGATGCTGCAATTGGTGGTTCTAAATATAACCCAACTAGTCGATAGATATGCGGATCCCATCCAAGGTAGGCTAAATTTCCAATATTTGGATAAAAAAAATACTGTATTAGCGATGTAAAAATTACCCATACAACAAATAAAAAAATAACTTTATTAAAATTAGAATTCTTAACATTTGTTAGATGGTAAGAAAAGTAAATTCCAAAAAGAAAATATACGATAAGTCGAGTCAAATACAATACTGCAATAATATTTTCTTGAACATTATAGCTATTGATTGAAAATAATAGCGAAGCGAGAGTCCATGAAATAAAAATTAATGAGTATCGCTGCCAACCAGATTTAAAAAGTGGTAAAGTTTTATACTTTAAAAAAAGAAGTGCGACTAAAATTATTAAGAATAGTTCGTAAGAGTAAAAAAAGATTGGTCTGTCAGGAATTGAAATCCTTCCAAGTTGTCCAAAACTAAGAAAAAATAGAGTAAGAAGTAAGAAAAAATTGAAAATTTTATTCATACACTCATGTTATATAATTTGGATTTTACGAGAAATGAGTGAAAACTCATGATGAATGAGTAAATAAATCCTTGAGCTCCATCTCTAAAACCTTGTTTATAAAAATAAGTATAGAAGAATTTAAACAAAGGAATAAAAATTAGTTCAAGCCAGCTTGTTCGCATCCCCTTATCATGAAGCTCTTTAGCACGATAATTACTATAGAGGTTAACCTTCTTGACAAATTCCTTCAAAGTTTGATGCGAATAATGATCTAAAACTGCATTTATTTTACCTGGTTTTCTATAAGCAATAAAAACTTCATGAATTGCTCCATTCCACTTTCCTGAACCTTTCTTTACTAAACGAACAGCTCCGTTATTAAAAACGTCTGATACTTCTCCGTACTTCAGAATTCTTCCCATGAAATGGTCTTGTCGACGTATCAAGTAGCTGCTAAATCTTGGGTTACATATAACAGATTTTACTTCTTTGGCAAGATCTGTCGAGACAATTTCATCTGCATCAATAAATAACACCCATTTACTTTTCGCATTTTTTAAACCTACCTCTCGCATTTTTGAAAAATTTGTTTCAGAGTTAATATCAATTATATTGGCATTAAATTCCGATGCAATTTTTGCAGTTTTATCTGTTGATCCGTTGTTAACAAGTAGTATTTCATCAGCAAACGTCAAAGCGTCTAAACATTTGGATATTTTATTAGCCTCATTTTTAGCTATAATTACGACAGTTAGCATAATAGTTTTAACTTACTTGTTGCGCGCATCTAGATTTGTGGACCCGAGAGGTGTCGAACCTCTGACCTTTCGAATGTGAATCGAATGCTCTACCACTGAGCTACGGATCCATTAAATGCTTTAGGCCTGCATCATGTATGCGAAAGCCTGAACTAATTGCGGACAGTTATCAGCTGAGCTACGCGCGCATGGACTTTTTTACTTAATATCTTTTAATTATACCCCACCTTCGGTTGTTTTTAGATAATAACTTCTTTACAATTGACCGTATGTCTATAATCAAGGGTATTATTACATTTATAATGGAGATTATTGAAACTATTGTTTTCGTCGGTTCAATCTTCATAGTGACATATTTATTTATCCTTCAACCAAATCAAATAAAAGGAGCTTCTATGGTTCCAACCTTTGAAAATGGTGATTACATTTTTACAAGCAAATTAACTTATAAATTGAGAAAGCCTATTCGAGGAGACGTTGTCGTTTTCCATTCACCAAACAATCCCGATATAGAGTTTATAAAAAGAGTAATCGGAACTCCTGGAGAAACAGTATTAATACATGATCACGAAGTTTACATCGAAGGCCAAAAAATAACTGAAGGATATATTTCGGAAAAAACCAACCTTATTCCTGGATCTTTTGCAACAGAAGGAATTCCGATAATCGTTCCTGAAGGGCAGTATTTTGTTATGGGAGATAATCGTCCTCGTTCATCAGATTCCAGAGAGTTCGGGACTATCCCTGAAAACAGTATTGTTGGACAAGTGTTCTATCGTTACTTTCCGGCTTCAAAAATGGGAGCTATAAAAAATCCCTTATCATTTATTGAACGTGTACATTTTATTCAAGAACAGAGATTGGCTCAATTATAGCAGAGTCATCATTTCTAAGTGCGTCAACTATTTTATCTATAAATTCAGTAGTTTCTAAAGTTGTACCTCGGTGCTCAATTATAATTTTTGCCCTTACGCGCGACTGGAGAATTCTAACTCTTCCTTCTAACTGATTTTGAAGTTTTTTTGCTTTCAGATTCAACTGCTTTGGAGATGTTAAATGATCGTCAGAGTTAACATCGAATTTTAGTTGTCTAATAAGCATTTCTGCTTGACCAGCAGTTAAATCATTCTTTAGGATTTCCTCATATGCCTCAATAATTTGCTGTTCATTTTGAAGCCTTGAAATTATAAGTAAATGAGTTGCTGAAACTGATCCAGAGTAATACCCGTCAACAACTAATTGCGGAATTTTTAATAATCTTATTATGTGAGAAATGTATGAGGGATGTCTTCCAATATTGGCAGATATTTCCTTAAAGGAAAGTGCTTTATCGCGATACAAAAGTTCTATTAATCTTGCTTTGCGAATAATGTCATCTTCTAGTTTTAACTTTGAAAGAAGTTCTTCAGTAGAAAGAGTTTCCATTAGAAAAAATTATACAACCTTGACGTATTTTTTTCCTTGATGTTGGTAGAACCTAACAGTTCCATCAACCTTTGCGTGAAGTGTATGGTCGCGTCCTAAATAAACATTATCTCCAGGCATCACTTTAGTACCTCGCTGACGAATAATGATTCCACCTGCAACTGCTTGCTGATCGCCATAGACCTTAACGCCCAACCTTTTGGATATTGAATCTCTATTGCCCTTTACAGCTCGTTGTGCTTTTGTATGTGCCATATTGATTTAATTATATCGAAGTTATCTTAATTTTTGTTAGATCTGCTCTAAAACCTGTAACTTTTCGGTAACGTACTTTCGACTTAAATCTCGCAACCCTTATCTTATTACCCCTCATATGATCCACCACTGTAGCTTTTGCGGTTGTCCTTAAAGTGGGATTACCTAACTCAACATCGCCCTTTTCTGTACCCATAGTCATTAGAATCGGAAGTGTTAGTTCGGACTCAATTTCTTCATGAAGCTTTTGTACATTTATTACATCATCTTTTTTAACAAGATATTGCTTTCCTCCAACTTCAATTACTGCGTGGGTTTTCATGTTTATTATTATACTTTAAAATATCTATTCTTCAAGAGCCTATCTTCTCATTCCGGTATCATTGCAAGTCCAATTATAAATGTAATCAAGGAAGATCCTCCATAGGAGATAAATGGAAGGGTAATTCCAGCAACAGGTAGAAGACCTAAATTCATCCCAATATTTATAGCCATTTGACCAGCAATAAGCGTAGTAAAACCTAATAGATAATAGAACTTATACCTTGTGTCTTCATCCGAGCTTAACATATCTTGTGACATTTTATAAAAAAGAAATATAATAAATAGTGCATAAAGAGTTATTACAACTGTGCCACCAATAAATCCAAGTTGTTCAACTAGCGAGGCAAAAGCAAAATCTGTGTGAAATTCTGGTAGAAACATTAACTGGGATTGCTTTCCAAGACCAATCCCCTTTCCAAAAAAAGATCCCGAACCGATAGCGATTTTCGACTGAATCATATTGTATGCTGCTCCAGAGATGTCTTTAGGATTAATAAAACTAATTACTCTCATTTTTTGGTAATCCTGCATTCCAAACCAAAACAAAGGTAGAAGTAATAATACTAAACTTACAGCAATAATTATCTGCTTTCTAGGAATGGCAGAATGTAATACCATTACTCCTAATATAATTATAATTATTAACGCAGTTCCTAGATCCGGTTGTTTGAGAATGATCAAAGTAGGAATGATAGTTGTGATCAATACTTTTAAAAATAAAGTTTGAGTTTCAAATATTGTTGTTGATCGAGAAAATAATTTAGCTAAAAAAACAATAATAAAAATTTTGAAAATCTCCGACGTCTGAAGTTGAAAAAAATATAAATTTAACCAACGTCTCGCGCCATTTGCTTCAGATCCGAACAAATACGTCGCAATTAAAAGTACTAATAATATTATGTAAAAGAAAAAAGCATTAGTTCGAAAAAAATGTTCATGAACTTGTAGATATTTAATTAAGAAATATAAAATTAAACCGAATAAACCAAAACCTAAAAATGAAAGTACAAGATCTGGACGTACCCCGAATAAATTCAGTACTCCAAATAAATATAGTAGAAATGGAGGTATTAGAAAAAAAAATGGCATAATGTGTTAATCTACTGACTAATCAGCCTTTTCTACCGTCAACTCTTCACCATAAGAAATCTCATCAGCTATAACCTGCTCTCTAATAAAAATTTCATTTTCTTTGAAGGCTTCAGGTATTACTAATTTTATTTTTTCTGACATTGTCATTCCATGTTTTTTTCTTTTGTTCTGGATTTTACGAAGCAAATCTCTTAGCTTTCCTTCATGTGAAAGCTCAGGCGTAAGAACAAGATCGTACTCTGTTTCAATTTCCATCATTCCTTCTATAAATTCTACTTGCTTAACATTTAATTCTGCCTCTATGAGTTTTTTATATGTCTCAAAATTACTTTCAATTTGGAGGGGTGATGTTTTTGGAATAGATATTTTTACCGACGCAAGTGGCTGACGAACCTTAATCTGAGCCTCCTTGCGAACTCTGTGCCCAACCTCAACAGCTTTACGAACAATATGCATATCATCAATAAGATCTTCATCGATATTAATTTCAATCATTGGCCACGATTTAAGATGTACTGATTCTTCTCCAGTTAAATCAGTGAATAACTCTTCACTTATAAATGGCATAAATGGCGACAAAACTATTGAAAACTTTGAAAATATGTACTGAATTGTTTTATAAAAATTAGCACGATCATCAACATCCGCAGTCGGTCCGACACGATCTCGCGACCTTCGAATATACCAAAGTGAAAGATCTTGAACAAATTTCTCAATTGCAACAGATGCGCTTTTTGCATCAAAATTTAACATTGAAGATTTAACCTCGTCAACAGTCTGAGTCAGCCTCATCAAAACCCATTGATCAAGTGATGATAATTTGTCAATATTTGGATTTTCATCGACAAAGAGGGCCTTATCAATTTCAGCATTTGATTTGTAAAATTTGTAAATATTCCAAATTAAAAGATAAAATCGACGTCGAACCTCATTTGCTGTTCCGTATCCGAAAGCAAGATTTTCAGCCGGATTTTGACGAACATACATCCATCTCATTACATCGACTCCAATGTCATCAGCGCCTTCATGGAAAGCTATAGAATTACCCCAACTTTTATGCATCGGTCTTCCGTCCTCCCCTACCAATGTGGCAAATCCAAGGACTTGTTTAAATGGATTTTTATCTTCAATCACTGTAGACATTGCAATCATTGCATAAAACCAATTTTTAAACTGCCCAGGAAAAGATTCCGTGATAAAATCTACAGGAAACCACTTTAACCATTCTTTATAATCTCGTGTAAACAATGGCTCACCTTGATTATTTTTTTTAATTGTTGAAAAAGGCACAATGCCAGCGTCCAGCCATGGATTTCCTACGTCTAAGATCCTAGATATTTCTTTTTTGCATTTGGAACAGGATATTTTTACAGAGTCGATATATGGTTTATGCGGCGTCTTTCCCTGAAACTGCTCCCAACCAGACACGGATCGTTCTTTTAACTCAGACTCAGAACCAATAATTTCAAAAGTTTTACAATCTTCACACTCATAAATTGGCAAAGCCAAACCCCAGTATCGATTCTTTTTGCTGATAAGCCAGTCATGCATGTTTTCGAGCCAATCAAGTTCTCGTTTCAATCCAAATGATGGCATCCATTTTATCTGATTTGCAACTTTTATCATTCTCTCTCGTAGCGTTCTGCTTTTTGGATCTAAATTTGATTTAACATCCATCGCAATATACCACTCGTCTGCGACTTTCCAAACCAACTCAGCCTTGCATCTCCAACAACCTGGATATCGGTGAGTATAAGGATCAATAAGAAATATCCAATTTTCTCCATTGTTTTCTTTTTCTTTTAGTAAATCAAAAATAATCTTTGGATCTCTTTTTGCATTTTTACCTGCCAAATAACCCATATGTGGAAGATAATCAGCGTTATCTGCAATCACTTCAATCATAGGAAGACCAAGTTTTTTCCCTAGTCTAAAATCTTCTACTCCTGCACTTACCGCTGTATGAACTAGTCCTGTACCTTCTGTTGTCAATATTGGAAGAATTAACGGATCGGTTTCAACAACAGTATGAAAAGTTTTTCTATTTTTTTCTGCGACCTCTCTCACCGCTTTTAGATCATCAAATGGGCCTTTGTATCGAATTCCTATCAACTCAGAACCATTTACCACTTTAAGAATTTCTATATAATCTTTTCCAAAAACTCCTTCAACCCTGTCTTTTGCTAGCCAAAAAGTATCGCCAGTCGTACCTCGAACCAGCGCGTACTCAATTTTCTTATCTGCTGCTACTGCGATATTTGCTGGAATTGTCCACGGGGTTGTTGTCCAAACTAGTAAATACTCATTTTCACGATCAACAAGCGGCAATTCAAAATAAATCGAGTCGTGAGTGACTTCTTTATAATCTTCGGTGAGCATCTCATGTTGAGAGATCGCCGTTTCACATCGAGGACACCAAGGAACTGATTCATGACCTTTATATACCCAACCATTTTGGTGACATAGTTTTAAAAAATGCCATATCATGTAGTTGTTGTCAGAATCCATTGTATAGTAAGAGTTATTCCAGTCCATAAAATACCCTAATCTTTTAGATTGATCAGTCTGGATTGCTGAATATTTATAAACACGATCCTTACAAAGCTGTACAAATTTTGCAACAGATGCAATCGGATCACCTTCAACCAAATTCTCAATATCTTTTTTTGATTTGAAACCAAGTTCTTTTTCAACCTCAACTTCCACCCATAAGCCCTGGCAATCGAATCCACTATTAAATCTCTGCTCTGAACCCAAAAGATTGTTAAATTTTTGCCATAAATCTTTGTAAGTTCTCCCCCAAGCATGATGCACTCCCATTGGATTATTAGCAGTGATTGGCCCGTCTTGAAAAGAAAATTTCTTGTCAGCACCATTATTTTTATTTAAATACTTATCGACAATCTTGTTATCATCCCAGTATTTGAGCCACTTGTGCTCCATGTGTACGAAAAATTTAGTGAACTGATTTGTTGTTTGATTATTTGCCATAGGTGATAAAGGTCTATTGTAACAAACACGTGAGATTGAGGCAATTAATTATATTACTGATCCTCCTTCAGGATAAGGGAGGTCTGTGACAATCATTTCCTTCTCAAAAATGCTGGGATGTCGAACTCATCAGAGTCTGTTGAAGTAATTGAAGGTTTTGGTCTATCAATTTTTTTGTCTTCTTCCTCTTCGGGTGGATATAATGAAAATTCTTCTTTATCTACTTCTTCCAGTTCTTTTTCAATTTTTGATTCAATCGCTGGTCTTTGAAACTTGAAAAGTTGAGCATTATTTTCATCAAATCGAGTTGCGATTACTGTAATTTTGATTTGATCAGTTAATTTATCATCAATTGCAGCTCCAAAAATAATATTCGCATCAGGATCAACAACTTTTGAAATCATTGTAGCCGCTTCATCAATTTCACTCATTGAAAGATCTTGACCGCCAACAATATTTATTAGAATTCCCTTGGCACCATCAATAGTCGCATCAAGAAGTGGAGACGAAATTGCTTGTCTTATAGCAGTAATTGCCCGCTTATCTCCGCTTCCAATACCCATTCCCATTATGGCATTTCCAGCATTTTGCATAATTGCACGAACATCTGCAAAATCAACATTTATGAGTCCTGGAAGCGTGATCAGTTCAGCAATACCCTTTACACCCTCATGAAGGACGGAGTCAATTTTTCTAAATGCTTCAATAATGGATGTTTTTTTATCGATTACCTGAAGAACTTTTTGGTTTGGAATCACAATTAAAGTGTCAACATTATCTTTTAACAGATTTATTCCATCACTTGCAGTGTTTTTTCGTGGTAGCCCCTCAAAATCAAATGGTTTTGTTACAACTGCAATTGTTAGCGCACCAGACTGTCGAGCAATTTCAGCTACTATTGGGGCAGCTCCAGTGCCAGTTCCTCCACCTTCACCACAAGTGATAAAAATCATGTCGGCTGTTCCAAACTCATCCTTCAATTTTTCACGAGACTCTTCAGCGGCTTGCCTACCAACCTCAGGATCTCCACCTGAACCAAGTCCTTTTGTCAGTTGATCTCCAATTTGAACTTTTATTTCCGCTTTATTATGAAGCAATGCTTGAGCGTCTGTATTTACAGCTACAAACTCTACGCCTCCGATCCCACCTTCCATAATCATCGAATTGATAGCATTTCCGCCACCTCCGCCCACTCCTACTACTTTGATTTTTGCCGCTTG
>Ga0100387_10000775_pt1 | contig 26674 bp, 21 predicted proteins | sample CryGeymeta201511_FD_81547 | JGI IMG/M metagenome (GOLD analysis project Ga0100387, IMG submission 81547) | Groundwater microbial communities from Crystal Geyser aquifers in Utah, USA - Crystal Geyser metaG 2015-11 | ecosystem: Environmental > Aquatic > Deep subsurface > Groundwater | place... | reverse complement strand
CTCGTCGCCCGTCGCCCTGGCGGCGCGTCTCCGCTCCATGACCCTCAGCCGACGAGCATGAGCGGCGCCGAAGGTCAGCGGGCGCAGGACCAGGGTCGACGTGGGTCTCCTGCGCCCATGCTAGCGAGCCCAGGCCTGGTCTGCGAGAGCGAGGGCCGCCCGCTCAGGTCTCGAACGCGGGGCGTCTCTGTCAGCCGCCGCAGGGTGTGTCGGCGGGCGCGTGGGCGAAGTCGGCCACCCGCCTGACCATGTCGTCGGCCGTGAAGAGCGGGCTCGAGCAGGCCACGCGGCTGCAGACGAAGACGGCGGCGCGGTCCTGTTGTGGGTAGCGCGAGTCTCCGTCCGCGTGAATGACGCGCAGTGGATCGCGCACCGTGCGGGCGGCGTCGACGAGGTGGGCCAGGGCCGGATCGCCGGCCTCGCCCACGGGGGAGATCTCGACGGGGCCGACGGACAGCAACTCCCACACCAGAGCCGCCTCGGCGACGGGCTCGGGACCGCGCCCTCGCAACGCCGCGGGGGAGGCCACCCTGCGCAACGTGTGCTCGGCGTCCGCGAGCAGCGCCTCGTCGTGATCGATGAAGCCTACCCAGGTCATCAAGCGCGCCATCGCCGCGTTGGCGCCGATGGGTTTAGCGTCCGGCGGGAAATAAACTGATCGCCTTCCTGCGTCGAGGCGCCACGCTCGCAAGGCGCGAGGAGCGAGCATACCGGGGGTATGTGAGCGACGAGCAACGCGGCGAGCGGGGATGGATCGGCGCAGGAAGGCCAGTTTATTTCCCGCCGGACGCTTAGGGCGCGCGGCGTCTGTGACGCCATCGTCCTCCGAGGCGTAGAAGCCTCCGCCATTGGGCTCCAAGGCGTGACGCGTCGCCGCGACGAGACGTCTGGCCGCCGCCAGGTAGCGGGGATCCAGGCTGGCGCGATAGAGCGCGACCAGGCCCAGTCCGAAGCGCGCCTGGCTCGCCAGGTGCATTCCGTCATGGGCCTGAATGCCGATCATGCGCGGGTCGGTCGAGGGCACCGAGCTCGCGTTGGCCTGGCGCACGGCGCCGCTCGGCAAGAGCGAAGTCCGCAGCCAGGAGTCGGCGGCTCGCCGAGCCTTGGCCAAGAAGCGCGCGTCGCCCGTCTCGCGCGCGAGGTCCGCGTAGGCCTCGATCATCAAGCCGTTGAGCTCGGCGTCCAGCGCGTGGTCGACCGGCGGCACGCCGTACCGTCGCCGCTCCGCGTCTGGGAGCTGGTAGTAGGCGAGGGCGTCCATCCCCGGCGGCAGCGCGGGCGCAGTAGCTCGTTGCATGGCGTAGAACCTGCCATCGGGGCTCTCGAGTTGTGCCGCGACGTAGCGATCTACGTCCTCGACGCGGTCGAGCCAGGTGGCGTCGTTGGTCGCGACGTAGGCGGCGCCGAAGGCCTGCAGCGCCGCTGCCTGCTGCCGCGTGCGCTTCTCGACCAGGAGCGCCGACCCATCGGAAGTTCGGGCGCCCATGAAGACGCCGCCCCAGACAGGATCGATCAAGCGGGTGTGGTCCTCGGACGCACGCAGGGCGCGGTCCACGCGATCACGGTCGCCGCGAACCTGCCCGCGCAGGAAGTCGAGGCGCACCGGCGCGTCGGGCAGGTGTCGGATCTCCAAGGGTTCGCCATCCGTAGCGGGCCGGGACAACGAGTCCGCCAGACGCACGGTGGAATCGCAGAGCTGACCCGCTGGGGTCTCGTCCGCGACCGAGGGATCGTCCGCAGGCGCGAGCGTTCCGGCTCGCGTATTCCTGGCGTCGCCGCGACTCGCCCAAGGCGCCTCAGCCATGCCGCCGCCGCAGGCGATCACGCAGGCGATGAGCGCGAGCGAGAGCGAGAGCAGCACACCTACGCCTGATGCGAGCCGACGGGTCACGACGAACAGACGCGCGTCGCCCCGGGTCGTTACGTCGCGGGTGCGCCACGATGGACGGTCGCCTCCCGCGGCTGCGTTCCCTCGGACGCGTGTCGGGCCCGACCGCATGACACAGCCGGGCCCGACTTCATGGACGCCCATGCGTCGCCTGGTCCCTCACTCGCTCAGCGTGAACACGGCCTGGCTGGCGAAGATGGGGGGCAAGCGATCCGGCTGCTCCGGAATGAAGGGGATGCCGTCTCCATCCGAATCGCCGCCGGACTCGCCGCTGGCCTCGCCCTCCGACAGCTGCATGCGGTCACCGACGCTCATGAAGAACGCGGTGTAGATGTTGGAAGCGTCCGTCACGCCGCCTTCGAGGGCAGCCTCGCGCAGCGCGCCTGCCAGTACGGCGAAGTTCTGGGGCGTGTACGTGGCCGTCGTGGCGCCCGCGGTGGTACGCAGCAGACCGCTGGCGGAGTCGTAGTAGTCCGCGATCAGCTTGGCGTAGGCCACGTCCGCCGCGTCCTTCAGCGCCGTGTCGCCTGTGATTCGGAACGCGACGTACAGGCCCCGCACGGCCGCCGCCTGGGAGAGCAAGCCGCGCTCGGTCGAGTGGCCGCTTCCGATCGTGGCCTGGTCGAAGTAGGTGCCCGCGCCGTCCGAGAGCGAGGCCACCATGAAGTCGGCCTGACTCTGGGCCGCCGCGATCCCGGCTGCCTTCAGCGGGGTTCCGTCGAAGTCGCGCACGAAGCCTTCGAGCGCCACCAGCAGATAGGCGCTGTCGAGGGTGTGCACGGTCGTGCCGCGCGTGACCCCGGCGCTCGTCAGATGCGCCTCGTCCACGTAGACGTTGGCCGCCGCGTCCCAGTGCATGGCCTGCAGATTCATGAAGATCGCCTTGGCCGTGCCCTTCATCAGGTCGTAGGGACCGGGCGTTCCGGTCTCGGACGCAGACGCCGGGAACGGGCTGCCATCGAAGACCTCGCGATAGGCCATGTGCGCCGAGTCACTCACGTCGCCCGGCGCCATCATGTCGGCGAAGGAGGTCGTGCCCCAGAGCAACGAAGCCTGGTCGAAGAGCTGACTGCTGTCGTCGCTCACCGTCAGGCTGTCCATGCGAGGAGGGAGGCCGTCGACCGTGGGTGCTTCGGTCACGGCGATGGCGTGAGGGAAGTACTGGATGCCCGCGCTGGGATCGTAAGCAGCGAGATCGATCGCGCCCAGACTCGAGCCGTCGTACGCGAGCGCGCCACGAAGGAACGCGACCTTGTTGATGGCCTCGGCCGTGAGCACCATGCCGATGAAGCCGTCACGGGTGTTTCCCCCATAGAAGATGTCGTTGGTCGGATCGAACATCGGGCTGGCCACGGCGTCCGGCGAGTTGCTCCCCGTGGCGTCGATGCCTTCGTCCGCCGCGTTGTGGAATGCGCCGAGCATGTCCTGCGCCCAGAGATATTGCTTCACCAGCGTCTGGCCCAGAGCGGCTGGAACCAGATGGTGGTCCATCAGGCTGCGGTCCCAGCGCATGGTCGCGACGTCGGTCCAGGCGAAGTTGGTGGCGTCCGCGGCCTGGGGCATGTGGGGATCGCCCGCAGCGAACTCGGCGAACTGGGGCCAGGCGTGCATGGGCGGCGTCTCGTTCGAGAGCTGCGCGAACATGCCAATGGCCTTCATCAGCTCGTCGTCTTCGTTCACGCCGTTGGGCGTTCCGGTCATCGATCCATCGAACTCGGTCGGCTCCATGGCCGCGGCCTGACGGATCATCGGCGCCCACATCATGTGCAGCCCGATGCCGGAATTCCGCACGACCGTTGCCAGCTGATAGCGCGAGTACTCGTAGTTCTCGATTCCCAGCACGTAGGCGCGATCATCCGGCGACCCCGGCACCGCGGGGTCGAGGTCGTCGAGGTTGTAACCGAGGGCCTCGGCGAAGGGCTCGCCGCTCTCGTTGATCTCGTTGGCCAGAAGCATCTGGTCGGCGGTGATGTAGCTGTCGACCGTGACCGTGGGCGGTGGCACGGCTGCGTCCACCCCTGTGTCGGCGGGCGCGCCGTCGGTCGCGGCGTCGTTCATGGATCCGTCGGTCGTGGTGGCATCGCTGCCGGCGTCCGTCGACGGCGAGCTGTCGTCTCCGCACGCGCTCGTGCCCACGGAGAGGAGTCCGGCAAGCAGCAACAGAGCGCCGCTGTTCAATGATGTTGTCGTCTGGTCTCGGTGGTGAATCATCGTTTCGCTCCAAAGGAAAGTGGCCAGCAGGCCGTGGATCATGAGAGTCGAATGGCGACTCGGATGAACCCCTTATGTGGTGCGACTGGATGCGTTACGAGAAAGACGACGTCGCACACGAGCGCCGCGGGGAGCTCCAGAATGGCCTCGCAATTGCCGTGTAACGGCCTGCCACGTCGGCGGACTGGTCGTGCATGCGTCCACGATGGCCGCGGAACGAGGAGATGAACATGGCAAAGATGTGTCCGATGGATGGTTGCAACGAGAAGAAGGGTCTGTGCATTCACGACAAGATGATGATCGTGATGGGGGTGATGGCCATCGGCCTCGCCACGGCGCATTGGGCGTTCGGTCTGATCTAGGTCGAAGGTCTGGCCTGAAGGGAGCCTTCGGGCGTCAGCCTTCGCGGCCGCCGTCCTCTCCGCACGTCGCCTGGTAGTCGCCTTCCAGGTCGACGCCGAGCAGCAGCACGAGTCGATTCACGAAGGAGAAGTAGGCCACGGTCAGCGTCGCGTCGAGGATCGAACGGTCGTCGAAGCCGAGCGCGCGGAGCGCTTCGATCTGCCGTGCCTCCGACGCGTGGGGCGCGTCGGCGCCCTGCCTCGCCCAACGAAGCAGGGCCGCATCCGCCTCGGAGAGCTGTGCTGAGATGACACCTCGCCCCAGCGCGTCGATGATCTCGGGGTCGTCCCGGAGTTGTCGCAGCGCCTCGCTGTGGTGCGCGACGCAGTAGGCGCAGCGATTGGCGGCGGAGACGGTCACGGCGATGCGCTCGCGGGCCACACGGCTCAGCGTCGAGCGCGCGAGGACCACGGCCTTGTACAGCTCCATGTGCGCGCGGAGGGCTCGCGGATGGAGCGATTGCGCGCGGTGCACGTCGGCGACGCCTCCGCGCGCGGAGCCGATCGCGGCGTACAGGGTCTTCAAGTCTCCGTCTGCGTCGTCCGGGCGGATGGTCTCGATCCAGGTCATGGCGTCTCCTCAATTCGTTGTCAGGGGGCGCCCTTGGTCTTCGCTCGGCGTCGATCGGCGGCAGGCTGCCGCGACCCCGAGCGCGAGGAGCGCGTGAGCTGAAGTCATGCGCGTCAGTCTATCTCGTCGGCCAAGGCGGCGAGCGACTCGAGAGTCAGCTTCATCTGCCGCACGTAGACCCGGCAGTGCGGGCACATGGCCAGGTGGAGATGAAACTCGAGGCGCTGCATCAGCGAGAGGCGCCCCTCGTGGTAGTCCGTGACCTTCTCGGTCAACGCTTGGCAGGTCAGCCTGCGGCTAGGCTCCATCGAAGTGCTCCTCCAGGGTCTGCCGGAGCTTCGAACGCCCACGGTGGAGCAGCACGCGCTGATTGGCCTCGCTGAGCTCCAGGATCTCGCAGACCTCGGCGGCGTCGAGTTGTTCGATGTCCCGCAGTGTGACCACCGCCCCCTGGCTCGGTGGCAACTCCGTCAGGGCGCTGCGGAGGCGCGCCACTGCGCGCTTGTGCATCAAGAGCTTCTCCGGTGTGTCGCTCTCCCAGCGGCGCGGAGGTGCTGCCCACGTGCCGTCCTGGCGAAAGCGCGAGGGATCCACGGCCGGTTCATGCTCGGCGTTCGGGCCGGCCCAGGCCGTGAAGGGCACGCTTCGACCCTCACGAACGCCCCGAGTCTTGGCTCGGTTGCTCAGGATGCGGAAGATCCAGGTCTTCAGGCTCGACCGACCCTCGAAGCGCGGCAAGGCATGAATCACGGCGAGCCAGGTATCCTGGACCACCTCCTCGGCCACCGAGCGATTCGGGACGAACACCCGCGCCAACCGCAGCAGTGCCCTGTCGTGGCGCTCCACGAGCGTGGTGAAGGCCGCTTCGTCTCCAGCGCGCAGGCGCTCGAGCAACCCCTGCTCGTCGGGCGCCGTGCGGGTCGTGACGGTCGACTCGGCGTGGGACGTGGCAACAGAAGCGTCGCCGTCCGCTCGCACCCGCCGTGTCTCGAATGGATCCATCATCACGGCGCATACGGCTCGCAGCGCACTCCGTTGCGACGAAAGTGTCCATTCGTTCCACAAACCTCCGCGGCTCGACGCGAGCCGTGGTCCCGAGAGCAGCAGCATCGGCGTCCGTCTCGGAGGTCGGGGCGACGTTACAGCCTCCACGAAGACCCGCGCTGACGACCAAGCTCGACGCGGTCGAGGGCGGCCGTGTTCAGCGCCCTGTCCGTCCTCGCAGCAGGCGCGTCGCCTCGGCCATGGCCGGCTTGCCACGCGGCGTGTACCAGCGGTCGTGCGCTCCGCCGGGTCCGAGCCAATTCCAGAACAGGACGCCGTCGAGCCAATCCGCGTCGAGGGCGACGTCCGTCAGAGCGGCGTAGGCCGCGCGCTGCTCCTCGAGATCGATGGGCATGCTCGAGGTGTAGTCCCAGGGATGCTGGGTCGCGTCGGCGACGCTCGCATAGCCCACCTCGAGCAACACCAGCGGCTTGTCCAACTCCCGGCGCAGCCGCGCCAGCCTGCGCGCGATACGGCGCCAGGATTCGGCGTAGAGGTTGCCCGAGCGACCGTCCTTGGAGCGCGTCAGGGGGAAGTAGGCGCTGACGCCCACCACATCGACGAAGGCAAAGGGCGCGCGCAGGTCGAGGGCGTCGTGGTTCGCCCCGTAGGCGAGGGGACCGTCGTAGGTCGCGCGAACGGAGCGCGTGAGCGCGGCCCAACGCGCTTCGCTTCCGGGTCCGGAGAGCGAGCTGAGCTCACTGCCGATGACCAGCATCTCCACGCCTTCGGTCTGGGCGAGCTCGGCGTAGTGCAGGAGAAAGCGGGTGTAGGAGCGCCACCAGGCATCGACATTCGCCGGGCGCAGGACGCCACGCCACTCGCCGGGGCCACCGCCGACGAGGTCGACCAGAGGCAAGAGCACCACGCCGAGGCGCGCCTCATGCGCGTCCCGGATCACGTGACGCAGCGTCGCGTCGGGCAACGTGTCCGGCGAAGACAGCAGTTCGACGCCAGTCACTCCCTCTTGCCGAAAGGACACGGGCAGGACGACGTCGCGGGCTCCGGTCGATCGCAGCTGCTCGAAGTCGGGCGGAAAGGCGAAGCCGCGTCGCTCGGCCTCTCTAGGGTAGAGCCCCACACTGAAGCCCCAGTAGCCGTTCGCGTCGGGTCCATGCGGAGGATGGATGGCGCCATCGTTCGCGCTCCCGCCCGCGCTCGACGCGCTCAGGCCCAGGGCGACGGCCACGAGCCAGACGCGCCTCACCGACCGACCTGTGTGGACGCGCGCCAGGCTTCGTGGCGCTCCCGTGCATCCAACACGGCCGCGCGCAGCGCCTCCCGTATGGACTCGGGGCTCGACGCAGAGGACGCGAGATCGAGGCACAGCCGTCGGCCCCCGCGCGCGCAGATGCGCTCCCGCCAGCAGCGATTGGCCGCCTTCATGGCGCTCGTTGCGTCGCTCGACGCCCTGTCCTGCGCCACGAAGCTCAGCACCACGGGCACCGCCGTCGCGTTCTCGGCGTGCCTCGCCAACTGCTCGAGCGTCACGCAGGCCCTCTGTGCCTCCGTCTCCGAGTCGATCCCCTGCGCATCGAGGGCGAGGACGATCACGTTGGGCCAGTGGCCGAGCGTCTCCTCGGCCCGGGTGGCGGTCTGCTCGGGACGCTCGTGTGCGCGCAGGTCGAGGCGATAGCGAACACCCTCCGGGGCGTCCTGTGCTCGAACGACCGAGACCGCGCCCGCGCCAACGACGAAGACGGGCGGCGCTCCACCGGTCAGGAACTTCATCCCTTGCAGGATCACGGCTGGTGCGAGCAGGGCCCAGATCCACCACGGAATTCGCCGCAGCTGTGCCAGGAGTCTCAGCGCGTCCTCCGAGGGCGAGCGGCGCACTCGGGTTCCGCCCGAGGACTCCCGACCTGGTCCCGGTTCATGCCGTGGTGCGTGCTCATGGGAGCCGGTCCCACGCAGCTCTCCTTCGTTACAGACCAAGCGGCGTCCGACGCGCGCACGGGCCGAGCCGCCGCGCGACGGGTCGTCTTCGGAGGGCTAGCTCTGGACGGTCGCGGCGCGTTTACTGCGCCGGTGCGCGGCCTTGAGCTCGCGATAGACGTCGTAGACCGCGTCGGGATCGCGGATGTCGATGCCCACGACGCCGCCGATGCGGCGCGTGACCTGCGTGCGAACGCGCTGGCGTGTCCTCTGGACGAGCTCTTCGTCCGCGATGCCTTTGACGCTGTTGTTCGCCAGGAACACGGGATGGGCGATGGCCTCGTCACTGTGCAGAAACGCCCATGTCGCACGCAGGCAGGCGATGCGGTCCTTGTCGGGATCCTCCGAGTTCTGGATCACCTGCTTGCAGTAGTGCTCGAAACCCTGGGAGTGGCGCATCTCGTCCTGACCGAGCTTGTGCAGGATGAGCTTCATCACCGGCTCGGGCATGATCTTCGACGTCCGCGTGTAGTTCGTCGTGGCCACGATCTCGGAGATGATGTTGAAGGTGAGCATCTCGACCCGTGAGCCCGTCATCGGGGTGATCTTGCGACCCTGACGGAAGAACTTCGCGCTCAGTGGGTGATCCACGTGCGACAGCCACTTCGCCAGGACGTGCGGATGCTTGGTCTCCTCGTACAGCCAGACCGCGAGCCACTGCGTGAAGTCGATGTCGTCTTCGAACAGGTTCATGAAGGAGTGTGTGGCCGAGTAGGTCGTGAGCTCGCCGAAAGCGATCCCCTGCACCAATCCGATCAGTCGGTCGTCGACCACGGAACGGTCGATCGTCTCCCACGGGATGTCGGACATCTTCCAGCGGGCATTCTCGGCCACATCGTAGAGCTCGTAGTAGCTGAGCTGACTCAGGATGTCGTCGACCTCGCGGCCATGACTAGGCGGCATGCTGCTCTCCCAGGATTCTGGCGGGGCTCTTCGCCCGAATGAAAGACTGCGCTGTCGAACCACGTAGCTCGACCATCAACCTCTTGGGCGCCGTGCCCGGATGGTGGAACATCGCTCCCCGCAGTGGGCATGGCCGACACGATAGCGGACTCCCCCGCTTCGCGCCGGAAGAATCGGCCAGGCTTCCTCCGCGCCCGGTCACGTTGTGTTGGGGTCCCAACGCGCTCGAGCGCGGTTGGGCGACCATGAGCGACTCCCGGTCGGATAGGTGATCCATCGAGGGGATGGCCATGGAAGAGCAGATTCAGACGCCCAGCGACGCCCTGGGCTACGTGTCCACCTCGCCATGAGGTCTCGCACTTCCGGCAGGCGCGCCAGGGACGTAAGCTCCCGGCCCCAGGAGGCAGCCATGGCGGATCCCGCGTTTCTCTCCCGACTCCAAGATGACCTCGAAGGCTTGCGCGACGCGGGGCTGTACAAGGCCGAGCGCGTGCTCGTTTCGCCCCAGAGCGCGGCCATCCGCGTGGAGGGCGGACGCGAGGTCATCAACTTCTGCGCCAACAACTACCTCGGCCTGGCCGATCATCCGAAGCTGGTCGAGGCGGCCCAGGCTGCGCTCTCCGAGCTCGGCTTCGGCATGAGCTCCGTGCGCTTCATCTGTGGCACCCAGAGCGTGCACAAGGAGCTCGAGCGTCGGCTCTCGGCCTTCCTCGGCACCGACGACACCATCCTCTACTCGTCCTGCTTCGACGCCAACGGGGGTCTCTTCGAGGCGCTGCTCGACAGCGAGGACGCGATCATCAGCGACGCGCTGAACCACGCCTCGATCATCGACGGCGTGCGCCTGTGCAAGGCCAGGCGCTACCGCTACGCCAACGCCGACATGGCCGACCTGCGCGTGCAGCTCGAGCAGGCCAAGAAGGATGGCTGCCGTACGATCCTGATCGCCACCGACGGCGTCTTCTCCATGGACGGCATCCTCGCGCCGCTAGCCGCCATCTGCGACCTCGCCGAAGAGTACGGCGCGCTCACCATGGTCGACGACTCGCACGCGGTCGGCTTCGTGGGCGAGGGCGGACGTGGCACCCCCGAGGCCTGCGGCGTGAGGGGTCGCGTCGACATCATCACGGGCACGCTGGGCAAGGCCCTGGGCGGCGCGTCGGGCGGCTACACGGCGGCGCGCGGACCCATCGTGGAGTGGCTCCGTCAGCGCTCACGCCCCTATCTCTTCAGCAACACGCTCGCGCCCGTGATCGCCCAGACCACGCTCGCCGTGCTCGACATGCTCGAAGGCGGTGGCGAGCTGCGCGTGAAGCTGCGCCAGAACGCCGAGCGCTTCCGCGCGGGCATGCAGAAGGCCGGTTTCGATCTCGTGCCCGGCAGTCATCCCATCATCCCCGTCATGCTCGGCGACGCGAAGCTCGCGGGCGACATGGCCGAGCTGCTGCTCGAAGAGGGCATCTATGTGATCGGCTTCTCCTTCCCCGTGGTGCCCAAGGGCGCGGCGCGCATTCGCTGCCAGATGTCCGCGGCCCACGAGTTCGAACACATCGACCGCGCCATCGCGGCCTTCACCAAGGCGGGCAAGCAGCTCGGGGTGATCTCGTGAACACAGGCGCGAACGCGCGGAGGACGTGGCGATGAAGGCCTTGATCAAGAAGGAGCCCGTCGAGGGCATCTGGATGAGCGACGAGCCCGAGCCCGAGGTGGGCCCCAACGACGTCAAGATTCGCATCAAGAAGACGGCCATCTGCGGCACGGACGTGCACATCTACAACTGGGACGAGTGGTCGCAGCGAACGGTGCCGGTGCCCATGATCACGGGCCACGAGTTCGTCGGCGAGGTGGTCGAGATGGGCTCGCAGGTCGTCGGCTTCGAGCACGGACAACGCGTCTCGGGCGAGGGCCACATCACCTGTGGTCATTGCCGCAACTGCCGCGCCGGCAAGCGACACCTCTGCCGCAACACGCAGGGTGTGGGCGTGAATCGCCCCGGCTGCTTCGCCGAGTACCTCGTCATCCCCGCGGGCAACGCCTTCCCGCTGCCGGACTCCATCTCCGATGACGTCGCCTCCTTCCTCGACCCGCTCGGCAACGCCACGCACACGGCGCTCTCCTTCGACATGGTGGGCGAGGACGTGTTGATCACGGGGGCCGGTCCCATCGGCTGCATGGCCGCGGCCATCGCGCGTCACGTCGGTGCGCGCCACGTCGTGCTCACGGACGTGAACGACTACCGCCTCGAGCTCGGACGACGCATGGGCGCCTCGCGTGTGTTGAACGTGACCCGTGAGAAGATCGAAGACGTGATGGCGCAGCTCGGCATGACCGAGGGCTTCGACGTCGGCCTCGAGATGAGCGGCAATGCGTCCGCGTTGAAGAGCATGCTCGCGACCATGAACAACGGCGGTCGCGTCGCCATCCTCGGCATCCCGCCGGGCGAAGTCGCCATCGACTGGAGCCGCGTGATCTTCAAGGGCCTCATCCTCAAGGGCATCTACGGCCGAGAGATGTTCGAGACCTGGTACAAGATGCGCAGCATGCTCCAGAGCGGCCTCGACGTGACGCCGATCCTCACCCACCACTTCCACGTCGACGACTTCCAGAAGGGCTTCGATGTGATGCGGTCGGGGTGCAGCGGCAAAGTCGTCCTCGACTGGTCGTGAGCCCAGCCGGGGCCGAGACCCGGCTTACGTCCGCGCCACGACCCTCGCGGTACGTGTGTACCGCTTCGGCCCGCGGCTGTGGGCGCGCTCGCGTCTCGACCTCGTCTGAACTCACGACCGGGTGAGCCGTCGACGTCCCCGCGTCGCTCCGTACGCGGCCCGCGATGAACGTCGGGCCCTGCGCCTCCCCGTGCGACCCTACTCCTTCGCGAGGAAGGGGTAGCCGTGGTCGCGCGGCGGGACGAGGGTCTCTTTGATCGAGCGCGGGCTCACCCAGCGTAGGAGGTTGGACGCGGCGCCCGCCTTGTCGTTGGTGCCGCTGGCGCGGCCGCCGCCGAAGGGTTGCTGGCCGACGACGGCGCCCGTGGGCTTGTCGTTGATGTAGAAGTTGCCGGCGGCGAAGCGCAGCTTGTCCATGGCGTGCACGATGGCCGCGCGGTCGCGGGCGAAGATCGCGCCCGTGAGGCCGTAGGGGGTGGAGCTGTCCGTGAGCTCGAGCACCTGCTCGAAGTCGGCGTCTTCGTACACGTAGACGCTGAGGATCGGTCCGAAGATCTCCTCGCGCATCAGTCGGTGCTTGGGGTCGTCTACCTCGACCAGGGTCGGCGGGATGAAGTAGCCCACCGAGTCGTCCGGCTTGCCCTTCGTCAGCACCTTGGCCGTCTGCTGCGCGAGCTCGAAGTAGCCTTTGATCTTGTCGAAGGCGCGCTTGTCGATCACGGCGCTCATGAAGTTGCCGAAGTCGCGCACGTCGCCCACGCCGAGCTTCGCGCTGCGCGCGAGCACGTCGTCGCGCACGGTCGGCCACAGCGACTTGGGGATGTAGGCGCGCGAGGCGGCGGAGCACTTCTGGCCCTGGTACTCGAAGGCGCCACGCACCATGGCCGTCGCGAGCTCGGCCGCGTCCGCGCTCGCATGGGCGACGATGAAGTCCTTGCCGCCCGTCTCGCCCACGATGCGCGGGATGGATCGATAGCCCTCGAGGTTCTCGGCGATGCCCTTGTAGAGCGCGCGGAAGGTGCCGGTGGAGCCCGTGAAGTGCAGGCCCGCGAAGTGCTCGCTCGCCAGCGCGGCCCCGCCCTGGATCGGGCCTTCGCCGGGCAAGAAGGAGATCACCCCTGGGGGTAGACCCGCTTCGAGCAGGAGCTGGTAGCCGTACCAGGATCCCAGCGCCGAGGTGTTGGCCGGCTTCCACAGCACGGTGTTGCCCATCAGCGCGGGCGCCGTGGGCAGGTTGAGCGCGATGGAGAGGAAGTTGAAGGGCGTGACGGCGAACACGAAGCCCTCGAGCGGGCGATGATCCGTGCGGTTCCAGAGACCGGGCGCCGACTCGGGCTGCTCCTGATAGATCTGCTCCGCGAAGGCCACGTTGAAGCGCCAGAAGTCGACCAGCTCGCACACGGCGTCGATCTCCGCCTGGTAGCAGGTCTTGCTCTGCCCGAGCATGCAGGCGGCGTTGATCTGCGCGCGGCGACGTCCGGCCAACAGCTCGGCGGCGCGCAGGAAGATGGCGGCGCGCTCGGCGAAGGGCATGGCGCGCCAGGTAGGAGCCGCCTTCTGCGAAGCGGCGATGGCGTCGTTCACGTCCGCGGCCGTGGCCTGATGGACGCGTCCCAACACGTGCGCGTGATCATGGGGCATGACCACGGGAACCGTCTCGCCCGAGCATCACTCCTATCCGTCGACGACGACCGGGATCCGCACCTGCTCGCCGGCCATGCTCTCGAGAGCCTGCTTCAGCTCGGCACGTTCGGCGCTGCCCGGCGCGTAGCTCAGCACCGGCTCGTTCTTGGGAAGGGGGACCTCGGCGTGCGAATCGATCATGAATGGGCTCCTGGGACTTGACCTTCTCTACTACCAAGGCGCGCCCAGGCGAAGCGTCCCCCCCATGAGAAGGCTCACGGGCGGAAGCTTGGCGCGTCGCGAAACCAAGGACCTGTGGTCAGCGACCGGCGGGAAATAAACTGATCGCCTTCCTGCGTCGAGGCGCCCGGCTCGCAAGGCGCGAGGAGCGAGCATACCGGAGGTATGTGAGCGACGAGCAACGCAGCGAGCCGGGATGGATCGGCGCAGGAAGGCCAGTTTATTTTCCGGCGGTCGCTCAGTCAGACGCCGAGCGGCCAGGTGAGGCGTTCGAGCGTGGGCGCGATGTGGTCGAGGGCGTGGCGCACTTCGGGCATGGTCGCGCGCTCGCGTCCATCGCGGCGCAGGCAGCGGCGCAGCACTTCCGCGAGTCCGGCGGTGCGTGGGTCCGTGGTCAGGGCGCCGACTCGCGGCGGCATTCCGTCGTGGCTGACGTGGGAGGTGATCAATCCCAGCTCCGAGGGCGCGCTGAAGAGGGTCTGCGTGGTGAGGATCTCGTAGCAGACGCAGCCGAAGGCGTAGACGTCGGCGGGCGCCGCCTCGGCCTCGCCCTGGCTGCGGTCGCTGAGGCCCCAGATCTCGGGCGCGCCGTACTCGCCCGTGCCGCAGCCCGGTCGCAGGTGCCGCCCCGCCAGGCCGAAGTCCACCAGCACGGGCAGCGTGTGCGGGTCGCCGCCGTTGGCGCGCATGATCACGTTCGACGGCTTCACGTCGAGGTGTGCCACGCCGACGCCGTGCATGGCCTCGAGCCCGCTTGCGATGCCGAGCAGGATGTCCAGGGCGGCGCTCATCTTCAGGCCGCCCTTCTCCAGGAAGCGCTCCAGGGTTGGGCCCTCGATCAGCTCCATCACCAGAATGGGCTTGGGGCGCGCGCCGGCGTCGAAGGTGATGAAGGACGCGAGGTGTGCGTCGCGCGGCACGGCCAGGAGCGCTCCCGCCTCCTGACGGAAGAGGTCGAGGAACTCCTCCTCCGAGAGCGTGCGCGCCGCGGCGCCGCTGTAGTCCGGCACCTTCAGCGCCACGCGCTCGGCGCCGAACGCGTCGCGCTCCTCCGCGCGCTCGGCCACGAACACGGAACCCACCGCGCCCGATCCGATGGCGCGTAGCACGCGGAAGCCACCGAGGGTGCGACTCGGGGGCATCCAAGGAGGCAAGGGCGCTTCTTTGGGCGGCGCGGGCAGGAAGCTCGTGTACGTGCGTCGCGGCGCGTCGTCGGGCAGGTCGCGCAGGCGCTCGAAGGTCAGCGCCGCCACGTTCGAGATGGCGTGGGGCAGATCCCGCGCGACCGCCACCTTGGCCGCCTCGACGGCGTCGTCCAGGGCCTCGCGAGAGCCAGAGCGCGCACGTTCCAGACACACCTCGAGGTAGCGCACGGCCGCGGGGGATTCCGTCTCTTCGTCGCGCATGCGCTCGCCCAGGCGTCGTCGGGCGCCGAGGACGAGCTGCGCCAGGGCGTGGATGGCCGAGGCGAAGGTGTCGAGGGGCGTCTCCCCGGCGCGTTCACTGAGCTCTGCCAGGGAGCCCGAGCAGGCGACGTTCTCGAGCGCGCGCGCGAAGTCGAGCAGGCCCGAGCGCAGCGCTTCGACCCGTGGCGAGCTCGCGATGGGCAGCTCGTTGGCCAGGTCGAGCAGACCGTCGAGGGCCAGCCTGAGCCCACCGCCGGAGGGCTCGGCGTTGGCCGTCACCTCCGCGAGTCGGGCGTAGGCGCAGAGCGCGGCGTCGATCTCCGGCACCATGGAGGCCTCCGCCATGGTCGTCAGATCCACCTGCGCGTCGAGGTGCGCGCCGACGCTCAAGACCACGTCCGAGACCTCGGCCAGATCCTCGCGCACGAGGGCGTCTCCGGCGCGTGAAGCCGCAGCGCACAGGGCGCGGCGCAGGGGCGTGCGCGCGTCCTTGCTGGCGCGGTTGTAGAGCACGCGCGCGGTCAGCAGGCGTCGACTACGCAAGAGCTCCGAGCGCTCCTCGACGTTGGGTCCATCGGCGTCCACCAGGTGCAGGAGCGTGCGCAGGCGACGCAGACGCAGCGTGAAGTGCTCGACCTCGCCGGGCTCCTCGATCGGATCGCCTTCGTAGAGCACGAGCCACTGCGTGAGGCGCTGGAAGAGGTCGCCCAGGCGCTGATCGCGTTCGTCTCCGCCCAGCGCGAGCAGGCTCTCGAGCGTGTCTGTCTCGAGCACGGCGAGGTCGAGCTCCCGCAGCGCGCGGAAGGCGTACTGCCGGCCGTGCTCCTCGTCGTGCGTGACGCTCTCGAGCAGGTCGACGCGCTTCAAGGCCTCCTCGATCACCTCCACCGCGGACTCGTAGGCGGCCTCGGGGCCCTCGTCCACGAAGCGCGTGAGCGCCATCAGCAGCTCCTCGCGCAAGGTGCGTACTTTGCGTTCGTCCGCGTCTTGCAGCTCGTCCGCCAGGCACTGCATCAAGGCGACCTTGCCGTCGTCGCCTCCGCGCTCCTGACCTAGCTCCTCGCGCAGGCGCGCCGACGCCAGACGCGCGGCCCACGCGGCCACCTCGGCGCCCACGCCCTCGCGGCGCAGATCCACCAGGGCCTCGATGGCGTCGATGCCGCCGCGACGGATCAAGGCTTCGAGCAGCTCCGTGACCGCCGCCGGTTCTGCGTCCGCGGCGCGCGGTAGGCCCAACACCATCGCCGCCGCCACGCCCCGGTCCTGCGCGAAGACCTCCGACTCGAGCAGCTGCTCGCAGGCCTGTCGCGCGCCCTGGGGACGCACGGCGATGCTCGCGGCGAGGGAGGCCGCGGCGCGTCGCCACTCGGTGATGCCCCCGGATGGTTTGAGGTGCGTGTGGATCTCGCGATCCATCTCCGGCATGGCCAGGCAGAGCAAGCCACGGGCGACGGCCACGTGGCGCCACACCAGAGACTCGCGATCGGCGAGCAGGCGCGCGTAGGCGTTCTTCACGCTCAGGGTCGAGAAGACGCGCAGCCCGCTGTCGTCGCCCTCGGCCGCGCGTTGAGCCGCCTCGCGCGCGGCGCGTTCGAGCAGGCGCGCCGCCAGGCGCCGTGCGGGCAGGGAGCCCGTGGACGGCAAAGTGAGCCACTCGCGCGAGAGGTCTCGACGCGAGATCAACGCCAACGCCAAGCCATCGGCTCGAACGCCGGCGCCAAGAGGAAGATCGAGCGCTAGCGCCACTCGCGCGCGCAGGCGCCGTCCGTCCAGAGCGTGCTTGGAGCCGAGCGCGAGCTGGGTGGCGAGGGCGACGAAGGTCGCGGCGTTTCCACCTCGCAGCCAGCGCAGGACGCGGCGGCCGAGCTCGCGCTTCACCGTGCCCACGGGCAGCGCCGCGGCGAGCTCATACAGCGCCACCGCGGCGGAGGAGTCGGAGAGCCAACCCAGGTCGTCGAGCAGGCCCGCCTTCAGCGCCGCGCGTGCGGAGGCCTCGAGCGCGTCAGGATCGAAGCCTTCGAGCGGCACGGAGCGGCGATGGTTCTCCACCTGCGCCGCCAGGGTGGCGAAGGATTGGCGGAAGAGGGCGCGCTGATCCGCAGGGTCCTCCACCGACGCCAGGTTCACCAACCCCGAGAGGTAGTGGCGCGCCTCACGCATGCGCGCTCTCTTCCGGGGGCTCGCTCGGCTCGGGGGCGCCGGGCACGCTGACGCCGATCTCCGCCAGCAGGCGCAGCGCGTTGCTGCTGCGCACGACGCCGGGACGCAGCAGGTAGTCGAAGCGCATCTCGCCGTCGAAGACCACGTCCGTGAAGTGGCGATTCTCGACCTTCCCCGGGCGCTCCTGCTCGAGCACGGCGAGGTTCACGTCATGGGTCGCGACCAGACCGAAGGCGCCGTGATCGAGCAGATGCTCCACCACCGCGCGCGCCCCCCGATGACGCGCTTCCTCGTTCGTGCCGCGCAAAAGCTCGTCGAGCAGGAAGAAGATGGGCGGCGCCTGGTCCGCCTCCGCGATCACGCGCCGCATGCTCTCGAGCTCGGCGCGGAAGTAGCTCGACCCCTCTTCCAGTGAGTCCGTGACGCGCATGCTGCTGCGAAGCCGAAGCGGCGGCACGCGCATGCGCGAGGCGATGACCGGTCCGCCCGCCAGCGCCAGGCAGAGGTCGAGGCCCAGAGCGCGAAGGAGCGTGCTCTTGCCCGCCATGTTCGAGCCCGTCACCAGCAGGGTCGATCCAGGTCCGGGCAAGCGCAGGTCGTTGGCCACGCGCTGGCCCGCGGCCAGAAGCGGGTGGGCCAGCCCCTCTGCCTCGAGCGCGCCGTCCGGCACCAGCTCGGGCATGGACGCGTCGGGGTCGACGTGGCGGAGCGTGGCGAGCGCGGCCAGAGCTTCGAGCTCACCCAGCGCCTCGAGCGCGTTGGGCAAGCCCTCGCCCACGTCCGCGGCGAAGCGCTCGAGGTGGTAGAGCACGTGGAGATCCCAGAGCAGGGCCAGGTTCACGAAGAAGTGGATGGGGAATTGGGTCTTCAGCTCCGACAGCCCGGCCCAGCGATCCAGACGCGAGAGCGCGTGCGAGGCGGGGCGCGCGTCGACCTGCAGGCGCTGCTGCAGCTCGCGGTTCAGAGGCGCCTCGAACTCTGCGTTCTCCGCGACCTTCAACGCGCCTCCAAAAGCCTCGACGTAGCCACGCCGCGCCGCCACCTGGTCGAAGGCCTCGCTCGCCACGCCGGAGGTCAGGACAGCGACCAGGGCGCTCAGACCGAGGCTGATGGCGAAGGGCCCGTAGCCGACCAGTCCCACGCGCGCGAGGACGAGCAGCGTCAGCGTCGTCAGGGGCAAGAGGTGGATGGTGAGGATCATCGCGGGCCTGCCGTGCAGTGCGGGGGAGCGCTTCAGGAACTCGAAGAAGCGCGCCGGGTCGAGCTTCTCGTTTCCTCCCGCGGCGCGCGCCTCGGCCTCGAGCTCCTGGCGCAGCTCCACCCGCGGCGCGAGCTCCTCCACCGCACGCTGACGCGCCTTCAGGCTCACGACATCGCTGGGTGCGAGCAGCCAGCGCAGCAACGTGCGTTCACCCGCGAGGGTGCGCGTGGTGTCGATGCGCGAGAGCAGGGAAGCGTGGCCCGTCAGGTCGAGATCGAAGGCGTAGTCGTGGTCCTTCGGGATCGCGCTCGAGGCAGGGGAGGGCAGGTCGATCCAGCCGTGCCCCGCGCGCTTCACATGGCGCTCGTGGACCTCGGCGCGCACGCGCGCTCGACGGATGGCGGTCACCAGGCGCAGGTGACGCGCGACCAGCGCGGCGAAGGCCAAGAGCACGAGCCCGCCCGCGCCCAACCACAGCATGGAGCCTTGGGAGCCGCCGGTGGCGAGGAGCGCGATGGCCGCGATGAAGCTGGCCAGGCGCGCCAGCGAGAGGCGCTGACTGGCCGCCTCCAGGCGCGTGGCCTCAGACGCGAAGCGCGTGTGCAGGGCCGCGTGCTCCGCGCGCGCGTCCGACCTCGGGTCGGCCTCGGTGTCGGGCTTCGTGGAGCCCGCGTCTCGGCCCGTGGATGGGCTCCTCGTCGTCTCGGGATTCACGTGGGTTCGACCCTACGGGTCGGCCGCTGGCTGTGCAATGACGACGCTCGCGGCACGACGCCTTGGCCTCGATCAGGGCCGATTTCGTCGACGAAGCGCGAAGCCGAGCACGCTGCCCAGCAGCAGCATGGGAGCCCTGGGTGTGTGTTCGCCGCCCGGGACGCTGCAGCCGCAACCGCCCTTCTCGCTCGCGGGGGCGCCCGCATCGGCGCCCGCGTCGGCGACAGCGGCGTCCCCTGAGCTGCCCGCGTCGTCGGGCGTGCCGATACACAGTCCGTCGCTGCAGGTCTGGCCGGGCACGCAGACGACGGTGGAGCAGAGGTCGGGCTCACACACGCCCGCGCGGCAGATCTCGGTGGCGGCGCAGGTCACCAGGGTGCAGGGGTCGACGCAGGATCCCTCACTGCACACGCGTCCCGCGGGACAGGAGATGCGCCCGCACGCGTCCGTGACGCACTCGCCGCCGGTGCAGACATGGAAGAGCGGGCAGACCACGCTGGCGCAGCGGTCCACGCACGAGCCGGCGACGCAGGCCTCGCTCGCCGCGCAGCTGGTCGTCTCGCAGCCCGGATCCACACACAGGCCGGAGGTAGGCGATGCGTCGCGGGCGTCGCAGGCGCGATCGGCAGCGCACAGGGGCACGCTCAGCTCGGTGCAGTTGCACGAGGGCCCGCACAGCGTGGTGGCGGCCGGATCGCGCGCCACGCACACCTGATTCGTGGGGCAGACGACGCCCGCGCAGGGGTCGACACAGGAGCCGCCGCGGCAGACCTCGCCGCTGGGACAGATGGCGCCGTCACAGGGATCGACGCAGCTGCCCGCGCGGCAGACCGTGCCCGCGGCGCAGGGCTCGGCCAGGCTGGTGCAGGCCGTGTCGACGCAGCTGCCCGAGAGGCAGGTGAAGCCGTCGGCGCAGCCGCCCTCGAAGCAGGAAGGCACGCACAGGCCCGTGGTGTCGTCGCAGCTGGTGCCGTCGGGGCAGCTCGCCGCCGGTGCACAGTCGAGGTCGCGCGTGGCGTTGCAGGGCTCGGGCGCGCCAGGGTGCACGGTCGGGTCCGCGTCGTCGCAGTCGCTGCCGCCGCAGGCGATGTCGCGGTGGCCGTCGCCGTCGGCGTCCACGCAGATGGCCGTGTCGTCCTCGTTCAGGCCGGCGACCGCGTCGAGCTCGTCGTCCGAGCTCTGGAAGGCGCAGGCAGCGGTGGGGTTGCCGTCGTTGCCCGCCATGATCGAGGCGTAGCGAAAGGTCAGGCCGCAGGGCAGCGCCCACACCGTCACGCTGGAGTCGGCGACGGCCTCGCCCGTGGAGTTGTCGCGCAGATGGGTGCCCAGATCCGTGCGGGCGGCGTCGGCCGCACCCAGCGCGTTGGGGTTACGCGTCCAGCCCTGGCTGTAGACTTGGATCATCAGGGCCGGGTTCCATTTGTTCGAGTCCGGCGCGCCGACGTCGGCGATCTCGTGGGAGTCGGGGTTGTTGGAGAGCCAGACCGTGTACTCGAAGGACTCGCAGGGCAGGGGGCCGTGGTCGGTCACGGGGAAGAGCGCGACGCGGTTGGCTTCGCCGCCCAGGTCGTAGATGCGGCCGCGCCAGGGGATGTAGAACCCGCCCTCGCCGTCGGCGACGAAGCTGCAGTCGTCGCGCGTGCGCATGACCTGGGTCCACAGCCAGTCGAGGCTGTTCGCCGCTTCGGCCACGCGTGCGTCCGGTGTGCTGATGTTGCAGCCGCCGCTGCCGTCGGGCGTGAGCGCGCCGGCGCCGACGTAGCAGGTGTAGTTGTCGAGTCCGCGCGGGTTCGTGGTCTGACCGAAGGCGCAGCCGGGCGAGTTCACGCCACGCACGTAGGTGCCGAAGGTGAGCTGTGGCGCGTAGCGTCCGTCGCTGGTCTGGAAGATGGCGTCCACGCCGCCGCCGACGGCCGCGAGGCACATGGCGCCGGTGGAGTCGACACAGGTCGCTTGCGCGGAGGAGGTCGCGGGGCAGGCGAGCAGAGCGACGAGGGCGGCGAAGGTCGAGACCTGAAGCTGGCGAAGTGGCATCGGCTCAGGGTAGCCGCACGTCGCCACGGCAGCCAGGACCCCCTGCAGCCGCTGCTCGAAATTCAGCGGCTCAGGACCGCCTCGGGAGCCGGGTCGGCGGGCTTGGGTGCGCGGAAGAGGACGGCGCTCTTGCCGCGGCGGTGACGCAGGAGCAGCGGAACGGTCGCGGGGGCGGCGAGGCCGGCGTAGAGCAGGCAGGTGTAGAGCACTTCGCCTTGCTCGGCCTGACCGGGGAAGAAGTAGTGCACGAGCAACAGGCCGATGGAGGTGTTGCGCACGACGACCTCGACGCTGATGGCCACGGTCGAGGGATCGTCCTGACCGAAGAGGCGACACAGCTGGGGCGCGAGCACGAGCAGGAGCAGAGCGAAGAGCGCGATGCGCGCGGGAGGCCACGGGCCATGCTCGAGGACCGCGAGCCGCCCGCTGCCGACGGAGCTCACGGCGATGATGACGATCAGCACGATGCCTGTGCGTACGCCGATCTTCTCCATGCGCCGGGAGTGCTGTGGCCAGATGCGGCGGAAGGCCATGCCCAGCGCGAGCGGTCCCAGCAGCCACAGGCCGATCTCGCGGATCACGCGCAGGGTCGGCAGCGAGAAGTCGTCCGGCAGGTGCTGGGAGGCCGTGAGGCGCAGCACGATGGGCACGCTGACCAGGCTGATCAGAGTGGTCAGAGTGGTGACCGCGAGGGAGAGCGGGACGCTGCCTTTGCCGATGAAGGTCAGCAGGTTGCTGGCGGCGCCTCCGGGCACGGCGGCGACCAGGAAGAGGCCGACGGCCCAGCCCGGTGGGATGCCCAGCAGCCAGACGAAGGCGACCGCGATCAGCGGCACGGCCACCATCTGGAGCAGGAGCCCCAGCGCCACGCCGTGGGGTCGGCGGACGAGCTCGACGAAGTCCCGGACGCCGAGCGTGGCGCCCATGCCCAGCATGGTGAAGAAGAGCTGCGCCGGGACGAGCCAGGTCTCGGCGAAGTGTTGGAAGCCATGCACGGGCGCGGAGTATGGCACGCCGAGCTCGCTTCGCGTCCTTTCCCATGCGACGGCGCGCAATCGTACCCGTCGTCGCTCTTGTCGTTCGCATCGGCTTGGGGCATGCATGGGGCATGGGCCTGATGCAGCTCAGCTTCGGTTTCGATCGCGAACGCCAGCCTTCGGCCCCACGCGACCCCGCGCCGCCGCATGTCTCTCCGGCGCACGTCGCCGTGGTCGCGCCCGAGCTCGTCGTCGCTTCCTCGATGGCCGTGCCTGCGGCGGCCCGGGCCGAACCGAAGCAGACCTCGAGGCCGGGCCGGCTCGAGCAGCGCGCCCGGGCGCTACGCCAGAGACTCGATGCGCTGGCCACCGGACCTCTGACGCTCACGGTCACCGACAATCGTCGCTGCATGGTGGCGGCGAAGACCCGCGGGCGCGTGCTCGCGCTGCGGCTCCATCACATGTTCCTCGAGGCCGACGCCCAGACCCTGAGTGACGTCTTGGCCTGGGTCCAGCATCACGAACCCAACGCGGGCATCCGCCTCGACGCCTTCGTGACCGCGCACCGACACCTGATCCGTGTGCTCCCGGTCGAGCGCCCGGTGAGCCTCACGCCTCGTGGCCGCGTCCACGATCTGCGCGCCATCCTCGCGGACGTCGCCTGCCGCTACCTCGAGCCGCCCGCGCTGGAAGGGCTCGACGTGCGCATCACCTGGGGCAAGCGCGTGACCCGGCGACGCCGGCACAGCATTCAGCTCGGCTCCTACGTGCGCGAGGACCGGCTGATCCGCGTGCATCGCGCGCTGGACGCCGAGTGGGTGCCGACCTACTTCGTCGAGGCGGTCGTCTATCACGAGCTCCTGCACCACGAGATCCCGGTCGAGTGCGTGAATGGCCGGCGCCGCGTGCACACGCCGGAGTTTCGCGCGCGCGAGGCGCTCTTCGAGCGACACCACGAGGCGAACGCCTTCGAGCGGGATCACCTCGGTCAGCTCCTGCGCAGCTGAGCCGTTCGCGCCCCTCGGGAAGGGTCGCCGACACGACGCCGGGGCCTGCGGAACGATTGCCGGTCCCGCGCCCCTTCATGATATGAACGGCTCATGACTGACTCGGATGGGAACTCCAAGGGCAACGGCATGATCTGGGTCGCGGCCGGTTGTGGCGGGCTGCTCTTGCTGCTGCTCTGCGTCGCCACGGGCTTCGGCGTCTTCACCATCATGGATAAGCGCGCCTCCATGGGTGGCTCGGCTCCCATGCCCATGCAGAGTTCCGATCCATCGACCGGACCGATGATGCCCTCTCCGGGCGGATCTCCAGGCGCCACCGCCTCGGTCGAGGTGACCGCCACCGTGACCTCGTCCACCGGCTCCCGCCCTGCGCCCGAGGGCGCCGTGTGTAGCTTCCGCGTGGAGCACCTTCCGCGCAGCAGCGGCTCCGGCTACTGGTGCCGCACCCAGGCCGTGTGCGGTGGGCAGCTGCTCTTCGGCGGACCGACCGCGGGCTACTTCAACTGCGACATGACCCAGGACAGCTCCGGCACGCAGATCCTCGGCGCGGATCCGGACACGACCTCCGCGGACAACGACGGCTCCTTCGCCATCGACACCAACGCCGGCACAGTGGTCATCCGTGACGACTCGACGAGCGCGAACGGCGAGTACTCTCTGGTCGCCCACATCAGCAGCGTCCAATGATGCGCGCGGCGCGCTAGCCTTGGCACGTCGCCGCTCACTCTCGCTGCCCATCATCCTGGGCTCCACGGCCGTGCCCCTGGCCGCCGCGCTCCTGGTCGGCTGGACCCTGCTCTTGGCCAAGACCATCGCCGAGAGCGACGACGTCGTCGGTGCGGTCTGGCTGCTCGTGCTCGGCGCCATCTCCTTCGCCGTCATCCTGGCGTCCCTCGGCCTGCTCACCGCCTTTCTGGTGCGTGAGATCCTCGAGGTGAGGCGACAGGACGGCTTCATCGACTCCGTCACGCACGAGCTCAAGAGCCCGCTGGCTTCCCTGAAGCTCTGCCTCGAGACGCTGGAGCGCGAGGGCGTCGAGCCCGCCCAGCGCGACGACCTGCACCACATGATGTGTGAGGACGTGGAGCGCTTGAACGCCTTCATCGACGACGTGCTCGAGACCAGCCGAGCCACCGCCAAGCATGGCTCTCGCGGCATGCACGTCGAGCAGCTGGACGTGCGCGACCTGCTGACGGAGTGCGCGGCGAACCTCGAGCGCCGGCACGCGCGGTTCACGGGACAGATCGAGGTCGAGGTGGAGTCGGGGCTGCGCATCGCCACGGATCGTGCGGCGCTCGAGCTGGTGCTGAAGAACCTGCTCGACAACGCCGCCAAGTACTCCGAGGGCGACCTGCACATCGTCATGCGGGCGGCGCCGGCGGCCGGCTCGTCCCTCGTGATCGAGGTGGTGGATCGCGGCATCGGCATCCCGGAGAAGGAGCGCAAGCGCGTCTTCCAGCGCTTCTATCGCGAGAATCGTGAGGACGTGCGTCGGCGCCAGGGCACGGGCCTCGGGCTCTTCGTGGCCTCGTCGCTGGTCAAGCATCTCGGCGGCAAGGTCGAGGCTCGGGCCGGAGACAACGGCGTCGGTACGATCATGCGCGTCACGCTGCCTCGCCAGGTCGACTGACAGGCTCACTCGACGCGCTCCTTTCTGGTACACCGTGGCCGTGAGTCAGGATCGTGAACGGCTGCTCGTGGTCGAGGACGAGGCGCACCTCGCCGCAGGTCTCAAGCTGAACCTCGAGCTCGAGGGCTATCGCGTGGACGTCGCGCCCAGCGCGCGCGAGGCCGGGCAGCGCCTGCTCTCCTCGGAGGGCTACGACGCCCTGGTGCTGGACGTCATGTTGCCCGACATGAACGGCTTCGATCTGTGCAAGCGCCTGCGCGACTCCGGGAATTTCGTGCCCGTGCTGATGCTCACGGCTCGAGCGAGCGCGGACGATCGGGTGCGCGGCCTCGAGGCGGGCGCCGACGACTATCTGGTGAAGCCCTTCGAGCTGACGGAACTGCTGGCGCGCGTGCGCTCGATGCTGCGCCGCTGCAACTGGGAGCGCGATGGTGGTGGTCGACGGCAGGCGCTCCTGGAATTCGATCATGTGCGCGCGGACTTCGACACCCACGAGGTGACGGTGCACGGCGAGGCCGTGAAGCTGACGCAGCTCGAGCTCGATCTGCTGCGCTACTTCGCGGAGAACCCCGGCCGCGTGCTCAGCCGCAAGGAGCTGCTCGAGAAGGTATGGAAGCTGCGCAACTACGGCGAGGCGCGCACCGTCGACAACTTCATCTCGCGCCTGCGCCGGGTGCTGGAGAAGAACCCCAAGAGCCCACGCTATCTGCTGTCCGTGCGTGGCGCGGGCTACCGCTTCCTGCCTGACGGTTGATCGCGCGGCGTCGGCGGCCTCAAGCGGCGGGTCGCGGCGCTCGTGATGCGATGGTGACAATTCACCCCCAGGCATGACCGAAGCATGACGGCACCGGGGCCACTCCCTGGCTACCGTCTCTGCATGCCCAACGCCGCCCCTGCGCCCGTGGTGGACGCGCTCTCGAAGCCGACGCATCGGCCCTCGCACGGAGTCGCGACTGCCTTCTTCCTCTCCCACCTGGCGCCCTTGGGTGCGATCTGGGCGGGCGTGCGCTGGCAAGTCGTCCTCACCTGCGTCGTGCTCTACGTCGTGCGCATGTGGGCCATCACCGCCGGCTATCACCGTTACTTTGCCCATCGCAGCTACAAGACGAGCCGCGTCTTCGCCTTCATCCTTGCCTTCGTGGCGCAGTCGAGCGCGCAGAAGGGCGCCCTGTGGTGGGCGGCGCATCATCGCGTGCACCACAAGCTCTCGGACCAGCCGGGCGACGTGCACTCCCCGGTGCAGAACAGTTTCTGGTACGCCCACGTGGGCTGGCTCTTCGCCGACACGGAGGAGACGCGCTGGGACAAGATCCCCGACCTCGCGAAGTATCCCGAGCTGGTCTGGCTGAACCGCCACTTCCTCGTGCCACCCATCGTGCTCGCCGTGGCCGTGACCGCGCTCTTCGGTTGGTCCGGGCTCTTCATCGGCTTCTTCCTCAGTACCGTGCTGACCTGGCACGGCACCTTCCTGGTCAACTCGCTGACCCATGTCTGGGGCCGTCAACGCTTCGACTCCGGCGATCAGAGCCGCAACAACGCACTTACCGCGCTGATCACCCTGGGTGAGGGCTGGCACAACAACCACCACCACTACCAGTCGTCCGCGCGCAACGGCTTCTACTGGTGGGAGGTCGACGTCACCTACTACGTGCTGAAGCTGCTCTCCTTCTTTGGCGTCGTCTGGGATCTGCGCCCCGTGCCCGCGCGTGTGCTGGCCGAAGGTCGTCGCCTCGACGCCGGGCGCCGTGCGGCTCTCGTGGCCGAGTCCGCGACCTCGTCTCTGGGCGCTCCCGTCCTCAACGCCTAAGCGTCCCGCAGATGGACGCGCGCCCCGCGCTTCTTCTGCTATACCGGCCCGCATGTCAGGTGGCGGCGCGTCAGGCAGCGGTTGGGTGAAGGCCCTCGTCCTCGGTCTCGTTCTCGTCGGCGTGGCCCAGGGGCTGCATCACTTCGGCGTCGGCTCGGTCTGGCTCTTCGCTTCGCTGCTGGCCATCGGGGGTCTGCTCGTCGTCTTCGGTTCGTGCGAGGCGATGATCGTATCCGTCGAGGGCATCGGCGAGCGT
>Ga0100387_10000765_pt1 | contig 26800 bp, 23 predicted proteins | sample CryGeymeta201511_FD_81547 | JGI IMG/M metagenome (GOLD analysis project Ga0100387, IMG submission 81547) | Groundwater microbial communities from Crystal Geyser aquifers in Utah, USA - Crystal Geyser metaG 2015-11 | ecosystem: Environmental > Aquatic > Deep subsurface > Groundwater | place... | reverse complement strand
ATAGAAAATAAAAATAATATATATTTTTCATATAATTCAATTGAAAAAGCAGTTAAATTATCTAGAAGATATGTACCTGATTATTATTTACCAGACAAAGCAATTAGAGTATTAGAAGAAGTTGTAGAAGTGGTAAAAGGCGAAAAAGTTAAACGTAATATGGTAAGCGGTGAAGATATTGCACGTGTAATATCTTCACATACCAATATACCTTTAACTGAGATAACTCAAGAAGAATCAGAGAAATTACTTAATTTAGAAGCTAAAATACATCAAAGAATGGTAGATCAAAATGAAGCTGTTGATTTTGTTTCCTCTGCTTTAAGAAGAGCTCGTACTGAATTAAGAGATATTGGTAGACCAATAGTTAATCTTCTTTTCTTAGGACCAACTGGTGTAGGTAAAACTGAGTTAGCTAAAACTGTAGCTCAAATATATTTTGGTAGTGAAGACAAAATGGTAAGACTTGATATGAGTGAGTACCAAAATAAAGAGAGTTTAAATAAATTAATAGGAGGTAGTGGAGAAACAGGGTACTTAACTGAAAGCATACGTAAGAATCCTTTTTCTTTACTTTTGCTTGATGAGATAGAAAAAGCACATGTAGATATATTAAACATATTTTTGCAAGTAATGGATGATGGAAGATTAACTGACGGAAAAGGTAGAACAGTAGATTTTACTAATTGTATTTTAATTGCTACTTCTAATGCTGGTACGCAGTTTATACAAGATAATATACAAGCGGGCGAGAATATTGGAAAAATTAAAGAGTTATTAATAAATAATGAACTTAAACAATACTTTAAACCTGAATTTTTGAATCGTTTTGATGGCATTGTAGTATTTAAACCACTTAGCCCAGAAGATATAGCCGAGATAACAGTATTACTTTTGAATAAAGTTAAAAAAAGATTAATAGCTAAAGGTATATACTTAGAAGTAAGCGATGAAGCTACAAAAGAAATAGCAGAAGCTGGTTTTAATCCTGTCTTTGGGGCAAGACCACTCCGTAGGGTAATTCAAGAAAGAGTTGATAATGCTTTAGCTAATTATTTACTTAAAGGTAGAATAGGTAGAAGAGATAAAGTAATACTCGAAAAGGGAGGCGAGTTAAGAGTAGAAAAAGCTACTAGATTTTAAATATATTTTATGTAAGAGAAAAGACCCTCGGGGTGAGGGTCTTTTTTAAATTTACAGAGCCAGAATAGTTTCGAGAAACTGTTCTCTGTCTACGGTTGCGACCAGAATATGGTTGGACCGTACATTGATCGCTTGAATTTCAAGCTTTTTTCCTTTGTTGATCGCTTGAATCTGTCCTTTACGAGTAAGATCAGTTTCAATGCCAGAATTTACTCCAGCATAAATGGAAAGGAACTGCGAGATATTGGCCTTGCGATGATCAATGTTCCGCTTAAGGTTTTTTGTGAATTTATTCTTTCTCAGGTTGACTGTCATGGAAATATCTTCCTTTTCGTCAACAACTGTGACGGAAAAGTAAGTATTTCTTACTTGCAAGGCATCGGCACAAACATAGGCGTAGTCAGATATAATTACATATCTGTTTATATTAAGATATCTCTGACCTTCAAAGGATAATATTATTTATTAGGTATTTTGTCATAATAAAAGGTAATGTGTACACACATATTGCACTTTCTGCTAGTCTAGAGGCATATGTCAAAAACTATGCCTAAATCAACTAAAGAAGAGAAATATAGATGGATTAAGCCAATTCTAAATAAAGAAGTAACTATTAAACAAATGGTTAAGGTTTGTCCTTTCTTAGGAAAGAGCCTTAAAGTACTAGTTAGCCAATTTTAAACAATCTGGAATAGTAGGTTTAGAGAATAAATCCACTCGTCCTAAAACTCAGCCGAGTGAAATACCCATACGAATTAAAGAAAGGATAATTGAGTTAAGAAAAGAAACTAAGCTATGTGCTAAGAAGTTAAATTACAAGTTAAAAAATGTATGTGCCTAAAACAATACTATTTGCCAAAAGTACCTAATTTTACTATAATTAAGTAAATCTTTAAATGATTACTAATTTTACTTATGGTTAAGGAAGACAGTAAAAATGATGATAAATTTATGGAGAAAATAGTCTCTTTTGCAAAGCGAAGAGGCTTTATTTTTCAATCATCTGAAATCTATGGAGGTATTAATTCAATATATGATTATGGTCCTTTAGGTATGCTTCTTAAGAATAATTTAAAAAAAGCTTGGTTTAAAGAGATGATTCAGTTAAATGATAATGTAGTTGGTTTAGATAGTGGAATACTTATGCATCCTAAGATTTGGGAAGCTTCTGGTCATATTGCTGGTTTTTCTGATCCTTTAGTTGATTGTAAATCATGTAAAAAGAGATTTAGAGCTGATCATCTACTCGAAGCTTCGGGTTTAAAACCTGATTTTAGACCTAAAGAGTTTAAAAAACATAATTTAAAATGTCCAGAATGTGATGGAGAGCTTACTGATGTAAGGGAGTTTAATTTAATGTTTAAAACTTTTATGGGTGCTGTTGAAGATTCTACCTCAGAAATATATATGCGTCCTGAAACCGCTCAAGGTATATATGTTAATTTTCAAAATGTTTCAAACTCCATGAGACTCAAAATTCCATTTGGTATTGCCCAAATAGGTAAAGCTTTTAGAAATGAGATTACTCCAGGTAACTTTACCTTTAGAATGAGAGAATTTGAACAAATGGAAATGCAATTCTTTGTTAATCCGAAAGAAGCTTCTAAATGGTTTAAGTACTGGCAAGAGAAGAGAATGGGATGGTATTTAGGTTTAGGTTTGGACAAGAAAAAATTAAAGTTAAGAGAGCATAAAAAAGATGAACTTGCTCATTATGCAGCTCAAGCTATTGATATTGAATATGAATTTCCTTTCCAGGATAGAGAATTGGAAGGTATTCATAACCGCACTAATTTTGATTTGAAACAACATGAGAAATATTCTAAACAAGCTATGGCATATACAGATTTAGAAACCAAAGAAAAATATATCCCATATGTTATTGAAACCTCAGGTGGTTGTGATAGAGCAACGCTTGCTTTCTTAATTGATGCCTATACTGAAGTGGATGCTAGAAGCGGTGATAGCGAGAGTAAACATGAGACAGAAGTTGTTTTGAAATTAGATAAAAGGTTAGCCCCTATTAAAATTGCAATCCTTCCTTTATCTAAGAAATTAGATAAAGAGGTAAGAGTAATCTATAATATGCTTAAAACTAAATATATATGTGAGTATGATGTAACTGGTAGTATTGGTAAGAGGTATAGACGTCAAGATGAAATAGGGACACCATATTGTCTTACTTTTGATTTTGAATCAGTAGAGGATAAGAAAGTAACAGTACGTGACAGGGATACTATGAATCAAGATAGGATAAGTATTCAAGAATTAAATGATTACTTTAGAGAAAAGTTTGATTAGTAACATTTGACAGAGTTAAATAAATATATGACTAAAAAAATAGAATCAATATATCCTGGAGAAATATTAAAAGAAGAATTTTTAACACCTCTTAATATTACTGAATATCGTTTAGCTAAAGATATTAATGTATCACCAAAACGTATTAATGAGATTACTCATGGTAAGAGAGCTATTACTGCTGATACAGCTTTACGTTTAGGTAAATATTTTAATACCTCAACACAGTTTTGGATCAATCTGCAGACTCATTATGATCTAGAGAAGCAATCTGAAGAATTATCCGATGTTTTGAAGTATGAAATTAAACCGTTAGCAGTAGGAGTATAATACATGTATAAACTAGAAACCTTAAATAATGGGATTAAGCTATTAACTGCACCTTTAAAAGATGATAAGTCAGTTACAGTTTTAGTATTGGTTAAAGTTGGTTCTCGAAATGAAACTAGTGAGATTAATGGCATATCTCATTTTATTGAACACCTTTTATTCAAAGGGACGACCAAAAGACCAACCAGTTTAGATATTACTAAAGAATTAGATGGAGTTGGGGCAGAGTATAATGCTTTTACTGGTAAAGATCAAACTGGTTATTACGTTAAAGTTTCTTTTGATAAACTAGAACTTGCCTTTGATATTGTTTCTGACATGTTACTTAACTCATTGTTTAAGAGATCAGAATTTGAAAGAGAAAGGGGTGTTATTATTGAAGAGATTAATATGTATAATGATAATCCACTTCTTAGTATTGATATATTACTTGAACAATCTGTATTTAGGGGACACCCTTTAGAAAAAGATATTGCTGGTCCTAAGAGTAATATTAGAAGCATGACTAGGAAAAATATACTAAATTATTTCCATAAATATTATATTCCTAAAAATATAATAATTGGAGTAGGTGGTCAATTAGACCAAAAGCAAGCGAAGAGATTAGCTAATAAATATTTTAAGAAATTTAAAAAGCGAAAGAATAATTTAAAGATAAATAAGCATACTGTTAAACAGAATCATTTAAGAGTCAGTCTAAAATACAAAAAGACTGAACAAGTTCAATTAGCTATGGGTTTTGAAGGTTTCAAAGTTAATGATCCTAGAAATTATCCTTTACTCGTTCTTTCCACAATTTTAGGTGGTAACATGAGTTCTAGATTATTTATTGAGATTCGTGAAAGAAGAGGCTTAGCTTATTCTGTTAGAACAGATTTATCCGCTTATGAAGATACTGGCGCTTTTGTAGTTTATGCTGGACTTGATAAGAAAAAAATAGAGTTAGCTATTAAAACTATTTATAAAGAATTAAATAAAGTTACTTTAAAATATGTAACTAGCGAAGAACTTAAACGAGCTAAAGATTATATTAAAGGTAAATTAATATTAAGATTAGAAGATAATGCTAGTTTAATCCAATATTTAGCTACTCAGAGATTATTTAAACCTAAAGTTGATACTTTAGATGAGCAATTAAAAAAGATTGACAGAGTAACTGCTGCTCAAATTCATAAGGTAGCGATGGAGATAATAAGATTAAATAAATTAAATTTAAGTATTATTGGACCATTTAAAGATAAAAATATATTTTTTAAATATTTTAATAAATAATTAAAACAAAAAATATGCCAAGTAAAGAAGTAAATTATAATGTAAGTATTTCTACTGGTACTTTTTTTAAAGTACTTTTAATTTTTTTAATAATTACTTTTCTTTATTTAATTAAAGAAATTGTAGCTTTAATTTTCATTGCTTTAATTTTAGCTTCAGCTTTTGATCCCTGGGTTGATTGGTTTCAAAAGTTTCGCTTACCCCGTAGTTTATCAATTATTTTTATTTACTTAATTTTAATCTCGGTGGTGGGGGCAGCTATTTGGTTATTAGTTCCAGCTATTTCCCAAGAAATAAGTCAGTTATCAAATAACTTACCTAATTATTATGATAAGATTGAAGAAGGCATTAATTACTTTAAAGGTGTAGCTTTAGAAAAAGGAGCAGAAACTACTTTTCAGGATAGTTTAGATACCTTAAGTACTACTTTAACTAGTGCCACTACTAAAGTATTTAGTACTATTTTTGGTATCTTTGGTGGAATTATTTCTTTTTTCTTAGTTTTAGTAATTACGTTTTACTTTACGGTTGAAGAAGAAGGTTTAAAAAATTTCATAAAATCAGTTAGCCCTTCTAGAATGCAACCCTATATCTTTAGATTGATTGCTCGGATTCAGCATAAATTGGGTTTATGGCTTAAGGGTCAATTAATTTTATCACTTATAATCTTTGCTTTGGTTTTTGTGGGTTTAACTATTATTGGCGTAGATTATGCTTTACTCCTTGCTTTTATTGCTGGCGTTTTTGAAATTATTCCATTTTTAGGTCCAACTCTTGCTGCCATACCAGCTGCCTTTTTTGGCTTTACCCAATCACCAATTACGGGATTTTTAGTAATTGGTTTATATGTTTTAATTCAACAATTAGAGAATCATATTATTGCACCTAAAGTTATGAGCAAATCTATTGGTTTAAATCCTTTGATTGTTATCATAGTTTTCTTGGTGGGGGCTAAAATTGGAGGCGTGATTGGTATTTTATTAGCTGTGCCTGTAGCTACAGCTATTTCTGTTTTCTTGAGTGATTTTTTTGATCGGAAGATAGAGAAAGAAGTAAGTCTTGAAAAATAATATTTAATATACAAATTTATGAAAAAAGTAATTATCCTAATTTTAACTTTAACTTTAGTTTTAGGTAACTTTAGCTATGTTAAAGCAGAAGATTTAGGTCAAAAATTAAAAGGTAGGTTATTATTACAAGTAGAATCTCGTGGTGAAGCTTGGTATGTTAATCCAGAGGATGGTACTAGAATGTATATGAAAGATGGTGATACAGCTTATTCTATGATGAGAAATTTAGGTTTAGGTATAACTAATGCTAATTTAGAGAAAATACCTATTGGTTTAGAACAAAGATTTGAGGAATTAGATACAGATGATGATGGTTTAGGTGACAAGTTAGAGGAAGCTTTAAATTCAGACCCATTTAATTCAGATACAGATAATGACGGATATTTAGATGGAGATGAAGTAATTGAAGGTTATAATGTTTTAAGTAATAGTTCTACTAAGCTTAGCTATGATACTAATTTAGTAAATAACTTAAAAGGAAAGATACTTTTACAAGTAGAATCTCGTGGTGAAGCTTGGTATATTAATCCAGTAAATAGTAAGAGATATTATATGACGGATGGTCCTGCTGCCTATCAAATCATGAAATATTTAAGCTTAGGTATTACTAATCAGGATTTAGCCAAGATAAAAACACAAAATTACTTTAATGACACTATTATTGATGAGGATGGAGTTAAAATGGATTTAAATGGTTGGGTTAAAAGTAATGCAAGTAATACTGGTTTTGAAATGAATTTAAATTTTTTATATTATATCCAGGATAAAACTTTGGAAGAAGCCAAAGCTGATGAGTTTGGGACAGCCCTATTTAGTATTATACCTTCCGCTTATTTTTTAATTTTAAATAAAGAATTACAGGAAATAGGTAATGTCGACTTAGAGGGCGATATGTATGAGTTATTGGCCTCATTTTATAATCAGCTTAATGAGAAATTCTTTGAAGGATCTGTTGATTATAAAGATAGTATTAATACCATATTAAACGATGAAAAAGACTTAATAGATTTAGTTTTTAAATCAAGTTTCTTTATTGATGGTAAAGAATATAAAATAATGGAAGCTCATTTAAATTATGACAATAATAAAGCTAATACGTATTTGTATGATGTAGATAGTAATGTGTCTGATTCAGAAGAAAGTAGCTTGTATGAGTTATATGATTTTAATGAGTTATTGATTGCAGATTGGAAAGAGTATACTAATGATGAATTTAAGTTTTCATTTAAGTATCCTAAGACATATCAGATTATCGATAGCCAAGTTGACATAATTCCAGCAGATAATGAGTCCCCGGAGATGTTCCCTGAAAAGGAATGGCTTCAACTAACTTTACAAGATAATACTAGATCCGAGAATCTAAGTTTACTTGTTCAAGTTAACCCATATAATTATGAGAATAATTCTGATAGAACTTACTTTTTTTCTAGTAGAGGTCTTGCATCTACCCCTCATGAAACAGAAGAAACGAACGATGGAAAATTATGGCTAGATACTTCAGTTAAAATAGTTGATAATAATTCATATACATTAAATTTTTGGTGTAACGAAAGTAATAATGATAATGAATATAAGAACGAATTTGTACGTATTATGAGAAATTTTAATTTTATTGGTCTTGAAAAATAATGTCTAAACTTTACATTGTCGCGACACCAATTGGTAATTTAAGTGATATTACTTTAAGAGCAATAGATACTTTAAAGCAAGTTGATTGTGTTTTATGTGAAGATACTAGGGTAACGCAGAAGTTATTAAATCATTATGAGATAAAGACTAAGACTTTGTCATATCATCAACATTCAGGAAAGATTAAAGAAGATCTTGTTATTGATAGATTGAATCATGGAGAGACTTTAGCCTTAGTTACTGACGCTGGTACGCCAGGAGTATCTGATCCGGGTAATAAATTAGTTAAGTTGGTCTTAGAAAATAATCATCAGGTTGAAGCCATACCTGGTGTAAGCGCTCTTACTACCTTAATTTCCGTGAGTGGTTTAAATCTTGATAAGTTTCTATTCTTAGGCTTTTTACCCCATAAAAAAGGTAGAGCTAGTTTAATAGGTGAGATTAATGAGACTAGAGTTCCTGTTATTTTGTATGAATCAGTTCACAGGATAAATAAGTTACTTGAAGCTTTAAATCAGGATAGATATATAGTAATAGGTCGAGAGTTAACTAAAATGTTTGAAACTATTTATCGAGGGAAAGTAAGTGACGTAAGTAAGAAGTTAAACGATGATAAAGTGAAAGGTGAATTTGTAGTTATTATTGATAAATAAATGTTAGTTGAATTAAAGAGAGATATAAGATTGTTGTCTGATTCAGTTAAAGCACCAGTTGCTCAAAGATTTTTTAAGACAGGAAAAGGTCAATATGGAGAAGGGGATATATTTTTAGGTCTAGTGGTGCCTAAACAAAGGACTTTAGCAAAGAAATATCGAGCTTTAGAGTTTAAAGGGATTGAGAGTCTATTACATAGCTCAATTCATGAATACCGTTTGATTGCTCTTTTCATCTTGATTGATCAATATAAAAGAAATGATGAAAAAAAGAAATTTTTTGATTTCTATATAAAAAATATTAAGTATATTAATAATTGGGATTTAGTTGATTTATCTGCTCCTAATATATTAGGTGATTACTTATTAAATAAAAATAAAAAGATATTGTTAAAGTTAGTTAAATCGAATAATTTGTGGGAGCGAAGAATAGCTATTATATCAACGTATACTTTTATTCGACATAATCAATTTAATGAAACTTTGAAATTAGCTAGAAAATTATTAAAAGATGATCATGATTTAATACATAAAGCTGTTGGTTGGATGCTTAGGGAAGTTGGTAACAAAGATCAAAAAGTAGAAAAAAGTTTTTTAAATAAATATTATCAAGTAATGCCTAGAACAATGCTTAGATATGCTATAGAAAAGTTTAACAAAAAGCAGAGATCCTTTTATATGAAGAAATAAAAATGCCCGTTTAAGGTCACGGGTTTAAGAGCTGAGTCAGAGAAGACTTATGAGTATAAATATGTCAAAAGGTAAGTATTATATAACAACTCCCATCTATTACGTAAATGATGTGCCACATATTGGGCACTCATATACTACGATTGTGGCTGATGTTTTAGCTCGGTATTTTAGAATTAAATTAGGTAATGATAGCGTATTCTTTTTGACTGGCACTGATGAACATGGTGATAAGGTAGCTTGTTCGGCTGAGAGTAAAGGGCTTAGTCTCCAAGAATTTTGTGATCAAGTTTCCGATCAATTCAAAGAAGCTTGGAAGTTATTAAATATATCTCATGATTATTTTATTCGAACTACAGATCCAGATCATGAAAAAAGAGTTAAGGAGATATTTAATAGATTAAAAGAGATTAAAACACCAAAAGGTAATGAAGCCATCTATCAAGCTGAATATGAAGGATTATATTGTATTGGTTGTGAAAAGTTTTTAACTGCTAAAGAATTAGTTGATAATATGTGTCCTGATCATCAAAAAGAGCCAGTACTAATTAAAGAGAAAAATTGGTTTTTTAAATTAACTGATTATATACCTGATTTAGAAGCTAAAATAAAAAGTGGTGAGTTTCAAATCTTGCCTGAGTCACGACGCAATGAAACACTTGGTCTCATTAAACAAGGAATAGGTGATTTTAGTATTTCCAGGGGATCAGTTAAATGGGGTATTACTTTACCCTTTGATGAAACTCAGAAATCATACGTTTGGGTTGATGCTCTTTCTAACTATATTACAGCTATTGGTTATCCAGATGATTTAGATACCTTTAAAAAGTGGTGGCCGGTTGATTTACATTTAATGGCTCAAGATATTTTAAAGTTTCATGCTTTTTATTGGCCCGCTATCCTTATGGCTTTAGGTTTAGAGTTACCCAAACGTGAGTTTATCCATGGTTTTTTTACATTGGATGGTCACAAAATGTCTAAGAGTGTTGGTAATGTTATTTCACCTTTAGAATTAGTTACTAAGTACGGTAGTGATGCTACTCGTTATCTCTTGCTATCACAATTTTCTTTTGGTTCGGAAACTGATATTAAAGTAGAATTATTTGATGAAAAGTATAATGCTGATTTAGCTAATGGTTTGGGTAATTTAGTCAATAGAGTAAGTAACTTGATTGAGAAGAATTTTAGTGGTAGAACTGAGATTAAAAAAGTTAATATTGAGAATAATATATCTAAGAATATTGAAGAGTATAAATTTAATGAGTCTTTAAAAGAAATAAATAGATTAGTTGCTGAATCAAATCAATTGATTGATAGAGAAAAAGTTTGGGAACTAGTTAAAAATGAAGAAAAAAAAGCTTTTGATATACTAAGTGAGTTGGTTTCTAATCTATTATTCATAGCACAGCATTTAAAGCCATTTATGCCTGAAACTTCAGGAAAAATTGAAAAGATATTTAATAATAATAAGATTGAAAAACCTAAAGAACCTTTATTTTTAAGAATATAATTAACTTTTAAAAATATGACTTTCATTGACATCATTATTATAGTCTTACTAGCTGGTTTTATCTGGAAAGGTGTAAGACTCGGCTTAATTGAAGCTTTGGGTGGCATTATCGGTTTATTTGTCGGTGTTTACTTAGCTGGCCTATATTACACGGATGTAGGTAATATGATTAAGGGTTTATTATTCCATTCTGATATCTTAGCAAATATAATTGGCTTCTTACTGGTTTTTATCATAATTAATCGAGGTATTGCTTTAATTTTTTGGGTGGTGGATAAAATCTTTAATCTCATTGCTATTATTCCAGGACTTAAGAGTTTGAATCATTTATTAGGTGGTATCCTTGGTTTAATTGAAGGCTTTATCTTTATTGGTATTTTAGTCTATGTATTTTCTTTCTTTCCTTTAACTGATAAGTTAAGTGCTAAATTTACTGATTCAAAGTTTACTCATGTTTTTAATACAGTTGGTAAAATAAGTGATCCCTTTATCCCTGATAATTTAAAAGATTGGAAATCAAATATTCCAGATTTAAATAATTTACCCAAATTACCTAATATTCCCTTTGGTTCTATACCCGAAAACATTAATTTTTTAGATAATTAAGCATGTTAATAGATACTCACGCTCATCTTAACTTTAATGCCTATAACTCCGATAGAGATGAAGTAATTAAAAGATGCCAAGAAAGAGGTATGGCTATAATTAATGTTGGAGCTCAGTTTGAATCAAGTCAGAGGGCCGTAGAATTAAGTAAAAATAATAATTTTTATGCTTCAATAGGTCTTCATCCTATCCATGTTTATGATGAAGATTTTTCTATCTTCAAGTATCAAGCTTTAATAGATGAAAAGGTAGTAGCTATGGGTGAAACTGGTTTTGATTATTATCACATTACTTTTAATAGGGATAATTTTAAAGGTAAAACTAAAGAAGAAATAATTAAAAAACAAAAAGAAGTATTTTTTAAACATTTAGAACTAGCTTTAAAAAATGATTTAGCTGTCGTCTTACATGGTAGGAATGGTATAGAGAATAGGGAAGTTTATCAAGAAATGTTAGGAATGATTATAGAACAGAATTTTAAAAGAGCGGTCTTTCATTGTTATGGTGGATCGTTAGCAATAGCTAAGAAAATAGTATCAGCAGGTTATTATATTGGAATTGATGGACCGGTTACTTTCAAGAAAAAAGTTGAAGAACTTCAAGAAATCGTTAAAGCCATACCACTCGAAAAAATATTAATTGAAACTGACTCTCCTTATTTAACTCCAGAACCACACAGAGGAGACAGAAATGAACCTATATTTGTAGAATATGTAGCCGAAAAAGTTGCCGAGCTTAAAGGTTTAACAAAAGAAGAAGTAATTGAGGCTACTTGGCAAAATGCTAAAAATCTGTTTAGATTAGAATAACATGGATATATTAACATTAATAATATTAATAGTCGTAGTCATTGGCTTTGCCATTATTTTTTGGTTTTTAAGTAAAAAGGGTAGTTCTAAAGATGATCAATCATTATTAATGATACATAATCAAATTAATGAGATAAGTAGATCTTTAGATCAAAAATTAGGCGATTCAAATAAAATGATGCAAGGACAATTAAGCGAATCTTCAAAAATCGTTAGAGACGTAACTGAGAAATTAACTAAGCTTGACGAAACTAATAAGCAAGTACTTAATTTTTCTGATCAATTAAAAAATTTACAAGATATTTTAAAAAATCCAAAACAACGTGGAGTTTTAGGTGAATATTATTTAGAAGAGACTTTAAGAAATGTTTTACCACCTAATGCCTATCAAATGCAGTATAAGTTTAAAAATGGTGACATTGTTGATGCCGTGGTCTTTGTTAAAGATAAAATAATACCTGTTGATTCTAAGTTTTCTTTAGAAAACTATGAACGTATTTTAAATGAGAATAATAAGGAAGAAAGGGAAAAGTTAGAAAAGGTATTTAAAATGGATTTAAAGAATAGAATTGATGAAACTGCTAAATATGTAAGACCTGATGAAAAAACTATGGATTTTGCTTTTATGTTTATTCCCTCAGAAGCAATTTATTATGATTTATTAATTAACAAAGTAGGAGCGGTTAAAGTTACAACCCGTGATTTAATTGAATACGCATTTAAAGATAAACACGTTATCATTGTATCACCTACATCATTTCTAGCTTATTTACAAACTGTTTTACAAGGACTTCGCGCCTTACAAATAGAAGAATCAGCTAAAGAGATAAAAGAAAGAGTAGAGATATTAGGTAAGCATATAATAAATTATGATGACTATTTACAAAAGTTAGGTGGGCATTTAGGGACTACGGTTAATACCTATAATATTGCCTATAAAGAATTTAAAAAAATTGATAAAGATGTAATTAAAATAACAGGAGCTGAATCTAAAATTGAAGCTGAAATTTTAGATAAACCAAGAATAGAGTAATGTATTTTATTTATATTTAAATAATAATAAAATAAATAGGCTTTTAATAAGTCTATTTTTTTGGCTAAGATTAGCTAATTAATATATTTTGGGGGTAATAAAAAGTAAAAACCCTTGATTTATTTGTTAAATTTATATATAATTATGGCGAAAAATTAAGTTTTTACTTAATTTTAGAGTATAATAAGGTTATTATGAATAACCAAGATAACAAGCAAAATAATGCTTGGTGGCAACCAGCTATCACTATTTTTTCGCAAGTAACTGGTTTAATAGCTGGCCCTATAATCATAGCGCTTTTTTTAGGTAAATATTTAGATGAGAGGTATAACACTGAACCTTGGTACTTTATTGTATTAACTGGTTTAGCTTTTATCATATCTTGTGTTAGTATCGTTAAAATTACTTTAAATTATACTAAAAAAATAGAGAGGGAACTAAAGGAAGAACAAACAAATAAAAATAATGAGTCAAGAGATAGAACAAATTGAGAATCAAGAAATAACTGATGAATATCAGGACGTTTTATTAAACGAAGCTGAACAAGACGAAACTACTGGTCATGTAGCACATGAACCGACTTTATTTGCAGAGCCGGTTTTTAATTTGGGTAATTTCACGGTAACTAATGCTTTACTTAATTCATGGATTACAGTTTTAATTATCATTGTTTTAGCTACCTATATTAGTCAGAAGATAAAACGCATCCCTCAGGGCATACAAAATTATTTTGAAATTATTTTAGAAGGTGCCTATAATTTAGCTGATTCAGTAACTGGTAGTAGAGCTAAAACTAAGAAGGTTTTTCCGGTTGTTTTTTCAATTTTTATGTTTATTCTTATTAATAACTGGTTAGGCTTATTTCCTGGTATTGGTTCTGTTGGTTTTATTGAATCACACGCCGGGCATGAAACTTTTATACCATTTTTTAGAGGTGGGACAGCTGATTTAAATACTACTTTAGCTTTAGCTTTGTTTTCAGTAATTGCTTCCAATATTTTTGGTGTTATCATTGTTGGTGGTTGGAAATATTTAAATAAGTTTATTAATATTAAAGCCTTTATTGAAATACCTAAGAAGATTAAAAAAGACCCTGCCATTATTTTTGTTAATCCTATAAAAGCCTTTGTGGATTTAATTGAGATAGTCGGTGAATTTGCTAAAGTTGCTTCTTTATCATTCAGGTTATTTGGTAATGTCTTTGCCGGAGAAGTCTTACTTGGAGCTATGGCTGCTATTTTTGCTTTTATTCTACCTATTCCTTTTATGTTTTTAGAAGTAATAGTTGGAATAATTCAAGCATTGATTTTTGCAATGCTTACATTGGTCTATTTTACAATAGCCAGTACAGAAGAAGAACATTAATTAATTTTAAATCACTAGGCGACTTTAAATTAATAATATCCAGTCGTACCCTAGGATTTAAAGAAAGGTAAAATATATGGATTTAGTTATGTTAGCTAAAGCTTTAGCTATCGGTATTGGTTCTATTGCCCCAGCTCTTGCTATTGGTATGATTGGTGCTAAAGCTATGGAATCAATTGGCCGTAACCCAGAATCAGCAGGTAAAATTTTAGTACCTATGCTACTGGCTGCTGCTTTTGCTGAGGCTATTGCTATTTATGCATTAGTTATTGCCTTTAGTATTAAATAGTTTGTCTCTTAACAGATCAGAAGATCATATTTATTGGTCTTCTGGAGTTAATAGATAAATAACATAAATATATGGATGAATTAATTAAAACATTTTATATCGATTGGAAATTAATTATCGCTCAACTCATAAACTTTGCGATTGTACTTTTTGTTCTCTGGAAGTTCGCTATAAAACCATTATCCAAAGTCATGGATAAAAGGACAGAAGATATTGCTAAGAGCTTAGATGATGCTAGAAAGATTGAAGAGAATCTAACTAAAGTTGAAAGAGAAAATGCAGATAGAATAGTTAAAGCTAAACAAGAAGCTCAAAGTATTATTGAAGAATCTAGAAAACACGGTGAAGAGCAGGGTAAACAGATGGTTGGTGAGGCTAAGCGAGAAGTGCAGACTGTTATTGCCGCGGCTAAAGAACAAATAGCCAGTGAAAAGAATAATATGGTAAGTGAGATTAAAGAAGATGTGGCTGATTTAGTAGTGAGAGCTACGGCTAAAATGTTGGAAAAAACTGGTAGTAAAGAGATTGATGAGAAATTAATCAAAGAAACATTAAAAGAATTAAAGTAATGAAGAAATTAACTGCTAAACAATACGCTGTTTCATTGTATGAAACTATTGAAGAAGCTAAAGGTGAAGATTTAAAAAATAAGATTCATAATTTTTTGAAAGTGGTTAAAAAGAGAAAAGATATTAAATTATTAAATAAAATATTTGAAAGATTTGTTGAAATATATCAAATAAGAAAAGGTATTATGACTGCTGAAGTTACTTCTTCCCATAAGTTAAGTTCGGAATTAATAAATGAAATTAAGAAATGGTTAAAGAAGGAAACAGGGAATGAAGCAGAGATTTATGAAAAAGTTACGCCTGAAATATTAGGAGGCGTGGTTATTAAATATAATGATACTATTTTAGATGCTAGCTTAAGAAATAATTTAAATAATTTAAAAAATAAATTAATTAAATAATAATTTAAAATTATATGTCTAGTAAAGATCAAATTATTGATGAATTAAAAAAACAAATTACAGACTTTAAAACAGAAGCCATTACCGAGAAAGTTGGAACGGTTATTGAAATTGGTGATGGTATTGCCAAAATATCTGGATTAGCTGATTGTATGTCACAAGAAATGCTTGAATTTGAAGGTGGTCAACATGGTGTAGCATTAAATTTAGAAGAAGATAATGTTGGCGCCATGATTTTAGGTGATTACTTGAATATTAAAGAAGGAGATAAAGTAAAAACTACGGGCAGAATTTTAGAAGTACCAGTGGGTGAAGCTGTAATTGGTAGAGTGGTTAATCCTTTGGGTAAACCAGTTGATGGTAAGGGTGAAATTAAAACTGATAAATATTATCCAGTTGAAAAGATTGCTCCTCGTGTTATTACTCGGGCCGGTGTTGATACTCCTATTCAAACCGGAATAAAAGCTATTGATTCGATGATACCTATTGGTCGTGGTCAACGTGAATTAATCATTGTGGATAGACAAACAGGTAAAACTGCGGTAGCTGTGGATACGATTATTAATCAAAAAGGACAAGATGTTATTTGTATTTATGTAGCTATTGCTCAGAAAGAATCAAAGATTGCTAAAATTGTTACTAAACTTGAAGAATATGGAGCTATGAAATATACCACGGTGGTCTTAGCTGGCGCTTCTGACCCGGCTTCATTATCATTTATTGCTCCTTATTCGGGTTGTGCTATGGGAGAATACTTTATGGATCTGGGTAAAGATGTTTTAGTTGTTTATGATGATCTTTCTAAACATGCTGTTTCCTATCGTGAAATTTCATTACTTTTAAAAAGACCACCAGGTAGAGAAGCTTATCCTGGAGATATTTTTTATTTACATTCAAGGTTATTAGAACGAAGTGCCAAAATGAGTAAAGATTATGGTGGTGGCTCTTTAACCGCTTTACCTATTATTGAAACTCAAGCAGGTGACGTTTCTGCGTATATTCCAACTAATGTTATATCCATCACTGATGGACAAATATATTTAGAATCAGACTTATTCAATAAAGGAATACGTCCAGCTTTAAATACTGGTCTGTCAGTTTCAAGAGTAGGTAGTAAAGCTCAAATTAAAGCTATGAAAAAAGTAGCCGGTAAAATAAAATTAGCTATGGGACAGTTTAGCGAGTTAGAAGCTTTTGCTCAGTTTGGTTATGATCTTGATCAAGAAACACAAAAACAATTAGATCTAGGTAGACGTTTAACTGAAGTCTTAAAACAAGGACAATATGAACCAATGCCTGTAGAACAAGAGGTAGCTATTCTTTATGCTGTTAATAATGGCTTTTTAGCTGAAGTTAAAGTTGAAGATGTAGTAAATTATGAAAAAAACTTTTTAAAGTATATGACTACTACTAGTGATAAGGTTTTGGAGGAAATTAGAGAGACTAAAGAATTAAATGAAAAGATAGAAAATGAATTAAAGAGTTTAATTAGTGATTTCAATAATACCTCTAATTATATTAATAAGAAAGAAAGTAAATAATATCTATGCCTCAAGCCACTAAGGAAATACAAAGAAGAATAAAATCAATTAGTAATACCAAAAAGGTTACTAAAGCTATGGAAATGGTAGCTGCTTCTAAAATGAGAAAAGCGGTTAATAATGTTTTAGCTACTAGAAGTTATTCTAATTTGGCTTGGGATTTAGTTAAAACTTTAGCTTCTAAAACTGATTCTAAATATCATCCACTTTTAAAGAGAAAGAAAGAAATTAAGAAGATAGGTTTAGTTTTAGTTACTTCTAATAGGGGGTTATGTAGTGATTTTAATACTTCCATTATTAATCGAGTTTTAAGATATATTAAAGAAAATAGTGAAGCGCAAATTGAATTAATTGTCCTTGGTAAAAAGGGTAGAGACTTTATGTATAAGAAAGGACATGAAATAATTGCTGAGTTTGAGAAATTAGATATAACTACTAAAGTAATTGAAATTAGACCTTTGGCTAAACTTTTAGTTGAGGATTTTGTTAATAATAAATTTGATAAAGTAGTTTTAAGCTATACTGACTTTGTTTCTACTTTAGTTCAAAAACCAAGAGTTTTAGAGCTATTACCAATTGTTAGTAAAGTCAAAGATACTGATCTGGGTAAAGTTAATGAGCAAGAAGTAAAAAAAATTGAAAATAAAGATTTTGAATATCTTTTTGAACCCACTCCAGATCAAGTTTTAAGTGAGTTATTACCGAGACTCATTGAAATGCAAATATATCAAGCTATTTTAGAATCAGATGCTTCTGAGCATAGCGCTAGGATGGTGGCTATGCGAGGAGCTAGTGATGCGGCTACTGAAATGATTGATGATTTAACCTTAATCTTTAATAAAGCTAGACAGTCATCAATTACAGCAGAACTTGCTGATATTAGTGGTGGACGTTTAGCCATGGAATAAATAAATTAAATAATTAATAATATTTAAAAAATATGAGTAAAAATATTGGGAAAGTTAAACAAATTATTGGAGCAGTAGTTGACGTAGAATTTAAAGAAGAGCTACCTAAGATTTATGAAGCTTTAGAAATTAAAATGCCAGATAATTCAATTTTAACTTTAGAAACCCAACAACATATTGGTTTTTCGATGGCTAGAACCGTGGCTATGGGATCAACTGATGGTTTGGCACGTAATATAGATGCCATAGCTACTGGGGCACCAATTTCTGTACCTGTGGGTGAAAAAACTTTAGGGCGCATGTTTGATGCCTTAGGTAATCCACTTGATGACAAAGAAGCAGTAGAAACTGAAAAAAGATATCCAATTCACAGGGAAGCCCCTAAGTTTACTGAACAATCAACAAAAACTGAAGTCTTAGAAACTGGTATTAAAGTTATTGATTTAATCTGTCCCATTGTTAAAGGTGGAAAAGTAGGCATGTTTGGTGGGGCTGGTGTTGGTAAAACTGTGGTTATCAGGGAGTTAATTAGAAACATTGCTCAAGAACATGGTGGTTATTCTGTTTTTGCTGGGGTTGGCGAAAGATCTAGAGAAGGTAATGATTTATACCATGAAATGAAAGATTCTGGAGTATTAGCTAAAACATCACTAGTCTTTGGACAAATGAATGAACCACCTGGAGTTAGAGCTCGAGTTGGTTTAACTGGCCTTTCCATTGCTGAATATTTTAGAGATGAAGAAGGTCAAGATGTTTTATTCTTTATTGATAATATATTTAGATTTACTCAAGCTGGCAGTGAAGTTAGTGCTTTACTTGGTCGTATTCCTTCAGCTGTTGGCTATCAACCATCACTAGCTACCGATATGGGTGAATTACAAGAAAGAATTACTTCTACCAATAAAGGGAGTATTACTTCCGTACAAGCTGTTTATGTACCAGCTGATGACTTAACTGATCCGGCTCCTGCTACTACCTTTGCTCATTTAGATTCAACAGTGGTCTTAGCCCGTTCTTTAACTGAACTTGGTATTTACCCAGCAGTTGATCCATTAGATTCTTCTTCAACAATTTTGGATCCTAAAATTGTTGGTGAAGAACATTACAATGTTGCTCGTCAAGTTCAACAAGTATTACAACGTTACAAAGATTTACAAGATATTATTGCTATACTTGGTATGGAAGAATTATCTGATGAGGATAAATTAACAGTAGCCCGAGCTCGTAAAATACAAAAGTTTCTTTCTCAACCATTCTTTGTCGCTGAAACCTTTACGGGTACCGAAGGTAAATATGTTTCTTTAAAAGACACGGTTCAAGGTTTTAAAGAAATACTTAAAGGTAAACATGATAGTAAATCGGAACCTTCTTTTTATATGAAAGGTGGAATTAACGAAGTAAAATAATGTCTAAGATTAAATTAAAAATTGCCACACCAGAAAGAATAGTTTTTGAAGAAGAAATTGATCAAATAACCCTACCAACTAAAATGGGTGAGATTACTATTTTACCTAATCATTTACCCTTAGTTAGTACTTTGGTACCTGGTGAAATATTATTTAAAAAAGAAGGTCAAGAAATACCTATGGTAGTTTCTGGTGGTTTTGTAGAGTTTAATAATAATATTTTAACTATTCTAGCTGATACTGCTGAACGAATTGAAGAAATTGATGAATTAAGAGCTGAAGAAGGTAGAAAGAAAGCTAAAGAACTACTTGCCAGAAAACAAGATATGGATGAAGTTGATTTTACTGCGTTATCTGTTCAATTAGAAAAAGAGTTAGCTCGTATTAAAGTAGCTAAGAAATATAAGAAGTTTAGACCAAGACCAGAAATACAAAGAGAAGAAGATAATATGTAATTAATATATTAAGTTAAAAGAATACATTCTTTTAAATTTTTTTACTTAAAAATTAATATTCTAAAGTATGACACATCTTTTGATGCAATTTACTCTTCAGATTGGTATCATTTTGTTAGTCGCTAAAATTTTTGGTGAGTTATTCGAACGTATGGGCCAATCATCAGTTTTAGGTGAACTTATCGCTGGTATGGTCATGGGACCATATGCCTTAGGTTCCATTGAATTACCTTTTTTAGGTAAACTATTCCCCATAGCTGAAGCAATAGGTGAACATGTCTCAACTTTGCCGGTTTCTTCTGAATTATATGTTTTTGCTCAAGTTGGAGCTGTTATTTTACTATTCTTAGTAGGTTTAGAAACCGATGCTAAGATGTTTATGAAGTATGGCTTAAAAGCTTTAGGCGTAGCTATTGGTGGTGTAATTTTACCATTTTTTCTTGGTGCTTGGGCTACGGTTATGTTTGGTTTTGCTGAAAGTATGTTTGATGTTTCAGCTATGTTTATGGGGGCTATCATGGTGGCCACGTCCGTAGGTATTACGGCTCGAGTATTAAGTGATATCTACAAATTAGATACTTCGGAAGGTGTTTCTATTTTAGCGGCTGCTGTCATTGATGATGTTTTAGGTATTTTAGTCTTAGCTTTAGTTCTTTCCATGGGTAGTAGCGGTGGTGAGATCTCCTGGAGTGAAATCGGCGTAATTGGTGCTAAAGCTTTAGGTTTCATTTTTGTTATTGTAGTTCTTGGTATATTATTTGCTAAAAAATTATCAAATCTTTTACTTAAATTACAAGGTAAGACTTATGTGGCTATTGCCGCTGCACTTTGTTTTATTATTGCTTCTCTTGCTGAACAATTTGGACTTGCTATGATTATTGGAGCCTATCTTTCAGGTGTTATTCTCTCAGTTACTGAAGTAGGACATCAAATTGAAGAGAAATTAGTTTGGACTTCACATATTATTGTTCCAGTTTTTTTTGCAGTTATGGGTATGCTGGTTAATTTTCAAGCTATGATGTCAGCTCTTACTTTTGGTTTAGTTATTACTTTGTTTGCTATCATTGGTAAAATTGTTGGTTGTGGTTTGCCTGCTTTTTTTTCAGGCTTCAATTTTTTAGGTAGTATGAGAATTGGTTTTGGTATGTTACCTCGAGGGGAGGTCGCTTTAATTGTAGCCGGTGTTGGCTTAGCCGCTGGGGTTATTAATCAAGAAATATTTGGGGTAAGCATTATGATGACTATTATTACTACCCTTATGGCTCCTCTTATCTTGGTACCACTTTTTAAAAAGTCTAAATCTGGTTTAAGAGCTGTTAAAGGTCTTGAAGCACCTTTAGCTATCCCAATGATTGAACCTGCTTTTACTTGGACTAATACAGAGAACGTTTTAGATTTATTCCAAGAAAATTTAGTATCTGTTTTTAAAAATCATGGTTACACCTTACTTCGTGAAGAAGCAGAGGATAGGATATTGGAACTGGCACATAATGAAGAAAAAACTAAAGTGGCTACTTTAAGAAGAGAAGATAAGCAATTAACTATTGATTGTTCAGAGGATGCTAAGAATGAAGTAGATGAATTAATTACTGAAGCTCAGAATAAGTTGGTTAACTTGGTTAGTAGTTTTGCAAGTTAATATATTTATTTAAAAAAAGAGGCCTTACCTAGAAATAGGTATGGCTTTTTTTCATCCGTTGATGAAATTAGTTAAAATTAGCAAGTTTTTTCAAAGCCAGTTCGAAGATCTCCACTTTTCTTTTGTCGTCTCTTGTCTTATCAGCCAGGTTTTGCCATTGGAAGCGGGTTCCTTTGACTTGGGTTAATCATTCAAAGACAAACTTCTCTATTTTGACTCTGGCTTTTAATTCAATGACTTTATTTAAAATATCTCTGATGTTATAGAATCTATTCGGAGATTTCTTAAGGATGAGTCTCGGTATGAATTCGGTGAATTGGTAATTTGGCCGAATTTTGAATTTTTTACTCATCTTTAGAAGATCATCGAGTGTCTGTACTAAATAATCACGTTGCTTAATTTTTTTTCTGTCCAGACTCCTAATCTTCGGATTTTGATGGGTTGCAGCTTCAAAAAGTCTTGCTTTATCAACTCGAGAGTACTGATTCAGATCCAATATTTTACTAAAGGTTGCTAAGGCAAAATATTGGTCCGTTGAGTCGTTCGGAGACAGAGTAATTAAGGCCTCAAGAAATTTTCAATCACGATGGAAGTCAAGTTCACTTTCATGTCCTCGATATAAATCTTAAACAAAGTTCTACGAGCTGTTTTTTGTTAATCTGAACCTTTATTCGAGATAGTGGCGATTAACCACCAATTATCCTTGCTACTTGGTTTGGCACTTTTTATCATGTCACAAGGGTAATCTCTTTATCTGAATTATTTTCAGCCTCAAATCATTTTTGGTGCCATTAATCAAATATTGTTCGGTTTTTTCTTTTGGCAGTTTGGGAAGTATTAATTGACATTTTTACTCCTTTAAATTGTTTTTGTACGACAATATAACTTACTAAGATTTTAAATTTGTCTCAAGGTAAGTTTTTTGCTAAAATAGCTTTGTATGACATACAAGGATAAATTGAATAATGAGCAGAAAAAAGCGGTCCAATTTAAAGAGGGTCCGCTTTTAATTGTGGCTGGTGCCGGAACCGGTAAAACCACGGTTATTACTGAAAGAATTAATTATTTAATTACTGAAAAAAAAGTAAATCCTGAGGAAATATTAGCTTTAACCTTTACGGAAAAAGCAGCTCAAGAAATGGAAGAGCGAGTTGATAAAGCATTACCTATGGGTTACTTTGATTTATGGATTTCTACTTTCCATTCCTTTGCTCAAAGAATTTTAGAGTCGCATGGCTTAGAAATAGGTTTAACCACTGATTTTAAGTTAGTTGATCAAACTGAGAGCTGGCTTTTAATACGTAATAATTTAGATAAGTTTAATTTAGATTATTACCAACCACGTGGTAATCCCTCTAAATTTATACATGCTTTAATTAAACATTTTTCAAGATGTAAGGATGAATTAATTACTCCAGAAGATTATTTAAAATATGCTGAGCAGTTTAGATTAGATAATGATCTTCGAAAAGACGAAGAAGCTGCTTTAGAAGTGAGACGCTTAGAAGAAGTAGCTAATGCATATCACACATATCAACAATTATTAATCGATAATGATTTATTAGATTTTGGTGATCTCATAAATTATTGTTTAGAGTTATTTACTAAGAGACTAAATATTTTAAAAAAATATCAACAACAATTTAAATATATTTTAATTGATGAGTTTCAAGATACTAATTATGAGCAGTACCAATTAATTAAGTTACTTGGTAATGAGCATAATAACATTACGGTAGTTGGTGATGATGATCAATGCTTGCCTTCTGATTCAGAAGTGTTGACCGAAAAAGGAAAAAAGAAAATAAAAAATATTAGAATTGGTGATGAGGTATTAACGGCAGTAGGTAAAGGGCATATTGGTATTTCTAAAGTTAATCATGTTCTTAAGAATAAGAAAAAAACTAAACTGATTAGTGTAAAAACAAAAAAGGGTTACCAGGTTCAAATAACTGATAATCATAAGATGTTTTGTCATGTCTCATCTGCGAACGATAAAAATAAGTATTTTTATGTTTATTTAATGTGGAAGCAAAGTCTAGGTTGGAGAATAGGTATAACTAAAAATTTAGCATGGAGATTACCTTTAGAACGTTCGGCTGATAAAATTTTAGGTATTAAAGCTTGTTTATCCGAGAAAGAAGCTAGATATCATGAACAATTATATTCTCTAAAATATTCTATTCCAACATATTGTTTTAAAGATAGAGATGGTTTAATGCTTAAGGAAAATAAATTAAGTAGTTTATATAAGGAATTGGATGTTGAAAAAGGAGTAAAAAGATTAGCAAAAGATCTAAATATTGACTTAAATAATGCACATATCTATCTAGCTGGTGTAACTAGAGGTAAAAGTAAAAGAATTAAAATTAATTTAAATATGTGTTATAGGTGTCATAGAAGTAAAGAGCATGTTAAGAAAAATAAAAAATTATTAGTAAATGGTCTAATTCAACATGAAGTAAATTTACAGACTTCAAATAAAGAAGTAATTAAAAAATTAGAAGATAATGGGTTTAAGCTTGCAAAAGCAAAAATAGGCAAACGATTACATATAGTTAGTAAAGATTTATTATATTTAGGAGGAGTAGTAAAAAAATTGGAAAATTTAACTAATGGAATAGTTGAGGTTAAGGCTAAAATAGGTAAGAAAAATTATCAGCATTTGCCAGCTGTAATTATACCTGCAAAAAATTTATTATTAGGTCATTTTTTGCCTGTTAAAGTTAAAAATCAAATAATATATGATGAAATAATTGATATCTCCGAACAAGACAAGATATTGACAGTCTATGATTTAGAAATAGATAAAACTCATAATTTTATAGCTAATGGTATAGTAGTTCATAATTCAATATACAAATTTCGTGGAGCATCGGTTAGTAATATTTTAGAATTTAAAAAAGATTATCCAAAGAGTCAAGAAATATTTTTAAGTATTAATTATAGATCAAAACAAAATATATTAGATTTAGCATATAACTTCATTCAACTAAATAATCCAAATAGATTAGAAGTTAAATTAAAAGTAGCAAATAAAAAGTTATCTAAAAAATTGAAATCAGCGTTAGTTGGTGAAGGTATTATTGAGCATATACATGCTCCTAGTTTAGAAGAAGAAATGGCTGGAGTGATAAATAAAATACAAGAGATAACAAATAAAGAAAAAGGTATTAGTTATAATGATTTTGCTATACTAGTTAGAGCCAACAATCAAGCTAATTTGTTTGTTCAAGGTTTGGAACGTGCAAATATTCCATATCAATATGTAGCTTCTAAGGGTTTATTTGCTAAACCCATTGTTTTAAATTTAATTGCTTTTCTAAAGCTTTTAGATGATTATCATGAATCTGATGCAATGTATAGGGTTTTAACTATGCCCATGTGGAATTTAACTACCTTAGAAATTGTTCAACTTACCTATTTAGCTCGTAAAAAAGCTTGGTCTTTGTGGGAAGCAGTTAATCAATCAAAATATGAATTAAGATTACCTGATGGTACGCAAGCTCAGATAAATAGGGTAGTAGATATGATAAAGAATTATTCATCCTTAACTAAAGAAGAAAAAGTAAGTAAAATAGTTTTTGACTTTTTAAATGATTCTGGTTATTTAAAATTTGTTGATAGTGAAGACGAATTAGATAAAAGGCAGGACTTTTCTTATCTTGGGCAATTCTACAAAAAGATAAAAGTATTTGAAGAATTTAATGATGACAAAAGTGTTAAGAATTTTTTAAAGCAACTGGGCTTAGAACTTGAATCTGGAGAACAGGGTAGTATGCAACCCTTAGGTGAAGATGAAGGTCCTGAAATGGTTAAAGTAATGACAGTTCACGCAGCTAAAGGTTTAGAGTTTAAATACGTATTTTTAGTTAATATGGTAGATCGGAGATTCCCTTCCATGGAAAGAAGTGAAGAGATAGAGTTACCTGATGAGTTGATTAAAGAAATCATTCCTGAAGGCGACATCCATCTTCAAGAAGAAAGAAGACTTTTTTACGTCGCTATGACTAGAGCTAAGCTTGGTCTCTTCTTAACTTCAGGTGAAGATTATGGCGGAATACGTAAAAAGAAGTTATCACTTTTTATGATAGATCTTGGTTTTAAACAAGTTGAACTTAAAAAGAATGATTTAAAAGTTTCTCAACTGGAAAAAGTAAAACCAATTAAAGTTAAAAAAACTAGTTATCATGATCTATTACCTAAACGATTTTCTTTTACCCAAATTAATGATTTTCAAAATTGTCCTCGTATGTACTATTATCGTTACATCTTAAAAGTACCTACTCAGGGTAATCAATATTTTAGTTTTGGTTCAACTATTCATTTGTCACTTCAAAGATTTTTTGAAGAGGCTAAAAAAAGACAAGGATTGAGTCAAGGTGACTTATTCTCTAAATCTAAAGAGGGACAACTTAGAAAAAAAGCTAGGGACCTAGTAAGTTTGGAGGAGTTACTAAGAATATATGAAGAGTCATGGCTAGATGATTGGTATCAGAATAAAAAACAGAAAGAAGAATATTTTAAAAATGGTAAGGAGATTTTAAAGAAGTTTCATAGTAGCCAACATTACTCAAAAATAATACCAGGCTATCTAGAAAAAGGTTTTACCATTAAAATAGGTGAGTACTCTTTAGGTGGTAAGATTGATCGAATAGATGATTTAGGTGATAGGTATAGGATCATTGATTACAAAACAGGTAAGCCTAAAATAAAGCTTGACGTGAATGATAAAGAACAACTCTTAATCTATCAAATGGCTTTAGAAAGCTGGCAGAATATGATAATTGAAGAATTAGTCTATTATTATTTGGAAGATGATAGTTTAATGAGTTTTAAGGGCACAGATAATGAAAAGAAGAAATTAACAGATAAGATAATTAAAACAATTGAAGAAATAAAAGGTTTTGATTTTGAAAAATATATTAAGAACCATGAAAAGTGCATCTATTGTAAAGAAATACTATAATTGCCAAAAGATGCTAAAAATAGTAAAATATATAGGTATTTAAGTGGATAAACGATAATTTTTGTTATATATTATGACTACTAAACAATTTGTTTTATTATTGGGTATTATTACCTTAATCTGTCTGGGAGCTTTTGTCATGGTACTTTTTTTTATTAACCCCGAAACTACCAGTATAATTGGTTTTTTACTCTTTTATCTCTCCTTATTTT
>Ga0100387_10000750_pt1 | contig 27027 bp, 1 predicted proteins | sample CryGeymeta201511_FD_81547 | JGI IMG/M metagenome (GOLD analysis project Ga0100387, IMG submission 81547) | Groundwater microbial communities from Crystal Geyser aquifers in Utah, USA - Crystal Geyser metaG 2015-11 | ecosystem: Environmental > Aquatic > Deep subsurface > Groundwater | place: USA... | reverse complement strand
TTCACAACGACCGGGATCTTTGCGGTCGTAACAGCAATGTTGTTATTTGCAGACTCTGTGGAGGTTCCCGTAACAGTCAATGTGAAGTCCGTATGGTTATTCAACGGCGGAGTTATTGAAAATGAATACGTATCATCGCCATTATCGGTCAGGGACGTCACAGTAGCGCCGCCAGGAATACCGGTAATCTGGTGACTCAAATTTTCCGATCCATCAATATCTGTCAGGACGGACGTGAATGTGATCGTCAATTCGGTATCTTCATCCGTCTCCCAACTAGAAGTGGTTATGACGGGCGCATCTGCAACGGCAGAAACGGTGACGGTCAGGGGGTCCGAGATAACGGCGGACTGACTTTCATTTTCGGTCTCATTGGCTGTGATTGTGATGGTAATGTCAAAATCGGAATCATCGTTTTCCGGAGGTGTTAATGAAAACACAAATGTCGTATCAGAATTTTGGGTAATCGCAGTGACGGATGCACCCTCCGGCAGGTCATTGATCGAAAACGTGAGATATTCGGAGCCATCCGGATCGGTTAACCGCCCCTCAAACTGGATAACGACGGGGGTATCTTCCGCCGTACCTGCGTCGCTAATTTCAACTGTCGGAATATCCGCTACGGCTTGAACCGTCACCGGGATTGTCATGGTATCCGTGTCAACTGATGACTGGTTTGATATTTCTGTTGCCGTGGCAAACACCTGTAATTCAAAATCATCCCCGGAATTTCCGCCGGGAAGGATGGTCAGCCCTGTGAGTTGCTCTATCGTTAGATCATAAGTACCATCATCATGGAGGGTGCCTGCCGATAAAACTGCGCCTTCAGGAATACCGGAAATATTCAGACTGTAGGATTCTGATCCATCCGTGTCAATTGGGATCAGCGTAATATCTACATGGATCTGGGTATCTTCGTCTCCTGCCGAAGGCACAACTGTTACATCCGGGATATCTGCGACTGCATTGACTGTGAGGATAAAATTATCGCTGTCAATTGCTCTACCGTCGCCATCATTTACAATCACTTCAATCATAGCGGTCCCATGCCTGTTTTCCTGAACGGTTAGGGTAAGCTGACGCATGACAATCCCCCGCTCCTGATTGGTTTCTATGGCGCATTGCACAACCGCTTCATCGGATGATGAGCAGGTAAAGGTGAGCGTCTGGTCGTTCGTCTCAATATCCACATCGCTCCCAGAAATGGGCAGGGTCACACTCACATCCTCGTTCGTTTCAATATCGGTGAGTTCTGTCAGTATGGGATCATCGTTCACCGGGGTAACCTCAAGTGTGAATCCGATGGGATCTGTCTGGTCAACGCCGCCATTGGGTGTCCCGCCGTTATCATTCAATATGACGGAGACCGATGTTACCCCATTCGCATTTTCAGACGTACTGAAGGTAAGGACGCCCTCTGAATCAATTGCAGGCAGCACGTCAAAGAGGCTGCTGTCTGAAAGGGTCATTGTGAATGTAGCGAACTGACCCAGTTCACTCACCTCAGTTTCAGGACCCATACTGATCAGGGTCGCCCAGGGTTCGGAAAATATCCCGCTATCTTCTTCTACAGAAATGTCAGGTCCGGGAGTGAATGATGGGATATCATTCACCGGGTTAACGTGTGCAGTATAATGCCGGGAATCGATATAAACGCCATCTGTCACAAATATGCGGATATCTTCGGCACCAAACCAGTCGGTTACGGGAATAAAATTCATGATATCCCCGTCCACAGAGCTCATGGTCACATGCTGACTGCCGTTAGCGCCGAAGGTGAGATGATCCCCATCCACCTCTAAAACGTACCAGGCTGTGGTATCGCTGGGCGCAAATAATTCTTCGTAATCAATGGTGAGAATGTGATCCTCCAGAACGGAAGGATCGGCTAAATTTCCAAGATAGGGTGCATCATTTACCGGATTTATGGTAATGGTAAAAGTCTGCGTGGGAAACGTATCGTCGCCGTTCAAATCTGTCCCGCCGTTATCGACCAAAACAATACTGACCGTCGTTGAACCGTGAATATTAATTGCCTGGTGGAATGTCAATTCACCGAGAGCATTGATAGCCGGTAACTGATCAAAAAGCCCGTCATTATCCGTGGTCAGCGTAAAGACCGGATATTGGTTACTCTCGATGCCCTCCGTATGTCCGTCATCCTCATTGGCGGGTCCCATATCGATATCCGTTGCCCATGCCGTATAAATTTTTACGGTTGCCTCATGCAGGGGATCAGAGCTGGCATCATCTTCATCCAGCGTAATATCAGGTCCAACGGTGAAGGAAGGCTCATCGTTCACAGGGTTTACGATAATATTAAATTCCACCTGAATCAAACCGCCATTGGCATCATCTACAATGGTGGTAATGGTAGCGGAGCCGTACTCATCATCATGAACGTCGAAGGAAATATTTGCATGATTGACGGATCCCTCAAGATAACGGTCCGATGACACCGATACGGACACCAAAGTCTCGTTGTTGCTGGCAACGGTATAATTCATCACCTGTCCATCCGTCAGAATATCGGGGTCGTAAGTCGTGATTTGAAGTGAAAAATCGGTATCCTCATCCGTTATCTGATCAGCAATCTCAAGTTCGGGATTGTCATTTACCGGGATGACGTCAACAGGAAGTACAAGTTCGTTGAAGGACGTATCTCCTCCGATGGCTTCAGTTGTCGCGGAACGAACGGTCAGATCGAAATCTACATTAATATCTTCCGGAGGACGAACCGTTAAGTTTTCCAGATCACCCATGAACAGTTCATAGATACCCTCACCCAGGTTCGTCCCGGTTGAAAGGGATCCTTCAAGCGGGACCCCGGAAATGGTCAACAGAAGTGATTCTGATCCGTCATTATCTACAAATGCCGTGACAATATCTAATGGAATATCAGTATCCTCGTCTCCCTGTGCAGGGCTGACAGCCAATTCCGGAACATCCGCAACCGCAATGACGGTGACAACCAGGGTAGTATCATTGATGATGCGAACCATATCATTTTCTTTTGCGATCGCAGCAACAGTCAGTGTAAAATCACTATCATCATGAAGTGGAGGCGTCAAGGTAAATACCGCTGCCTGTGCCGGTGTCATAACATATGCATTTTCCTGGAAGACATAATAATCGGATACCGTTGAACCGTCAGGTATTCCGCCGATAGCTAAAAACAAGGTTTCGGAACCATCGGTATCGTTCAACGCTCCGCCAAACGTCAGGGGAATAACCGTATCTTCGTATCCGGTAACATCTTCTGCAAAAACATCCGGGAGGTCTGCAACCTCAATGACATTCACATGAATGGTATCCAGATTGACCGTAAAACTGCTATCCGGCTCCCAGGTGTAAGCGGTGATAAACAAATCAAAATCTATGTCACTGTTGTACGGAGGCAGGATTTCAAGATCCGGTAATTGATCAGGCATGTAGATATAGTGCTCATTCACAATAGAAGCGGGTACGGTGATCTCTGCCCCATCCGGTATGTTATCAATGAAAATGACCAGTTGCTCCGAACCGTCCGTATCTACCAAAGAACTCTGGATGCTCAACGGGATGATCGTATCCTCGTCACCGGTAGCATCTTCAACGATCAGATTCGGGATATCCGGAATCGGATTCACCATGAGGGTAAATATCCGGGTGTCGATCGCCCTGCCGGAAAATTGATCATTCACGGTAACTGTTATTTCTGCTGTACCGTGACGGTTGTCCTGGACGTCCAGATTTAACATTTTATCTATCGTCCCCCGCTGGTCTTCAATATTGCAAAGCACTAAAACTTCATCGCTTGAAGTGCAGAAAAACTGCAATACCTGACCATCGGTTTCAATATCCACATCCGTCCCCTGAATTGTAAAACTGACATCAATATCTTCATTGGTTATAATATCAGATAAATCTCCAAGGAAGGGATCATCGTTCACGGGAATAACGGACACAGACAGTGTTCGAGTATCGGTAATTGTATTTGAATTTGCCTGTTCTACGGTCTCGGCCTGGACGGTCAGCACAAAATCATGTTCATTGGGCGCGGGAGTGATGATCAGGCCGGGTAATTGGTCCGGCGATAACGTGTAGGCACCATCCGGGTTTAAAATCCCCGCAGACAAGACTGCGCCAGGTGTCAGGTTTGAAATATACACAGTCAGGGTCTCTGAACCATCAGTATCAACCAGTTGTGAAGTGATCACCAATGGGATATCCGTGTCCTCAGTCCCTTCCGCATCCTGAACAATGAGAACGGGCAGATCGGCAACGGCATTTACTGTGACAAGAATTTCTCCGGATATATCTGCGTTATCCCCCCCATTTCCTTCGGTTGCCGTAGATATGATAGTCAGAATGAAGTTAGTATCATCCTGTAAGGGGGGGGTGACCGTGAATGAATAGGTCCCGTCTCCGTTATTTGTCAGGTCTGATATATCGGCGCCATCCGGTAATCCGGTGATGTCAATCCCAAGAGACTCAGACCCATCGGTATCCGTTAACGCGGTTGCAAATGTAATCTCCACCGGAGTGTCTTCATCAGTTGATTGATCGCCGAGGAATAATTCAGGGATATCTGCTACCGCCTCTACCGTGATGTACAGGGAATCTTCCCGGGTGATAAAGTTGGTCTGTGATTCGAATGAGACAGCGCTGACATGCAGTAAAATATCCTCATCGCTATTTGGAGGGGGCGTCAGGGTCAAATCCCCCAGGTATTCACCCTGAATCAAATATCCATACCCCTGAACCGGGATGAGTTCGTGGTTGAATGTGGTTCCCACAGGATAATCCGGGAACAGGATATACAGAAATTCCGAGCCATCGGTATCGGTCAGGCTTGCTGATATGGATAATGGAATGGCGGTGTCTTCGAACCCGGATATATCTTCGACAGAGAGTTCGGGTAAGTCCGGTATGGCGTTCACGGTCACATGAATGGAGTCGGACCGGGTAGCAACACCCCCGCTGGTTTCGGTGGCGATGGCTGTGATTTCGAAACCAAAATCATCTGCGCTGTTATTCGGCGGTGTCAGTTGGAACTGGTAAACTCCCCGCGTTTCACCGATGTCTGTGATCACTGTCCCTAAAGGTAGTTCACCGATTTGAAAGCTTAGGGTTTCCGAACCGTCTGTATCCGTTAAAGCTGCATCAAACAGGATATCAACAGGGGAATCTTCATCGGTGATGACATCAGATACCGTCAGGTTGGGAGTATCGGCCAAGGGTTGTACCGTGATGGTGAAGATATTATCCAGTGTTAAAGAGTCAAAGCGGTTCTCATTGTCCGTCGCTCTCAGGGTAATTTGAGAATATCCGTGCAGATTTTCAAAATAAGCAAGGGTCAGGATTCCCGTTTCCGGATCGATATCTGCCGACACCAATTCCGGGTAGGTGTTTTCAATGATGGAAAATGTGAGATATTGCAGATTTTCCACCGCACCGTTTCCCAGGTCAATATCAGTAAATACGGTATTCAGATCAATGGTGTTCGGGTCGGCGTCCTCGTTCACACTAAAATCGGCGACAGGGTCTATAAATTCTACCGGATCATTTACCGGAGTAACGTAAATGGTAAATGACGAAGTGGATGTAGAATCGATGCCATCATGATCAGTACCACCATTGTCAATCATAAAAATGGCGACACCGGAATGTCCATTGGCATGATCAGCCAAACCATAAGAAAGAGTACCGGTTTCATCTACTGCAGGCAACTGCGTAAATATGGGCTCGTTATCGACGATGAGCGAAAATGTCGGATGTTGATCCAGGAGTTCAAGCTCATTTAGCGGTCCCAGGGAAATGTCCGTCGCCCAATGTTCTACCGATACGATCCCACTATCTTCATCCACCGTCACATCTCCTGCATGTTGGAAAGAAGGTTCGTCATTGACCGGCAACACTACCAGATTAAATGATTTGTGGTCAAAATACACTTCATCCGTCGCAAAAACGGAGATCGAATAATTTCCAAACCAGTCCGCTTCCGGGACGATCTGAACCAGCGCTACATTAAATTCATCTGTATCCGTCACGGTCAAGGTAATGCTGCGAATACTGGAACCGAAAATGACTTCGGTGGTATCCACTTCTAATGCGGTGATGGTGAATGAGGCGCTCTGGTCTTCCAAAATAGTGATGGTTATGTCTTCAACCCAGGGTTCGCCATTGATCTCCGTCAGTAGTGGTGCATCATTTACGGGTAAAATACTAATTCCGAATGTTTGCACCGTATACCGGTCATCCCCTCCGAAATCGGTACCCCCGTTGTCTATCAGAACAATGGACATCTCTGCAAAACCAAATTTATTCTGTTCAATCTGGTATGTGAGATCGCCGTCCGTATTGATCGCAGGGAGGGCGGCAAATAAATCATCGTTTGATGTGGTAATTTGGAAGGTTGCAAACTGTCCCAGGTCTGATACTTCATTATCCGGACCCAGTACGATACCGGTTGCCCACGACGAAATAAGTTTAGCGGTAGCCCCGTTCTGTGGGTCGTTGGAACCATCATCTTCATCTTCTTCGATATTAGACCCAATCGTGAAATAGGGCTCATCATTCACGGGGTTCACGGTAATGGTAAATGAGTCGGTGAACTCATCGTCGCCGCCAAATTCTGTACCCCCGTTATCGTTGACAACGATCTGCACCGTGGCAGATCCGTAGCGGTTATGTGCCGGCTGGTAAGTCAGGGTTCCGGAGGGCCAAATCGCCGGGAGTAAAGCAAATAGTGAATCGTTATCAGTGGTTAGCGTATAAACGGGGTTCTGCCCAAGATTATCAATTTCATTATTCGGACCCAATACGAGGCCGGTGATCCAATTGTCCATGGTTTTTATTGACGATGCAACCGTCAGATCCACACTCCCGTCGTCTTCGTCCTCGGTGATATCTGCGCCAACGATAAATGAAGGTTTGTCATTCACCGGATTTAAAGTAATGGAAAATGAGTCCGTAAATGTATCTATACCACCGTTGCCCGTACCGCCGTTATCCACCAATGTCATGATAATATTTGCGGTTCCATACATGTTCAGTGCCGGTGTGTATCGGAGTGTCCCATTGGAGAAGAGTACCGGTAATTCCGAGAACAGAGCATCGTAATCCGTCACCAGTGTGATGGTAGCATACTGGAAAAAATCTGCAACTTCATTTTCAGGCCCCAGCGACAGGTCAGAAGCCCAATTAACCAATAATTTTTGTGTACCCGGGATCGTGAGATCGGTGTTGCCATCATCTTCATTGTTTGTTATATTGTCCCCCAAAATGATGGTTGGCTGATCGTTTACCGGTGTGATAGCGACGATACAATTGATGGCTTGTGTCGTATCCACACCTCCAAATTCCATTCCACCGTTATCGGATAGAACGACGGTCACCGTTGCAGTCCCATACTGGTTCAATCCCGGCGTGTAGGTGAGGTCTCCTGCGGGGGATATAGCCGGGAGGGCCGCGAATAGGGCATCATTATTGGTGGTGAGCGAAAAAGCAGCATTCTGTTCGAAGTCATTCACTTCATTTTCGGGACCCAGATCGATATTTGTCGCCCAGCCGGGAATCAGATGTTCAGTTCCGGGAACGATAATATCCGTAGCGCCATCATCTTCGAGAAATGTCTGATCTGATCCGGGGGTAAATACCGGGAAGTCATTCACCGGATTGACGGTTATCAAGAACATCCGGGTTGACATATCATCGCCGTTATAATCTGTTCCTCCATTGTCGTTTAACACAACCGTTACCTGTGCAGTGCCATATGCATTATGAGCCGGTTGGTAGGTCAGTGTCCCTAAGAGGTCGATCGCTGGAAGCATGGCAAACAGATCATCGTTGTCCGTTGTGAGGGTAAAGGCAGGGGTCTGGTTGAAATCCGTGATTTCGTTTTCCGGTCCCAAATGAATGGAGCTGATGAATTCAGTGACCGTTTTAGCCGTGGCAGCCACATTTTTGTCTGCGGACCCGTCATCTTCATTAACGGTAATATCCGAACTAATCACAAATGTCGGCTCATCGTTAACCGGATTGACGGTGATGGTAAAGGTCTGTTCTGCGGAATGATCCGACCCGTTTCGGACCGTACCCCCATCGTCATAAAGGGTAGCGGTCACCGTTGCAGACCCATATTGATCGGCAGCCGGTGTAAAAGAAAGTGTCCCAACCGGGCTGATCGCCGGGGGTAAATCGAATAATGCATTGTTGTTTGTAGTGAGGGTAAAATGGAGGGTTTGGGATAATTCATCCAAAGGACCTGCAGAAATCAATGTCGCCCATCCCTCAACAAAAGTTTCACCCGAATCTTCATTAACTACCTGATCCGCGCCCTTGGTGAATGAAGGACTGTCATTCACGGCGTTGATGGTGATAAATGCTGTGGATGTATTGTGGGAGGACACCGCAGGATCAATTACCTCCCATGTAGCGCCCACTATGGAGCCATGATGATTGCCGGCGGTCAGATCAGACAGGGTTGTTCCCGACCCCTCATCCATCCTCCAGGCAGAGATCAATCCCGTCTCTGCCACATCCATTCTGCCATACATTCCCGATAAAATTTCTATCTGTGATCGAACGGTACTCCAAATTCTGACCACATCGATCTGACCGTCAAACCACCTGGAATTGTCAAAGGAAAGCACTCCTATTTTTAATGGGGCGGCATTGGCGATGGTACCGGTAAAGGTGGGAGCGCTTCCATCATTTTCACCGTTGATAAACAGATTGATATTTCCACCGCTCGCCCAGGTCATGGCAATATGGTTCCACTCACTGGCAGTGAGGGTGCCTGTAGAAAAGGCAAAATATACAGTACCGCTTTGGTAAACTGATCCGTACACCGTGCCATCGGAGGTGATTTCAAGGTCAAATCCACCCTCCGCTTCTTCGGGATTGCCGGTTTTACCGATGACACCCATCAAATTAACAGTGTTTGGTTTTATCCATGCCTCAACGGTAAAAGAGTTCAGGTCAAAGGCAGGGGCATCCGGCACGGTTACATAATCACCGGCACCATTGAAATTTAATGCATAACCGGCGCTGGATTCCACATTATAGGTGAAATTGTCGGTGCCGTTAAAATTCGCTGTAGGACTAAATGTAAATGTCCCCGTGGATGTATTCGTGAGATTTAATATCCCGTGACTGGTCCCGCTAAGGATGGAATAGATCAATGGATCCCCATCTCCGTCATACCCTGCAAGGGTTCCGTTCAGGACGATATCTTCATTCGTATTAAGCTCCATGTTGCTGGTCACCGGCGGGTCATCCTGGGGGGTGACCATCAGATAAAAACTAGTATTTGCCGCTAAGAACCCATCGTTGACACTGACCAGAATGGAGGCAACCCCTGAAAAATCCACGGTCGTGATGGTCAATAACGTGGGTGTGACGGATAAGGTTACGCCGGTGGTATCGCTGATGGCAGAATAAAAAATATTGGGACTATCGATATCATTTGCAGAGATGGGTATTTCCAGAGATGAATCCTCCGGTATGGTCTGATTTGAAATTTCCTGGATCGTGGGTCTGTCGTTCACATTATTTACGGTGAAGGTTACGATATCCGTATCAAAAAATCCATGAGCAGTCTGATCTGTGATCGTGAACGTAACGGTTTCACTCCCATACCAGTCAGGATCGGGGATTCCAATGGTCGTCACGTTCCCTGCCCCGATATTGACCGTCAGTTCACTATTTCCGGAGTATGTAATGACCACTACATCGTTATCCAGTTCTGTGATGTAATTATCGAGATCGAATGCTGAAAAACTGTTGCCCTCATTGATGGTCTGATCCGGGATATTTGAAATGATGGGCGTATGGTCCGCATCAATCGTAAACACAGCCTGATCGGAATTCGAGTATTCGTTAATCGTACCCTGATCCCGGGCGATAAAGTTAATCGTTTCTGTTCCCGACCAATTATTATTGATGATTTCGAAAGATACTACATTCTGTGTATCCAGGTTTACGACAATATTCCCGGCATGAAGTTCAAGGGGTGAGGTTGGATTCCCAATAACGGTATTCGCCTGGAAGGTAACCGTTTCAAATACCGGAACCACATCGCCTACAACGGCGTCATAAAACTGGAATGTCATGGTCTCACCATTTACATTTGCATAAGCCTGGAGAAAATAATAATAATTCCCGCTGACCAACACTGGCGATGCAGCGCCACGCAATGTCCCATTCGAAAAAATACCCAGCAGGTAATCACCCGCGCCTGCAACTGCGCCTCTGATATGCACTCTGGAGGTTATGTTCATACTCATTTCATAATTTGCAGGGTTGACAGTCCAATCCGGTGGTGTGGATGAGCCGCTGGTATTCACAAATTCGAGCGACCATCCGACAGGGTCTCCGTCTGCCTCATTCAGATAATCATCCAGATCAAAGGAAGAAAATGATCCTCCTGCCCCAATGGTTTGGTCAGGGATGTCGGTAATGCCCGGCACGTGATCTTCGCCACGAACTCTGAAATTGGCGCCGGACGATCCGGATAGACCCGTGGGGGTATCGTCATGGGCGAAAAATGTGATGGTTTCCATGCCAATCCACCCGGTCGTGGGAATGAGAGAAGCCATATTTCCGGTAATCGTCACGGTAATATTTGTTGATCCGGCGGAGGTCCAGTACACACCGTCGCCATCGAGTTCTGTCAGGTACAGACTGAGATCAATATTTGAAAAATTACTCCCAACTTCTATTTCCTGACCCGGGATCTGGCTCACAATGGGATTATTATCCTGGAGAACCGTAAAGGTCGCTGAATCACTGCCGGAATGGAGGTTGGGTGTCCCCACATCGGTAACGGTGAAGATAACCTCTTCTGCGCCCACCCATCCGGACCCCACTTTTTGGATATCCACATCACCGGCTGTACCTACGGACACCCGCAGATTCCCCGCTTCCAGTTCAAGGGGAGAATTGGGATCTCCCTGAACGCCATTTGCTAAAAAATTGACCGAATAATCCACCGGGACGATATCCCCAACCGATGCATCATAAAATTGAAAGGTGATGAGTTGTTCACTCACATTCGAAAATATGGTGAGAAAGTAGAGATATTCATCCCCAAAGGCGAACGGCTCCGCCACACCTCTCAACTCGGACTCGAAAAAAGCGCCTAACTGATAATTTCCGGCTCCGGTCCGAATTCCCCGTGAATTTACCACCGCCGTAATCGTCATACTCATCTCAAAACTAGCTGGCTGAATCATCCAATTTGGGTAACTATCACCCGCATTGGGAATATTAAATGCATAACTCCATTCTACAGGATCGCCGTTTATCTCGGTGAGATAATTGTTTAAATTAAAGGATGAGAATGCGAGATTAGGTCCGACTGTCTGATCCGGGATGCCATTGAGTTGGGGAGGATCATCGATTTCTACCACGGTATAAGTGGCTGTTTGCGAGCCGGATAATTGATTCTCCGAAATATCCCTAGCGGTAAAGGTGATGGATTCTGTTCCTGTCCATACGACCCGTTCGTTGGGATGAGTGATAGATACCAGGCTCCCGTTGATATTTACCAGGAGATCGTTGTTTCCCGATGCGCTCCAGACGACGCTGTCGTCATCTGGGCTGTTGAGATAATTTTGCAGATCAAAGGATTGGAATGAGTGATTTGCTTCAATAATTTGATCTTCAATGGGCAGAACGATGGGATAGTAATCGTCCAAAACCGTGTAGGATGAGTTGGTGGATGCCTCATAAACATGGAGTGTGCCGGAATCCGTTGCCTTATATTCGACGATCTCCGTACCTGACCAGGCTTCACGCAGAATTTCAAAACTTACGGAATTACCCGATTCTATCGTTAGTAAAATATTCCCGGCATTCATTTGAAAGGGAGAATCCGGACTGCCTTCGACGCCATTGATGGCAAATACCAATGTTTCTTTTACGGGAATGACATCCCCCGTCACCGGGTCATACACTGAAAATTCCAGAGGCGCACCGTTTTGATTCGAGTATATCGTAAGGAAATAAATCCACTGATCACCGACATTGGTGGGAACTGCAACACCTCTCAACTCATCGCCTGAGAATGCAGCCAGAAGATATTCCCCGGTGTCAGTTACTCTGTGACGTACGGATACACTTGCCGTGACTGCCATATTATATTGATAGGCATTCGGATTGATCGTCCACACGGGTGCCGGATTTCCCTTTGCGGGGGTGACGATTGTATAACTCCATACGACGTTATCGCCATCCATTTCTATCAGGTAATTGTCCAGATCGAAGGAGGTAAAATTCAGAACTTTTCCCACCACCTGATCATTGATGGTGGAAATATCCGGCGGATTATCAATGGGTTCTATGGTAAACGTGACATCCTGAAAACCCAGGAGTTCAGCATCGGTGATATCCGTTACAATGAACCTGATGGCTTCATTCCCTGTCCACTGAGTATTCACAGGTGTGACAAATACAACATGATTTGAATTGATGGATACAGAGAGATCCACATTATTCAGATATAAATATGACACCGGATTGCCGTCCAATTCGACGAGGTAGTCATCCAGATCAAAGGGCGTAAATGTTCCGCCGATCTCAATAAACTGATTCGGAATCCCGGACAGTTGAGGATTATGGTCATAATTTAAAATGGTATTCCAGGCGAAAGGGCTCAGTGGACTGCCGTAACTGTTATTTGCGGAGAATACTACCGTTTCCATGGCATTAATAACCAGTTCCTGATCAGCGATATAGGCTTTAAATGTGAGAGTTTCGCCATTTATATTTGCGTACAGTGTGATAAAATACATCCATGTGGATCCAACCTGTATAGGGAAAGCCGTGCCCCTGGTTTGTTCGCCGGAAAAGGCAGCTACCTTATTATACTGGGAACCCTGAAGTTCGTAATCAAGATACAGCACTGCAGTCATACTGGCAGTGGACTGATAATCTGTATAGTTGACGCTCCAGTCCGGGACGATGATGATATCAGAAGTTATATTTACGGTCCCGAGGTCTTCTTCCGTTACCGTCAGGGAGACGGTGTACGTTCCATAATTTGAGTATGTGTGATAAACATCCGGTCCGATAACCGGGCTGGTATCATCCCCGAAATCCCATGTATACACCGGCGTGTCCGTCCCCGGATCGGTGGCAGTTGCCGTAAAAGGGACGGCAGTACCCTGCGTTCCCATATCCGGAATGCTGTGGGCGGCGATAGTGGGATTGACGTTATTAATGGTGATATCGCTCGGATACACGGTTTCACCATCATTCTCATCTGTAATGGTCAGGGTAATAGTGTAGGGTCCATCATCCGCATAGGTATGCGTGACAGATTCCCCGGTTTGGACCAATGTACCATCTCCGAATTCCCAGGAATAGTTGAGTGCATCGAATCCGGGGTTAACCGCATATGCGCTGAAGGATAATAGCTGTCCCTCATCTCCGACACCCGGATTCACATAGGATAGTATCGTTGGGTGCACATTCGTGATCGTCAGGGAATTGCTCATCGTATGCATTCCCCCGTCTCCGTCAGTTACGGTTAGGGAAACCGTGTAAGTACCATTGTCCGTAAAACTGTGTCTGCCACCGGTATCAGACCAATGGGAATCTCCTGCAAAATTAAGTATATGTCCGTATGAAGTCTGATCCGGTGAGGTATTTCCCGTACCTTCGCTCAGATAATTATATGCCAAAAGTCCGGATTCATTTCCCTGTAACTGTGAATACATATTTGTACGGATATTAGATTGTGTCCGGGCGGTATTCCAGAATCTGAAATCGGTCATTTCCCCCGAAAAATAATTGGTATTATCGGTCTGCTTCCCTAAAAACGACACACCGGTAGAGCTGTTGATGAGTCCACTTGCAGTCTGTGATGTGATACGGTTACCATCAATGTAAACCTTCAGGGAAGTACCATCGTAGGTCATAGCCACATGGGACCATGAGTTTACAGGGATTCCATCGTAGGGAGATGAAACGGTGCCGGCGCTTCCGGTAAATTGGGCATTTGAGTTGAATCCCAGTTGTATGAAACCATCTACATCGGCTGTATTTCGTGAAAATATGGTGCCGCCGGTACCCTTAACCCAGACTTCCAGCGTAAATTGAGACAGTGCATTGGAAACCGGTGTTGCAAATTCGAGATAGTCACCGGTACCATCCAGATTCGCGACAAAATTCCCCGTGGTATAAATGTCATGACCAGACGCATCGCCATACTCCCATTCATAAGTAAAAATATCGCTGGCTCCTGCGTCAGTGACGTTCGCTCCAAATTCGACAATCGAAGATTCTGTTGAAGGAGAAGTATAATTAAGCAGGGAGATGACGGGATTGACGTTAGAAATTTCAATGGTGCCCGTCTGAAATCCGTTACCCCCTTCACCATCAGTGATGAGTAGGGTGACGGTATAGCTTCCGGTACCTTCATCAACGTAGGTATGAGAAACAGTGGAACCGGTGGCAATATTGCCATCTCCAAAATCCCACGAATAAGTTAGTACATCCAGGATACCGGGATCGCTGCCCTGTCCGCTGAAAGAAAGGGACTGTCCTTCGGTTCCGGACGAAGGGATGGTGAAAACGGTAACCGTGGGTGAGACATTTGAAATATATACGATTCCTGATGCCGATCCGGTTCCGGAATTATTGGTCACGGTAACCGCTAAATTATATGTCCCGTTATTCACATAGGTATGGGTAACCGTAGATCCGGAACCAACACCCGAATCACCAAAATCCCAGGAAATCACATCCCCGGGATTTACCGGAGTATAGGAAACGGTAAATGAGGATGTGCCCCCCTCTGTATAGAAGAAACTGCCTAACTGCGAGACTTCAGGAATCCCCTGCGAAAATATCACAGTAGAAAGCAAAAAGGTAACTGTAGATAGTAGTGCGATGCGTTTCAATTCATCTCCTTAATACACGATTTCAAACTACGGAAACCGTTAAATCAACTTCCTCTATCCACACAATATGACGTGTACAAAGTCTTGAAGTCAATATAACTAATTTGTTTTTTAATATGTCCATCCCTCCTTTTGACAAGAAGGGATGGATGAGTTTATTGATAATAAGAAATATTCCGGGTATTTGTTTGGTTTACTTTAATAAGACCATCTTCTTCATATCTACAAAATCACCTGCTTTCATTTGATAAAAATAGATTCCAGATGATATAGTAAGTCCGTCCTCATTTGTCCCATCCCAGATCACTCTGTGATATCCGGCGGACTGGAATCCCTTAACGAGTGTTTTAACCAATCGCCCGTTCAGGTCATAGACGTTGATCGCAATATATTGGTCAACGGGCAGATCATACCGAATTTCAGTGATTGGATTAAACGGATTCGGGAAATTCTGTGACAATCCGATCCGTTCTGGAATATCCGGTCCGTATCCTACGCCTTTGAGCACCATGGGTGATCCGACGGAGCCTAGTATTCCGTTTTCAACAAAGGTAACCTGATCGGATACATCCATCGTCGTACCTCGTTTGGCGTCCCATAACCCGAATCGAATCGTCTCACCTTCCTGGTATTCACTGTACACCATGATAAATATGATATATTTTTCATCTCCGGGGACAAATACGGTTTTACCTACACCCCGCACCTCGTTGCCTGCATATGCAGTCAGCAGGTCGTTTGCCTCAATGGTTTCGGTTTCGCTTTTTTCAATATCCATCACTGCAGTCATATTATAGGAATAGGTCTGTGGGGATATAATTATATCAGTCCGGTTTTCGACGACCTCAGGGAAATAATATGATTTTGAGAATGTGGGATCATTTCCGTCAGCGGTCGCCGGATAGATCAGACTGCTGCTATTGGTAACCCGTAGCAGGTATCCTAATTGGGGTACCATGTGGGTCAGGCTGCCTAACCATCCTGCGCCTTCAACATATTGGGCAAATCCAAATTGGCTCTTAACGAGGTCACCTGTTGCCTTTGTTAATGATTCGAGGGCAATATCGGTGGTAGTATTGAATTGGGGTGTATATCCGATCCAGTTCCATCCGGGAACGACGTTGATCGACAACTCTTCGGGAACAACGCTTTCACCTACCAACTCCAGTTGATCACTGTGTGCAATTCTGATCTGGTACATGGATAAATTGTTCAGATTAATTAATGAACCGACCCAACCGGAACCTGCAATATATTGGCTATAGCTGGTCTGACTTTTGATGATGTCCTGTCCCGGGGTTGAGTTAAGACTGCTCAGAATTGAATTGACGGAAAAATCATCCGGGGTCAGATTCATTGACAGCCATGTCCAGCCCTGAGGCAGGTTATATCGTTCAACAATAGCGCCGGTTGTGGTGAGTGTGACCGGTTCAATGGGCAATCCGTGTTCAGCATTATATTCAAATTCAAAGTGCTCTTCCACATAGCCATATTCTGTGCATTCCGATGAATCCCATACTCTGAATGTGATATCTTCACCGGACAATTGATTACTGTAAATGGTCAGGAATATCAGATTTAGGTCCACTATCTGGCCGTTAATATTTACATCTTCGTACGTAACCACTGGTGCGACCCCCCGAAGTTCGCCATCTACATAGGCTGATACCCGGTCATATGAATCGGTGGATAACTGACCATTGATATACAGCACGGATGTGACGGTCATCGTATATTGGAATTGAGCAGGATCTACCACCCAGTCCGGTTCGGGGCACAACATTCTGATGGTCACATGGAGGTCTTCATTCCCGCCTGGCGTCGATGCGATGACCCGGTAATCATGGAATCCCGGATTCAGAGTGTTACTGACGGTAAATGAGATCGTTGCCGATTCGTTGAAGGTCAATTCACCGGAGGTTATGTCAGCGGTAAGCCAATTGGGTATGTCTGTCAATTCCCAGGTTTCATACTGACCGCCTGAATTCCAGATTGATGCAATAAATGATAGAGGTACGTCCGGAATTTTCACTGCATTCACGTTCGCGGCAATCCACCGCACCGGATTCTTGTTAAAATAGAACTCCCACAGAACGTCATCGGCGATGGTATTACCGTAGATATCTTCAATATCGATAAGTCTGGCTGTAACCGTCCGGTTTTCCATCCATTGATCCGGCATTGCGGGCTGAACTACAATCTCATTTCCGACACAGGTAAATGTGTATGGGACGGTAAGTGCATTTTCCAGATCGTCCAGATGAATTTGAAGAGGCGGATTAATGGCATTGCAGTTGATATTTTCGCTAAAGGTGACCGAGATGAGGTCATTTGGCTCCAGCACGCCATCCGCCGGTCGTGGGTTACCCACAATTTGTGGAATATTCCGGTCAATGTGCCCGACAACCGGGACCGTGTAGGTCTGATTATTTTCACATTGTGCCAACGCCCGGAGTTCATACGCGCCATCGGCGATCCCGCTTACATCCCAGACAATGGTCGCATAATCTTCGCTGGTATCCACAGAATCTACAGATAAGGACGTTGCAGGAATCCAGTTATTTGTACCCGTCTGACGGAACTGGATACCCAATTCTCTTAAATTGATATCGGATAGATCGTAATTATTTACATAGATGGAAAGTAAATTATCGTTGGTTTCATTGATCACCCAGTTATCCGTCAGAGTCATTAAACTGATAGGGGAACAAGGAGAGACAAAATGAGCGGTGACAGATTGCATCACATCTCTACTGCCATCGGCGACCGCCTGAAAATGCAATTGTACATTCTCATACTGGTAAGAGACCGGACCCCGTTCCAACGTCATGGTGGCATTTATATTTTCGAATGGCGGAATGATATAAGAAAGAGAACCCTCCAGATTCACACCACCAATTTTTATCACAGCGCCATATGGATTTGTGACCTGATCAATGAAAAGGACGTACTCACGCTCTTCACCATTGGGCGGCGTCTGACTGGCATTACCAATTAACAGTGTATAAACTGCAGGTTCATCCGGGGGCACATTCAGCAAAACGTTGTTAGATTCAATGGAAAATACCGGGACATCCCTGGGAACGGTGGCGGCGGAAAGTACCACATTAGAATGCACAGATCCATCCGGATAAGTGATATCGACTTTGTGTTCATCTTCATATGGATTGCTGGTGACTGCTGATATCAGTTTAAAAACAGGGGTCCCATACACAGGGTCCTCTAAAATGTCGATCGTAAATGCATCTCCGATATCATCATCTGATAACACGAAACTCATGGATGTGGTTTCGGTATTCTCGGATGTCTGCCCCATACCCATGGAAATTCCAAAATTCATATCGATGGTGACACCAGCGCCGATACCGGCAACGGTCGCCCCCATTTCCAAAGCAATGGAGCTTTCAACACCCATCGTGAATTCCTGTGTAACGGTTTCGGTTCGCGAGCCAGTATAGGAATATTCATAATTTGCTCCGGCTGAAAATGAAATATTCTCCTTGAACTCTGCGGTATCTTTCAGATAGTTATTGTAATTCACGTGAGACAACCACTTATCAATATCCCGGTTATAATCATGGATATCCTGTTGATAATCAGCGTCAAATTCACTATTTTGGTTTAAATCAATATAGTCTTCTCCCTGGTCCCAGGAACCGTTACCATTTATATCGGTAAAGGGTTCGCCCGATTCAATTTGGTTGATATTCGCTGCCAGGAATTCCAATTGCGGGATCATATATTGTATAATATATATTTCGGTAAAAATGTATGTGGTCGCAAAGCCTTCCGGGGCAACAAACAATCCCCTGTCCGACTGGATGATACATCCTCCATTCTGAATAATGGTATAATCGATGACTTCCTGATTCGGCGTAGGTTGCATATGATCGCCTGCTTCATACGCACCCCCGAATTCAGTATCAACGGTGTCTGCAGAAAACAGGTGAATATTGTCCGTTATACCATACAACACATTGAGGGCGCCACCCACGAATACATCGCCGCCATGCCCGACCACCTGATCGTTATCCGAGGTTGAATATGTCTCGGTGACCTCGGTACAGAGATTTAATTCCTCACCGGTGCTGCTTGAAACGGACATACCGATCCCGGCACTTAAATTTATTTCCACATCCGTAACAACAATCATCCCGAAACCGGCTTCAAAATCAGGACCCAACGAAAGGGAGGTTCCAAGATTCAGTCCGAAACTGGTTCCCATCGTCATGCTCATCGCCGTGCAGGATGAAGATCCTTCGCTGAATACAGATTGGCTGCCATCTCCGGGGGGATCTCTCAGTATAATGATAGGCACATCCGGTCCTGTGGTTGCAAATGCCACATTCCTGGATTTATTTCCATCCACATACGCCCAAACCGTCCTGGAGTCTGTTCCCAATCCGCCAGAAGACGCGACGAAGTCGATTTTTTTCTGATAAGGATGTCCACCCCCGCTGAGAATATTCGGGTTTCCCGGTTGGACAATATATGATCCGGTACCGTTGAGTACCGTAATATCCTGAATGGTTGAGATATCACTGACATTATCGACAATTGAAAGATTCGCAGAGTCTACAGGACAAGAAGCCAAGTCCAGCATTTCAGCCGGTGCATTTGCGTATTTGATATACGTCTCTCCCTCGTAGTAACCGTATTTTTCAATAATGGAGATGGTAAGGGTATCTGGATAATACTGGTAAAATATGGGGATTTCATAATCGTTCCCGAACTCGTCTTCTCCTAAACATCCATCAGGGATACTCCCAATTGTTAAATTTGGGTTCGCGATATATTCATATCTCAAATCCTCGTCCCCTGGCATCATGTTTACCAGCACGGTGTTAAAATTGGTATATCCCTGATCCGGCGTCACAAAAGGATAATCTTCGAGTATCACATCAACCAAATATTGGATTGGCGGGAGAAGGACTTCCAAATGTCCGGATTTATCGGTGTACAATATTTCATCATAGCATGTTGTTGGATCTGTGCTGCGAATATGAACTGCCACATTGCCCAATGAGTTATGACAATCACCACCAAATATTTCGAGGGTCAATTTATTTTTCGTAAAATCGAAAAACTGAATATTTGTGACGGGACCGGTAAAGTTATGAGCGGAGCAATCCGAGAGTTCTGGATTGGCATCAAAACAGTAAGGGTAATACGGAGGTCGATAATCACCGGATCCTGAGAAGGGCGACAGATAGTGAATCCCGATGGGGACGTCAAATGAAAATTGACCAAACTGGTTGGTTTGTGTGTTCCCCGCCTGGAACTCACCATCTACCTGAATGAAGACATCGGCGGCAAAACAATCTGTATTGATATAATTGACGGTACCGGCGACCGGGAAAGTGGAGGTGTCTGTAAAATCAACCTGTTCGGCAAGATTATTTTCGGAATTCAGAGTACGCAGCCTGAAGGGTGGATCGAATATGTGAATCCCGAGATTTGGGGTTATGGTAAATTGTGTCCCCGCCGCTGCATATTCAATTCCGGCAATCGTATAATTTCCAAATTCATCGGTGAAGTCACCGGAATTGACTGGTGCATTCGAGGCATCCCATGCCAGGTTTCTTTTGAATTTTCCATGATTATTCCATGTTGTACGATCATAGACAGTGAGATATATGTTTTCGTTGAATCGCCAGTATCCTTTCAAATCAGGCTCCTGGGCAGGGATAAGCGCTATATCGTAGAATCTATTTATTTGCTGTGACGTTCTGGCGATATTCCAGTAACGGACTTCATCAATATTTCCATTGAAAGCGTTATTGTTTTCATCATTGCCAATGTATATTTTGGATGCTGATACATCGATCCCCTGAACCGTCACCGGCTCACCGGATGCTGCCCCATCCACATACATCTGGATGACGTTATCGGCAACCACCGCAGCTACATGATGCCAGGTACCATCCGCAACATCGTCATTTTCGTCTACCCAGGGCTCTGCATCATCCCACACATAGTTATTATTAGTGTCATACAGATATTCGCCGTGAAACCACTCACCATCCTGATTTGAGTCAACGTAAGGTTCTTCAAGGTTATCATCGAAGAAGTTGTTTCCGTTATAATCGGCAAAGGGTTCGGGTCCATCCCACTCACCATTAAAATTTAAATCCGTGAAAGTTTCAGCCGGATCCCACTGACCGTTACCGTTGGAATCCGTATATTCTTCACCCGGGTCCAGAATGCCATTTTGATTCGCATCCGTCAAAGGCTCGGCTTCGGTGAAAGTCCCGTTTCCATCCGTGTCGATGAAAGGCTCTGCCTGGTCCCAAATTCCATTAAAGTTGGCATCCACATATGTTTCTACATCGTTATCCCAGATTTGGTTGTGGTTCCAGTCTGTAAATTCTTCAGGGGGATCCCATATACCATCCTCGTTACTATCAATAAAGTCCTCCGCAGGCACCCAGTACCCCAGATTATTCAGATAAGGGAGTGTCTGCAGATCCGTATAGCCTTCACTCTCATCCCACATGCCGTTGAGATAGGAATGAGCGCCGGTGATCCCTGTAAAATCAAGTTGTACCTGATTATTTGAATTGGTATAGAAATACATTCCTCTGCCTTGTTCGGCATTAATAATTGAGAAGATCGCATTTCTGGCACTGGAATTATTGCTCTTGATCCATGCTTCGAAAGTGAAGTCATTTCCGGCCAGATCAAAATCACCATTCTGGTTGAAAACCGGATCATATTGACTAACAAATTTGGTCAGGTCAACATAGTCGTCGATACCATCAAAATATGCTGAAGATCCGAATGAAGGCGTAGAAACAACCTTCACTAATTCAACGGGATTACCGCTGTCCGTTTCGATCGTCCCGGATATTGACCCCGTTTGGTCAATAAATCCAACATCGCAGAGACCGTCCGATTCGGCATTATCATTGATCGCCGTGATACAGAACCGATAGTAAATTCCCACAACGGCAGAAGGCCATTCATTGGTATACGAGTCTGCGGCTGCCAATGGAACGGTAGTAAATACATTGCCATTTCGATAAACTTTATACCCGGTATTTAAACTTGTGGCATCTACCCACTCTACGCGGATACTCGTGAGGTCTTCCCCATCCTGTGCAAAAACCTGGAAGGAAGCCGGTTTGTCAACGGCAACCCAAGTCACATTTGAATTTAAATATGCCACAGGCGCACCATTCCTGTAGGAAGTTCCGGTAATTCCGGTCCCTTCATTAAATTTATAAAAGGATTTTAATCCCGCTTCATTTGGATTTACGAGCGTAAAATCCATTTGGTCTGCCACATCCTGTTCAAGTTGCTTTTTATTCCATAACCGAACTTCATCAATGAGACCCGCGAAGGAGTTAACAGTGGGTGATACAACGGTTGTGGAATGTGAACAGATATTCGGGCACTGAGTGTATTCCGTATAACACCCATTTGGGCAAAGCAGATGTTGGGTATTACATCCCGATTCGCACATAAATCCTTCAGTATTATCATAGTAATAACTTCTTCCTTCATCGGCATTACTGATGTCGAAATGGAATTCAGAGCAGACTCCGGCCCCCGCCCGTTGTTCATTTGCAAATGGATGGGCATCCTGATTATTATACCCCCAGTATAGCGAGCAGTTATTCGCACAGGTATGATATCCGCAAAGTTCAGTATCAAAAATCCATTCTGTATCCGGGTCTTCACTGCAGTTTTGTGTACCACAATCTTCAACACTGAGCGCCCATCCTCCATCCGGTTCCTCGCTGCAATTATGAGACCCACATGTGGCTGCATCAGCATAATAATTACTGGGATAACTATACTTCCAGGTTGTGTTTTTTCCAACGAGAGTACTGTGGGGGCTGGGTTTAATCCATGTATCTGAGTATTCAGGGTATTGTGGGTTTTGTGTACCAGGATACTCGTCATAATGGTCACTGCCTATCCAGGGAGAATTGAGATGCGGAGCAATGATCAACTGATTGACCATTTCACCATTCACAAATAAATTCAGTTTTCCATCACCAAATGAACCCGCGATATGGTGCCATTCCCATCCAAAGTCCCTTGCCGTAGGATCAACTACGGTATATAATTTATATTTCCGGACATACTGATTATTATAACAGGTATCGCTGCATATATCGTGGTTACAGGAGTTTGGACATTGAGAGTATTGAGTGTAACATTCAAGAGGACCAACTTCATAGCAGGTATCCCAGCATGTGCCCAGACCACAGGCATGAGGATTACAGGAATAAGGAGCGCCATCGGATGTACCGCAATATTCAGCATTGGCAGCCCAAACAATGTCGGGATATTCTCCGCAATTATGGGTTCCGCAAACGCTGGCATCAGGATAGTCATTACAAGCTAGTTGCCGGCATTCATATGGGCTAACATACATAGAATCCCATTCCATGTACATAAAAAATTTGAGATGATTATCTTCGATAGTCAATGCCCATGAATCTTTTTTCGACATAATAAGGCCATTGGATGCACCCGGCTCCAGCTTTACCCAGGCTTCAGCTGTGAACTCAGACTCATGGGTGACCTGACTTGATGGCCAGGTATCCAGCGTCACAGTTCCGTTCTGGTTCGTCGAAAAAGATAGAGAATAGTTGGTCAGATCTGCTGCACCTACCATGGCAACCATTGCCAACCAAAAACAAAATGACCCTGATCTGCTGACTTTTAATTTCATGGTTATAGTCCTATTATTATCAAGTTTAGTAATCGTACTACCATTGGATTTAAACATGGTAAAAATTGATTTTTGTGTATTCATTTTTCGCTCAAATAAAATTTTAGGGTTACTTTAAAATTACCATTTTTTGCATATCAGTGAAGGGACCAGCCGTCATTTTGTAGAAATAAACGCCGGATGCAACACCAAGCCCATCATCATTTTTACTATCCCAAATCACTTTTTTATATCCGGATGATGAATATTTATCTACCAGAGTTTTCACTTTTTTGCCTTCAATATTATAAACTAATATCTGGACATGAACATCCTCCGGAACATTATACCTGATTTCGGTTGTCGGATTAAAAGGGTTGGGGAAATTAGGGTATAAAGCATAATCTTCCGGAATGAGCGGTACGAACCCGGCGATATCCAGTTGGAGGGGGTTATCCACACTGCCGATAATTTCATTGGCGACGAAAACTTTTGAATAATAGATATCATTTAAATCACCTTTCTCCACATTTGTGTATTGAAAGGTAATTCCCTCGCCGGATTCATATTTTCCATTCACCGTAAGGAATATTTCGTATTCATTTCTGAACTCAACCCAGACGGGCAATTCATATCCTCTGATCTCATCACCTACTTTTACAATGACCATATCGTTAGGGCTGATCTCCACATTTTCGCCTTTGTTCAGTGTGAGGACAAAATTCATTGAATATGGATTTAGGGAGGAAATTTGTTCCAATGACGGCAGGCTTCCGGCAATATCCGGATTATAATACAATCTTGAGAATGTGGGGATATTCCCGTCATCCTGAGCTGGGAATAACAAGGAATCGGCGCTCGCAGTCCGAAGCATATAGCCCAATTTTGGATTCATATAAGGTAAACTACCCAGCCATCCCACACCTTCGACAAATTGTGCAAATCCATATTGACTTTTTACAATATCGCCCGTTGTACTGTTGAGTGAGCTCAGGGCATTATTGGTATTCGTAATAAATTGGGGAAGATATCCGAGCCAATTCCACCCTTCGGTGATGACAATTGGATTCGTGTCCGTATCATAGGCTTCACCGACGATTTCAAATTCCTGCGGGGTCTGTACCCTCGTCTGATACATGGTTTCATGAGTCATGGTACTCAGTGCCCCTACCCAGCCCATTCCTTCAACATACTGGCTGAATTGAATCTGGTTTTTAATCAGGTCATTCGTGCTTGCAGACAGATTCTGAAGAACATTATTAATCGACATGTCATCAGAGCCCACATTCATTGAAACCCATGTCCATCCGGCATCCAAAGAATATCGAGAGACAATGGCACCGCTGGCTGAAAACGTTACCGGTTCGGTGGGGAGCCCCAGCGGAGAATTTGCTTCGAAATTATAATGTTCTTCGACATAAGCATATTCTGTACATATAGACGAATCCCAAACTCTGAAACGGATTTCTTCGCCGGATGATTGATTGGAGTAAACCGTCAGGAATACCTCACTTAAATCAATGATATTCCCGTTAATATTTACATTTTCATAGGTAATCACCGGTGCGACTCCCCGCAATTCCGTGCCGACCCATGCAGATACCATATCAAAATTATCAGCTGACAATTCGGTTTCGACATACAGGACTCCGGTAATGGACATACTGTACTGAAAATTGGATGCGGTGATTTCCCAGTCTGGTGGGTTTGTGCACAACACCCGAAGATAGATTTTTAAATCTTCATTCCCGCCAATAGTATTTGCGTATATCTTATGATCGGTAATGCCAATATTTATGTTATCACTGACATCGAAGGTAATCGTCACAGATTCAAGGGCATCCAATGCGCCGGATGTCATATCTGCACTGAGCCACCCTGGCAGATTAGTGAGTTCCCAGGGTTCATAGTCCGGACCAGTATTGGTGAGCGTCGCCTGGAATGTCAGATGTGTATCCGGGTATTTTACCGGATTCAGTCGTGAGACTTCCCATTTCACCGCATTTTTGTTGACATAGATATCCCAACTCACGGGATTCGCGGTCGTGTTTCCATACAGATCTTCGATCGTCAAAAGCTGAGCAGTAATGGTTCGATTTTCCATCCATTGATCCGGCATGGTGGGAAGAATATAAATTGAGTTGTCCATACATACAAAATCGCGCGGGATTGTCAGAGCATTTTCCAAATCTTCGAATATTATATCGTCAGGTGGATTAATATGGCTACAATTTATATTCTCCGTAAATGACGTATAGATTTCATCATTTGGATCAAGAACACCATCCTGCGGGCCTGGTGCACCGATTACTGCAGGGCGAACCCGGTCAATAACCCCGATCACAGACGGGGTAGTCGTCTGATTTGCCTCACACTGGGCAACTGCCCGTAAATCATAAGTCTCATCTCCGATCCCACTTACATCCAGGACGGTCTGGGCATAGTCATAATCGGCTGATATAGAATCAACAGAAATGATTGACGTGGGAACCCACGTATTCGTCCCGTGTTGCTTGTATTCAAGTCTTAATGACCGAAGATACTGATCGCTAAGATCATAGTCCGCCAGAGTGACCAGCATCGAGTCCGCACTTTCAATATTGATTACCCAGTTATCTCCTAAATCAACCAGACTGACCGGAGAGCATGGCGGGATGAAATGAGCAGTAACTGATTGAGTGACATATCTGCTGGTATCGCAAACAGATTTGAATATCATGGTAATATTGTCATATTCATATGCGACGGGACCTCTTTCAATGGTAACCGTTGCATTAATATTTGTAAATGGATTAATGATATAAGACATTTCACCCTGCAAAGGGACCCCGCCAATTCTGATGGTAGCGCCGTATGGATTGCTGTTCTGATCAATAAACAATGCATATTCGCGTACTTCACCATTGGGCGGTGTTTCGCTGGCATTTCCCAGAGTGATGGTATAGACTGCCGGATCTTCGGGTGGAATATTTAAGAGTATATTACCGGATTCCACACTAAACACCGGAACATCCCGGGGAACCGTAGCAATGCTCAGCACCACATCAGGCGTCACCGTACCATCAGGGTTGGTGATATCCACTTTATATTCACTTTCATAAGGACAACTTGTTACCGCACTGACCAATTTAAAGACAGGTGTCGAGTAAACGGGATCAACTTTTATATCAATGGTAAACCCGTCACCGATGTCGTCATCTGAAAGGGTAAATCCCGTGGAAGTACTGTTTTCATTTGTGAAGGTTTGTGCTGTTCCAAGACTCAATCCGAATGTCATTTCCATCGTCGCGCCAAAACCGATACCGTTCACATCCGCACCGACTTCAATGGCAAGGGAATTCTCGATCCCCATACTAAATTCCTGGGTCACCGTGGAAGACCGTGAACCCGTAAAATTATACTCATAATTTGCACCTGCAGAAAAAGAGATATTCTCTTTGAAGGTGGCATTGTTCTTCAGCCAGTTATTTC
>Ga0100387_10000749_pt1 | contig 27034 bp, 26 predicted proteins | sample CryGeymeta201511_FD_81547 | JGI IMG/M metagenome (GOLD analysis project Ga0100387, IMG submission 81547) | Groundwater microbial communities from Crystal Geyser aquifers in Utah, USA - Crystal Geyser metaG 2015-11 | ecosystem: Environmental > Aquatic > Deep subsurface > Groundwater | place... | reverse complement strand
TAGAAAAGTAAAACTTGAAGGAAAAGTAGGCGAACTAAAACTGCTAAATAAGGCCAATGATTGTGGTGAATTGGTAGCGAAAGTTTGTCGAAAATCTCACCTTTAAATACCTATAGGTACAGGTAAAATATTAAGTAACCTGTAACGTCTTAAAAACGTTATCTTTTATTAACCAACTGAGTATAAAGATAAAAAATGAAATATATTTGTATTTCTTATCTTTATTAAAGTAGGGTGGTACCACGAATAACTTTCGTCCCTATTTTAGTCTTTTCTTTATAGACTAAATTAAGGATGAAAGTTTTTCATTTTTTGGGAGTATGCCTAGGGTTCCGTCTAATCAATTGAGGTTAGAGTCTGGACCAAGTGGCGTAAGATACTATTACTAATGAGTAATAGTGTTACACCGTGGGTATAAAAGACCCCAGCGGATAGGTCCCTTTTGTTTAATTAACAGAATGGATTTATTGGCTGGGGTCTTTTTATATCTAAAAATAAAATATTAAAAGTAGGTGAATAATTATGCAAAGTGATGTAATAAAAAAAGGTTTGGCCAGGGCTCCGCATCGTTCCTTGCTCAAAGCATTAGGGATAACCGATGAAGAGATGAAAAGACCTTTTGTTGGTGTTGCTCAAGCAGCCAACGAAGTTATTCCAGGTCACCTTCATTTAAAAGAGATTGCTCGAGCAGTTAAAGATGGTATAAGAATGGCCGGCGGAGTTCCCTTTGAATTTTCTACCATAGGGGTATGTGATGGATTGGCTATGAATCATGAGGGCATGAAATATTCTCTACCCAGTAGAGAATTAATCGCTGATTCTATTGAAATTATGGCTAAAGCCCATGCCTTTGATGCCTTAGTGCTTGTCCCTAATTGCGATAAAATAGTTCCGGGAATGATTATGGGTGCTCTTAGAGTTAATCTGCCTACTATTGTAGTGAGTGGCGGGCCTATGTTAGCTGGATTTTATCAGGGGAAGACTATCGCCCTGAGTAATGTCTTTGAAGCAGTAGGAAAGTTCCAAACCGGTTCTGTAAGTGAGCAAGAATTAAAAGAAGTAGAGGATTATGCCTGTCCGGGGGTAGGTTCCTGCGCCGGCCTGTATACTGCTAATTCTATGAATATTTGGGCGGAAGCAGTGGGTATAGCTCTACCCGGTAATGGAACCATTCCAGCTGTTGATGCCCGCAGAATAAGATTAGCTAAACATACAGGAATGAAAATTATGGAATTATTCAAAAAAGAGGTTAAATTTTTAGATATTATTACTAAAAAGGCTATAGAGAATGCTATTACAGTTGAAATGGCTTTGGGGGGTTCCTCTAATACAATGCTTCATACTCTGGCTATAGCCTTTGAAGCAGGTATTCCTTTTAATCTAGATGATATTAACCAGATAAGAGAACAAGTTCCTCAATTGTGCAGCCTTTCTCCTGCCGGAGAGTACCATATTCAAGATTTAGATAGAGCGGGAGGTATTTCGTCCCTAATTAAAGAGCTGAATAGAAAGAAGGTAATTAATTTAGAAGAGATTACCGTAACCGGTAAAACGGTTAGTGAGAATATTAAAAGTGCTCAAATATTGAATAACCAGGTAATAAGAAATATAGAAAATGCCTATAATCCAAAAGGCGGTATTGTATTTTTAAAGGGTAATTTAGCTCCCCAAGGTGCAGTAGTAAAAAGTTCAGCGGTTCATCCGGATATGTTAAAACATGAGGGCTCAGCAAGAGTATTTAATTCAGAAGAAGAGAGTACTAAAGCAATTTTAGGAGGTAAGATTAAAAAAGGAGATGTAATAGTAATCCGCTATGAAGGGCCTAAAGGTGGACCGGGGATGAGAGAAATGTTAACTCCTACCTCAGCAATTGCTGGAATGGGATTAGACCGCGAGGTAGCTTTGATTACCGATGGACGTTTTTCTGGAGCTACCCGAGGAGCGTCTATTGGACATGTCTCTCCTGAGGCAGCGGTAGGAGGTCCTATAGCTATTGTTGAAGAAGGGGATATGATTGAAATCGATATACCAGAAAAGAAATTAAATGTGAAGTTGGACGAAAATGAAATTAAAGAAAGATTAAAGAGATTAAAGCTGCCTGAGCCTAAGGTAAAATCAGGCTGCTTAAAATACTATGCCAATTTTGTAGGTTCTGCCGATAAAGGAGCAGTAAGGAGATGAGTTATATGAAATTAACCGGGGCACAAATAGTAGTAGAATGTTTAAAAAAGGAAGGGGTAAAGGTAATATTCGGTATTCCCGGTGGGGCAATAATGCCTCTATATGATATCCTTTATAGTGAAACCTCTATAAAACACATACTTACTAAACATGAACAGGGAGCAGCTCATGCTGCCGATGGATATGCCCGGGCTACTGGTAATGTAGGGGTCTGTATAGCTACTTCTGGACCGGGAGCTACTAATTTAGTAACTGGTCTAGCTAATGCCTACTTGGATTCTATCCCCTTAGTAGTCTTTACTGGCCAAGTTTCAACTAATTTAATCGGGACCGATGCTTTTCAGGAAGTAGATATCAATGGCATTACTTTACCTATCACTAAAAATAATTATGTGGTAAGAGAGGTAAGAGATTTAGCTAGAATTATACAGGAAGCTTTTTATATTGCCCGTACCGGAAGACCTGGTCCGGTATTAATAGATTTGCCTAAGGATATCCAATTAGCGCAAACTGAATTTAAATACCCTGAAAAGGTTAGCCTGAATGGGTATAAGCCAACTTTTAGTGGACATATTCAACAGATTAAAATAGCAGCACAAGAAATAAACAAGGCAAAGAAACCAGTTATTTATGCCGGAGGAGGAGTAATTTCCTCTAATGCCTCTTCAGAATTGCGAGATTTAGCTTTCCAAGCGAATATTCCGGTGACTACAACCTTAATGGGATTAGGCACTTTCCCTGAGACTCATTCCCTCTCTTTGGGAATGTTAGGTATGCATGGTACAGCTTATGCGAATTATGCTATTAGTGCTGCGGATCTAATTATTGCTTTAGGAGTAAGATTTGATGACCGGGTTACTGGAAAATTGTCCAAGTTTGGTTCACAAGCTAAAATAATTCATATCGATATTGATCCGGCTGAAATTGGGAAAAATGTCTTAGTCGATATTCCCATTGTTGGTGACCTTAAAAAGGTGTTAAAAAAAATAAATGAGATGATTGAAAAAAAAGAAAATACAGAATGGTTAGAAATAATAAAGGATTGGAAAAGAAAATATCCTTTGAAGTATGAAAATAACCAGGAGTTAAAGCCGCAATATATTATAGAGGAAGTGTATAAAATTTCCGAGGGCAAAGCAGTAATAGTTACTGATGTGGGTCAACATCAGATGTGGGCTGCCCAGTATTATCAATATACTATACCTCGAACTTTTATCTCTTCTGGAGGTTTAGGGACAATGGGATACGGTTTTCCAGCTGCTATTGGGGCAAAGTTAGGTTGTCCTGAAAAAAGAGTAATTTGTATTTCGGGAGACGGTAGCTTTCAAATGAACCAACAAGAAATAGCCACTGCGGTCAATAATAATCTGGCTATTACCGTGATTATTATGAACAATGGTTATTTGGGGATGGTAAGACAGTGGCAGGAACTATTTTTTAATAAAAGGTATTCCTCAACTACCTTAACTGGGAATCCAGATTTTGTAAAATTAATTGAAGCCTATGGAGGAACCGGGATAAGAGTAAATAAAAAACAAGAGTTGTCCCCTGCTTTAGAAAAAGCTCTTTCTTTAAATAAATTTGTTTTAATTGATTGTATTATTCCTGGGGAAGAAAATGTATTCCCTATGGTTAGCCCAGGTTCACCCCTAGACCAAATGATAGGAGTTGATTAATGATGAGACATACTATTGCAGTTTTAGTTAAAGATCACCCCGGGGTTTTAGCCCGAGTAGCAGGCCTATTTACCCGACGTGGCTTTAATATTGAAAGTTTAGCTGTCGGTCATACGGAAGAAAATAATATTTCCAGAATGACCATTGTCGTGGAAGGGGATGAACGGGCTTTAGAGCAAATAACCAAACAGCTGAATAAATTGATTGATGTGATTAGGGTTAGAGATATTTTTCCATTAAACTCAGTGGAAAGAGAGTTGGCTTTAATTAAAGTAAATACTAATTCCTTAGCCAATCGTTCGGAGATAATACAAATGGTAGATATTTTTAGAGCTAAGATAATTGATGTAAATAGCCAAATGATGACTATTGAAACAACGGGTACCGAGGATAAAGTTAATGCTTTAATAGAGTTACTGAAACCTTTCGGATTAAAGGAAGTGGTTAGGACTGGTAAAATTGCCTTATTTAGAGGGAGTAAGAGTGTCTCTACATTTAAGAAACAAGAGGAATAAATATTTTATCAAAATAGAAAAAATAAGTCGATTAAGAATAAGAACAAAATTGGTGAATTGGTGAATTGGTGAATTGTAGTATGTAAACCTAATCTATTTTAAAAATTAAATAAAAAATCTAAAATAAAAAAAGGAGATAAAAAAATGGCTAAAATTTATTATGAACAAGATGTGAAAAAAGAATATTTGAAAGGGAAAACCGTAGCTGTAATTGGTTATGGAAGCCAGGGCCGAGGACAAGCCCAAAATTTACATGATGCTGGAATTAAGGTAATAGTGGGTTTGCGAGAAGGTAGCAAATCATTTGACTTAGTAAAAAAAGATGGATTAAAAGCAATGAATATTTTTGAGGCAACCAAAATAGCCGATATTATTCAAATATTAATTCCTGATGAAGTTCAAGCAAAAGTCTATTATCAGGAGGGGATTGATAAGAATTTACAGGAAGGAAATGTTTTGATGTTTTCTCATGGATTTAACATCCATTTCGGACAAATTACTCCCCCTCCCAATATTGATGTAATTATGGTTGCACCTAAAGGTCCTGGTACTTTGGTAAGAGAGATGTATGTTCAGGGTAAAGGCGTTCCTAATTTGATAGCGATATATCAGGATTATTCCGGGAAGGCTAGAGAAATTGGGTTAGCCTATTCCCAAGCTATTGGAGGGACTAGAGCAGGGACGATCGAGACCACCTTTAAAGAAGAGACTGAAACTGATTTATTTGGAGAGCAAGTAATTCTTTGCGGAGGAGTTACTTCTTTAATCCAGGCTTCTTTTGATGTTTTAGTTGAGGAAGGTTACCAGCCAGAGATTGCTTATTTTGAATGTCTAAATGAGTTGAAATTAATAGTTGATTTAATCTATAAAGGTGGAATTACTTATATGCGAGATTGTGTCAGTAATACTGCTGAATATGGAGATTTGAAAATTGGTAAGAGAATTGTAACTGAAGAAACTAAAAAAGAAATGAAAAAAATATTAACTGAAATTCAGAATGGAGAGTTTGCTAAAGATTGGCTTATTGAGAATCAAGTAGGTAGACCTTACTTTAAAGCAATGCGCAATAAAGAAGCTAATTTTCTTATTGAAAAAGTAGGGAAAAAACTGCGCAGTATGATGCCCTGGATAAAAGACTAATATCGTATTGCGTATAGTTAGGAAAGAAGAAGTCAGAAGACAGAATAAGATAGTATATAGTAAAGAGGAATAGCGCATAACGGGTAAAATTGGTCAATTGGTGAATTGGTAAATTGGAGAATTGGTGAATTGGTAAATTGGAGAATTGGTGAATTGGTAAATTGGAGAATTGGTGAATTGGTGAATTGGTCAATTGGCTAATTGGTGAATTAGTGAATTAATAAGCGAGGTGAGAAATTTGCAAAGTAGGATTGCATTTCAGGGAGAAAGAGGGGCTTTTAGTGAGATGGCCGCTATTAAATATTTTGGTTCTTCTATAGATCCGGTGCTTTGCAGAACCTTTAAAGAAGTATTTCAAAGAGTAAATAGCCAAGAAGCTGAGTATGGTATTTTACCTATAGAAAATTCCCAGACTGGAGGCATTAATGAAGTTCATGATCTTTTATTACATCAAGAATTATTTGCGGTAGGAGAGGTAAAGTTAAAGGTTGAACATTGTTTAATAACCAAAAAACAGATTAATTTTAAATTAATTAAAAAGGTTTATTCTCATCCTCAAGCACTGGCTCAATGTGAAGGTTTTTTGTCTAAAAATTTAGCTCATTGTCAGATTATCCCAGTGTATGATACAGCCGGAAGTGTTAAGATAATTAAAGAATTAAAAGGAAATAATGTTTCAGCCATTGCCAGTAATTGGGCCGCAGAACTTTATGGTTTAAAAGTTTTAAGTTCCGGGATTCAGGATAATAAATATAATTATACTCGTTTTTTAGTTTTATCTCCGGAGATATTTTCAGATCCTAAAAATAATAAGACTTCTATTATTTTTGCAGTAATAAGTAAGCCAGGGGCTCTATATAAATGTCTTAAAGAGTTTGCCCTAAGAAATATTAATTTAAATCGATTAGAATCACGACCGAGCAAGCAAAAACCCTGGGAGTATGTTTTTTATACTGATTTTGAAAAAGGGCTATTCGAAGAGAGTGCCCAAGAAGTCCTAAAGGCTTTAAAAGAACATACTACTTTTATTAAGATAATTGGGACTTATTATTCTAAAATAGAGTAAGTTTTTTTTCGGCTAACCATTGAAAAGGAGAGGAGACAGATTAATGGAAAATAAAGTAATAATCTTTGATACTACACTACGAGATGGAGAACAATGTCCTGGTGCATCACTTAATACTTATGAAAAGTTAGAAGTGGCTAAGCAATTAGAGAAGCTTAATGTAGACATAATGGAAGCTGGTTTTCCTATTGCTTCACCAGGGGATTTTGAAGGGGTAAAGCTGATCGCTCAAACCATTAAAGGTTGTACCATTGCTGGTTTGGCTCGAGCAGTAAAGAAAGATATTGAACAAGCCTGGGAAGCAGTAAAATATTCTGAAAGACCCAGAATTCACACCTTTATTGCCACTTCACCTATTCATATGCAATATAAACTACAACTTTCTCCAGAGCAAGTCTTAGAGCAGGCAGTTGAGGCAGTAAAATATGCCCGTAAGCTCTGCTCGGAAGTGGAATTTTCTGCAGAAGATGCTAGTAGGAGTGATAAAGAATTTTTATACCGGATTTTTGAAGAGGTAATTAAGGCTGGTGCTACCATAATAAATGTGCCGGATACAGTAGGATATGCCCAACCAGAGGAATTTGGCAGATTAATAAAGGATATCAGAAAGAATGTTCCTAATATTGAAAAGGCAGTCATTAGTGTTCATTGTCATAATGACCTGGGATTAGCAGTGGCTAATTCTTTAGAGGCTATAAGAAGCGGAGCTACTCAGGTAGAATGTACGGTGAATGGAATTGGAGAAAGAGCAGGTAATGCCTCTTTGGAGGAGATTGTTATGGCTCTTCAAACCAGGAAGGATATTTATAACAAATGGACCCAGATTAATTCCACTCAAATATGTCCTAGCAGTAAATTAGTGAGTAAATTGACCAGTTTTGTTATTCAGCCTAATAAAGCGGTGGTAGGGAAAAATGCCTTTGCCCATGAAGCAGGTATCCATCAAGCTGGAATATTAAAAGAGCGTACTACCTATGAAATTATGACCCCTCAATCAGTAGGTTTAGAAAGTAATAGTCTAGTTCTGGGGAAACATTCAGGGAGGAATGCCCTTAAAAAGAGATTAGAAGAGATGGGGCATACTTTAGATCAGGAAAAGTTAAATGAGGTCTTTGAAAAGTTTAAGGAGTTAGCAGATAAAAAGAAAGAGATTTTTATTGAAGATTTGGAGGCTATTGTATCTGAAGAAATAATAGCTAAAATTCCAGAAACCTTTAAACTAGAATATTTTCATCTTAATACGGGTAATCGTACTTTGCCTACAGCAACAGTTAGGTTATTATTTAATAATGAACCTTTGGAAGATGCAGCTTGTGGAGATGGTCCAGTAGATGCTTCTTTTAAGGCTATAGATCGAATAACCAAATTAAAAATCAAGTTGACCGATTATAATGTGCGAGCTTTAACCGGAGGAAAAGATGCTCAAGGAGAAGCGAGTGTAAAGATAAGTGATGAGAAAGGAAATATCTTTACCGGCCGAAGTATAAGTACCGATACTTTAGAAGCCAGCATAAGGGCTTATCTTAAAGCAGTAAATAGATTGATATTTCATTTGTCCTTAGCCACAAATTAATAGGAAGTGATTAAAGATGAACAAAAAGATAGAAATAATGGATACTACTTTACGAGATGGAGAACAGATGAAGGATGTAAGTTACATCCCGCAAGAAAAATTAGCCATTGCTAAAATTTTACTGGGAGATGTAAAAGTAGACAGAATTGAAATTGCCAGTGCTAAAGTAAGCAAAGGAGAGGAACACTCTGTAGAAGAGATAATTAATTGGGCTAAAAAAAACAACCATCTAGAGCAGGTAGAAATTTTAGGGTTTGTAGATAAAACAGAATCGGTCGATTGGATTTATAATCTTGGTGGAAGGGTAATGAATATTCTTGCTAAAGGGTCAATAAATCATTTAACCAATCAACTAAGGAAAACCAAAGAAGAGCATATTAAAGATATAAAAGAGACTATTGCGTATGCTGATAAAAAAGGGATTGTCTGTAATATATATATTGAAGATTGGTCTAATGGCATGATTTTTTCTCGAGATTATGTCTACTATCTTTTAGATCATCTTCGAGGAGAACCGATAAAACGATTTATGTTGCCCGATACGCTTGGTATTCTTTATTTTAAACGCGTTTACGAATTTATTAAAGATATTTTAGAAAAATATCCTGATCTTCATTTTGATTTTCATGCCCATAATGATTATGGTCTAGCTACGGTAAATACTTTAGTAGCGATAGAAGCCGGAATAAAGGGAGTGCATTGCACCGTTAATGGTATGGGTGAACGGGCAGGAAATGCTTCTTTAGAAGAAGTAGTGGTTGGAATTCACGATTTTTTTGATTTTAAAACTGGAATTAACGAAAAATATTTATACCATCTTAGTAAAACAGTAGAAATATTTTCTGGGCATCGATTAGCTTCTAATAAACCTATATCTGGTTTAAATGTTTTTACTCAAACTGCTGGAATTCATGCCGATGGAGATAGAAAAGGAAATCTTTATGCTAGTGCTCTTTTACCCGAAAGGTTTGGACGCAAGAGACAATATTCTTTGGGTAAATTAAGCGGAAAATCTAATTTAGAATATAACTTGGAAAAAATTGGTATTCAGCTTACTAAAGAACAAAAAAAACGGGTATTGGAGAGGGTGATTGAGCTGGGTGATAAAAAGGAAGCTATTACCGCAGAAGAATTACCCTATATTATTTCAGATGTTTTAAAAACACCTCATGAAAAAAGTTTTAAATTGAAATTATGTAATATAGTCACTTGTAGTGGGTTAAAACCTACTGCGGTAGTACAATTATTATACCGGGATGGAATAGCGGACAAAGAGTTGCTATTAGAAGAAAGTGCTCAGGGAGATGGCGGATATGATGCATTTATGAATGCTATTAGGAAAATAGCCAAAAAAATAAATTATTCGCTACCCACCCTTTTAGATTATGTGGTTATTATTCCTCCCGGTGGAAAAACAGATGCCTTAGTACAGTGTACTATTACCTGGAGTAATCAATATAACAAAACCTTTGTAACTAAAGGGGTCAATCCCGATCAGGTTTTGGCTGCTGTAGAAGCAACCGAAAAGATGTTAAATGTAATTGCTTTTCAGAAAAAAGAACAGTTAACACAATAAATAAGATTAATTATTTTGGGTATATCGTAGGTAAATAGTTAATTCCTGGTTAGCTGGTTAAAAAAATGCAAGAGAGAGAAAGAAGTAGGGGCAGATCTCGTGTCTGCCCGTAATGTGTAATGTGTTGTAGGGGCACGATGCATCGTGCCCCTACACCTGAATACTAGTTTTTTTCACGTGATGCTCGAACGATATACTAACGACTAATTTACAGGAAGGTTATTTTATGGCGATACAAAAAACTTATGAAGAAATTAATACTAAGATTAAAAGTGGTAAAGCAGTAATAGTCACAGCAGAAGAAATTATTTCTATCGTTGAGGAGAAGGGTATAGAAAAGGCAACCGAAGAGATAGATGTGGTTACTACCGGTACTTTTGGACCCATGTGCTCTTCAGGGGCAATCATTAACTTTGGACATAGTGATCCTCCTATTCGGATGCAAAAAATTTGGTTAAACGAGGTGGAAGCTTATGGCGGATTAGCAGCAGTTGATACCTATATTGGTGCCACTCAGCTCTCTGAAAGTAAAGGGATGGAATACGGAGGTGCTCATGTGATTGAAGATTTAATTTCCGGGAAAAAGATTCGATTAAGGGCTATATCCCAGGGAACAGATTGCTATCCTCGACGGGAAATAGAGACTTATATAACTAAAGAAAGTATAAATCAAGCAATTTTGTTTAATCCCCGAAATGGTTATCAAAACTATAATGTAGCAGTAAATACTTCTGCTCGGAAGATATACACTTATATGGGGGTCTTGCTCCCCAATCTAGGAAATGCGACTTACTCTACTAGCGGTCAATTGAGCCCTTTGCTTAATGACCCTGAATTTATAACCATTGGCCTGGGCACTCGTATATTTTTAGGTGGAGCACAAGGTTATATAGTTTGGGAAGGAACGCAATTTTATCCTCAAATACTAAAAGATGAAGGAGGTAAAACCATCTATAAAGGAGGAACTTTAGCAGTAATGGGAGATTTAAAAGAAATGAGCACCGATTATATTCGGGCAGCAATTTTTAAAGGCTATGGGGTGAGTTTGGTAGTAGGTATAGGAATTCCTATCCCCATTTTAAATAGTGAAGTAATGAAATTTGTAGCCATAAAAGATGAAGATATCTACACTCAGATAATTGACTATAGTTTTCCTCATCGAGAGAGACCTTCTTTGGGATGGGTAAATTATAAGCAATTAAGAGAGGGGAATATTACTATTCGGGGGGGGAATGTTCCTACCTCTTCACTTTCCAGTTATGCCAAAGCTCGGGAAATTGCTCAAAAATTAAAAGAAGAAATATTAAAGGGAAATTTTTTACTGCAGAAACCTATCCAAAAATTTCCTAAAGAGAGTGAATTTAAACCCTTATTAGAGATTCATTAAAAGCAATACTTTATACGAAAAAAGTTTTGAGTTTTGAACTAACGACTAACAACTATTCACTAACAACTAATTTATAATTAAAAGGATATTTAAATGATAAAAAAGAAAGTAATCTTAAATTTTTCTCCCGAAAATGTGGAGAGACCGGTTACCTATCAGCTGATAAAAAAATATGATTTATGGGTAAATATTTTGCAGGCAAAATTCGAACCTAAATTAGGCGGAAAATTACTTTTAGAACTTAAAGGAAGTGAAAATCAAATAGAAGAAGGGTTGAGCTTTGTTAGGCAGATAGGTGTAGGGGTTATGCTTTTAGAACAAGAAGTCTTATGGGATGAAAAAAAATGTATTGATTGTGGGGCATGTATCTCTATTTGTCCAACCGGAGTATTATCTTTAGACCAAGTGACTTATAAATTAAAATTTGACTATGAAAAATGTATAGTTTGCGGCAATTGTGTAGAGGCCTGTCCTTTACAGGCCATTAAAGTTACTTTTTAGAAAGGTTTAAAGTAAGTGAGTAGAAAAGCAATGATTTTTCCTGAGGTGAATAAAATAGAATATCTAGAAAGGAATTACCGCGATTTAATTAAGGGAAAAGATTTGGTCTCTTTTCAAATAAAGGAAGCAGAAAGTGATCTATATATAAGGGCAAGTCAAGAATTAACTTCTTATGCTCGGCAGGCGCTTTTACGCTTTAGAGGACAAATAAAGGATTATATTTATAGTCACCCATTATTTGAAAGTACGCTTTTGCCTTATCCCCGAGAAGATGACATGCCTGAAATAATTGATGCTATGATTCAGGCTGCAATTTGGTGCGGAGTTGGACCTATGGCAGCGGTAGCTGGGGCAATAGCTGAATTTGTGGGGAAGGAACTTTTGAATTATTCTTCCGAAGTAATTGTAGAAAATGGGGGAGATATCTTTATTAAGAGTAACCAGGAGAGAAAAGTAAGTATCTTCGCTGGAGAGTCTCCTCTGAGTCAGAAAATTATTTTAAAGATAGAAACACCAAAAAATTATGTAGGAGTTTGCACCTCATCTGGGACCGTAGGCCCTTCTTTAAGCTTTGGGAAAGCAGATGCGGTTACCGTAATTTCTGATTCTGTTTTACTTGCTGATGTCGCTGCTACAGCAATAGGTAATGTGGTAAAAACTAAAGAAGATATAGGACAAGGTTTAATTTATGCCCAAAAAATAAAGAGTATAAAGGGTGTAATAATAATAAAAGAGGATAAAATGGGCCTCTGGGGAGATGTAAATTTTATGGTGATAAAGTAGAAAAAAATTATAAACAAACCATTTGGGTAAATTGGTGGATTGGTGGATTGACAAATTGGCAAATTGGTAAATTGGCAAATTGGTTAATTTAAAAATTAAATATTTTTTATGAGCAGGAGGGATATAAAATGCTTATTAATAAGAAAGTTGCTATAATTGGAGTGGGAAAGATGGGAGAAATTCTGCTTGATAGTATGATTAAAAATAACTTGGTAAAGAGAGAAAATTTAAGTGGAAGTACTGCCCGAGAAGAACATGCAGAAGAAATAAATAAAAAATATAAGGTCAGGACTTATCTTGATAATAAAAAGATGGTTTTACAAAAAGATGTAATTATTTTAGCTCTCAAGCCCCAGATGATAAAGAAAGTAATTTTTGAAATCAAAGAAGTGGTTACAGAAAAACAATTAATAATATCTATTGCTGCAGCTACCAGTACTCAATTTATAGAGGATTGTTTAGGAAAGAATATTCCGGTAATCAGGGCTATGCCCAATACCCCTGCTTTAATTAATGAAGGTATGACGGTTCTTTGTCCGGGAAGATATGCTGATAAAAATCATATTCAAATGTCTATGCATATCTTTGGAGCAGTAGGACTAGTGGAGGTTATTTACCAGGAAGGATTAATGGATGTAGTTACAGCTTTATCCGGCAGCGGTCCGGCTTATACTTATATAATTATCGAGTCCCTAACTGAGGGAGGAGTAAGAATGGGCTTGCCTCGAGAATTAGCTCGAAGATTAACTGCCCAAACCTTGTTAGGGGCAGCAAAGATGGTATTGAAAACAGGGATGCATCCAGCTTTATTAAAAGATGCAGTGACTACTCCGGCTGGAGTTACGGTAGATGGATTGATGGAATTAGAAGATGGTGGGATTAGAGTAACCCTTATTAAAGCGGTTAGTAAGGCTACAGAAAAATCTAAAGAAATTTCTCAGTAGAAGGGTATTAATTTAGAGAGGGAGATAATTTATGGTGGAGTTAAAGGAACTACAAGAAGCCCTATTTCTAGGGGATATTTCTAAAGTAAAGAAGATTATCCAGAAAGCTTTACAGGAAAATATAGATCCTAAGGAAATTTTAGAACAGGGCTTAATTAAAGGGATGGAGATTGTGGGAATAAAATTCAAGAACAATGATATTTTTCTTCCTGAAGTGTTATTAGCTTCTCAAGCTATGTATGGAGGTATGGAATTGTTACAGCCCATATTAATTAAAAGTGGAGTAAAGGCGGTAGGTAAGGTAATAATTGGTACTACCAAAGGTGATTTGCACGATATTGGTAAGAACCTGGTAGCTATGATGTTAAAAGGGGGAGGATTTGAAGTGGTAGATTTAGGGATAGATGTTTCACCCGAAAAATTTTTAAAAGCCACTCAAGAATATCAACCAGATATAGTGGGGATATCTGCTTTATTAACTACTACTATGATGGGGATGAAAGAAGTAATAACTATTTTAAAGAAAAAAGGCTTAAAAGATAAAGTAAAGGTAATGATTGGGGGAGCTCCTATTACTCAGGAATTTGCAGATGAAATTGGGGCAGATGGATATGCCCCAGATGTTGCCTCGGCAGTGGAAAAGGCTAAGAAGTTTTTAAAGGAATTAAGGAGATAATAAAAATTGCTTATTATTGGAGAAAAGATAAATTCCAGCCGAAAAAATATTCAAGAAATGGTGGAAAGAAAGAATAAAGAGTTTATTCAAGAGTTAGCTCGAAAACAGGTTGAAGGTGGAGCCCAGATGCTGGATATAAATATTGGGACCATTAGAAAGAACGAACCAGAAGATATGAAATGGCTGGTAAAGACAGTTCAAGAGGCAGTGAATGTTCCTTTATGTATTGATAGCCCTAACTATATGGCTATAAAAGCAGGGTTAGAAGTTTATGATTGGAGTAAAGGGAAAGCCTTGATTAATTCAGTGACTGCAGAGAGAAAAAAACTGGAATTAATTTTACCCCTGGTTAAAAAATATCAGTGTTCAGTAGTTGCCCTTACTATGGATGAACAGGGAATCCCTCAGAACTCTAAAAAAAGATGTAAAATTGCTGATGAATTAATTAAAAAGTTTACCAGCGAAGGAATTCTTACCGAAGATATATATATCGATCCTTTGACTTTACCAGTTAGTGCTAATATTCAAAATTCTGATATTGTTCTGCAGACTTTAAGGAAAATTAAGAATTCTTATCCTGAAGTTAAAACCATTATAGGATTAAGCAATATTTCCTATGGGTTACCGGAAAGAAGTTTAATTAATCAAAGTTTCCTGGTTTTGGCTATGGCATATGGTCTTAATGCCACAATTCTGGATTCTACTAATAAAAATTTAATGGCTTTAATTAAAGCAACTGACCTTTTGTTGGGTAAAGATGAATTTTGCAAACAATATCTTATGGCCTTTCGAGAAGGAAGATTTTAATTTTAATTAATGGGGAGTAAAAAAGGGAGGAGTAACGATAATGAATTTAAGAGAGAAACTGGCCGCAAAAAAATTTGTAGTAACAGTGGAATTAGATCCCCCGAAAACTTTAAATTTAGATAAAATATTAAGAGAGATAAATAGTGCCAATTTCAGAAAAGTAGTAGATGCGGTAAATGTTACCGATTGCCCTCTGGCTAAATTAAGGATGAGCCCTATCGCCCTTTCACATATTATTCAGGAAAAAATAGGATTAGAATCAATTTTTCATATCACTTGCCGAGATAGAAATTTGTTGGGTTTACAAGCAGAGCTTTTAGGTGCATCTGCTTTGGGGGTAAAAAATATTTTAGCTTTAACCGGAGACCCTCCCGAGATGGGTGATTATACTAAGGCAACCGGTGTTTACGACCTGGATTCGGTAGGATTAGTGAAGATGGTAAATAAATTAAATAACGGGTATGAATATAAAGGAGAGGAACTTAAAAGTAGAACAGATTTTTTTATCGGAGTAGCAGTTAATCCTTCTGCTCAAGATTTAAAAAAAGAGATAAAGCGATTTGAGGAAAAAGTTTCAGCGGGGGCTAATTTTGTTCAAACTCAACCCATTTATGATATTGAAATATTAGAAAGATTTCTTGAATTTACCGCTCATCTTAATATACCTAAAATTATCGGGATTATGCCTTTAAAGAGTTATAAGATGATTGAATATTTAAATAATAATTTACCCGAAATTTTTATCCCCTCGGTGGTAAAAGAGAGAATGATAGGGAAAGATATAGGAGAGGGAATAAAGATTTCCCAGGAATTTATTGATAAGATACGCAAATTTAAAGAGGTAGCTGGAATTCATATTTTCCCCTTAAGAGATATGGATTTAGTTTGCCGTTTGTTAAATTAAGCAGAGATGAGAGATATGAAGATAATAAAAGACCTTAAATTAGACTTAGATAAAGAAGAAATATTACGCTATCAGGGCTATAGTAGAAATAAGGTTAAAGAACCCAACCAAAATATTTTACGGATTACCGAAGAGGAAATTAATCGAGGCTACAGTCTTTTTAAGCCTCAGGGGATTTATTCCTTAATTAGAATCAAAGGCTCTGCCTTAGAGGGGAGAATTAATTTAGAAAGTGGGCTTATTTTTAGATTTGCTAAATCTATAATTAAACAATTAAAAGGAGCAAGTCATTTACTTGTGGGAGTAGTTACTATAGGAGATTTATTAGAAAAGAAAGTCTCTGAGTTATTTTCTCAAGGAGAATATCCTCGGGCATTAGCTTTGGATGCAGTGGGAACAGTGGCAGTTGAAGATTTTAGTCGGAAAGTTAGAAAATTGGCTCGTCAAGAAGTAATAGAACAGGGCTTTAAAACCAGTAGGCATTTTTCTCCCGGTTATAGTGGCTGGGAGGTGTCTCAACAAGAAATTATCTTTAAAAGTATTCCTTCAGATAATATCGGAGTAAGACTAAGCAAAGGTTTTATGATGTTGCCTCGAAAGTCGTTATCCTGGGTAATTGGGGTAGGTAAAGAAATAATTACCTTTTCTGGAGAAGATAATAACTGTAATGAAAATTGTCAGTCTAAATGTTGCAGCTATAGAATTTTTGATTAATTTTTTTCTGAGTATTATTTTTTAAAAATTTTTCTAAAAAACTTGACATATATGCTATAATAGCTTAAAAGGAAAATTAATAATGGCTAAAAGCAAAGCGTGGGAGAAGTAGCAGATTACAAAATTTGTACAGAGAGTCGTTTATGGTGAGAAGCGACATAAAAATTTAAAAGGATTTGCGAAATGGACCCACAAGCTTCAGACTGAAAGGGTATAAATAGTCCGAGTAAGTTTTGACGGACTTTTCCTCCGTAAAAAGGAAAAGTGTATCGGTGTATAGTTAATTTATATTGCCCGTACTCTGCAGAGTAGGATTTTTCTAAATAAAAATCCTATTAGAGTGGCACCACGGAAATTAACCTTTCGTCTCTTGGAGATGAAGGGTTTTTTTATTTATTTACGATATAAATTATATACTCGTATACTTTATTGAGAGGGGTCTAATAATTAAGACTGGATGATATTGATTGATTAGACTCAAACAGGGTGGCACCGCGGATAAAAACTCTTCGTCCCTATTAATTCGATAATTAAATTAGGGATGGAGAGTTTTTTTTATTTTGTTATATATTATTTATCAAATTTAAATATTAGGAGATGTTTGATGATGACGGGTAGGATCTATTATCCCAACAAAGAAGATTTTTTAAAGTTAGCCAATAAGGGAAATCTGCTGACAGTGTACTGCAAAATTCTTGCCGATACAGAGACTCCCATTAGCGCTTTTCAAAAGATAGGGAGAGATAGTTTTAGCTATTTATTGGAAAGCGGAGAGGGAGGAGATAAGTTAGCTCGCTATTCATTTATTGGAATTGATCCTTTTTTAATTTTTCAGAGCAAAGATATAAGAATTGAAATAATAACAAAAGATAAAAAAGAAGTACATAAAGAAAATCCTATTCTTTATTTGCGTCAGTTATTTGCCGAATTTAAGATTACTCCAATTAAAGGATTACCGCGTTTTTTTGGAGGTGGAGTGGGATACTTTGGTTATGATATGGTCAGATTTATTGAGAACCTTCCTCGGAAGGCTATTGATGATCTTGATATACCCGATTGTCTTTTAGTATTTGCAGGGACGATATTAGTGTTTGATCATTTAACCCATCAACTATGGATAATTGTTAATATTTCTCTAAAGATAAAGGAAATATCCATAGAAGTGGCTTATGATCAGGCAATTGTTCAGATCGAAGAAGTTATAACTCAATTAAAAAACTCTCAATCTCCTTATTTAGAGGACCAAAAGGAGGTAAACGAAAAAAGCAAGTCCTTACCACAAATACAAAGCAATGTTACCAAAGAAGAATTTATGAGTAAAGTGAAAAAAGTGAAAGATTATATTTTAGCGGGAGATACTTTTCAGGTGGTATTGTCTCAGCGTTTAACTAGAAAAGTAAAGATCCCTCCTTTAAAAATCTATCGTTCTTTACGAAGTTTAAATCCCTCCCCTTATATGTATTATCTAAATTATGGGGAAGCTCAAGTGGTAGGAACCTCTCCTGAACCATTGGTTAGATTAACTGGTGAATTGGTAGAGAGTAAACCTATTGCTGGGACCCGTCCCCGGAGTAAAAACGAGATTGAAGATGCGGAGCTAGAGAAAGAAATGTTAAATGATGAGAAAGAGAAAGCAGAACATACTATGTTGGTAGATTTAGCCCGAAATGATTTGGGTCGAATTTGCCTTTCTGGTACGGTAAGAGTAAGAAATTTTATGAAAGTGGAAAAGTTCTCTCATGTAATGCATTTAGTTTCAGAAGTAGAAGGTGAAATCCAACCGAATAAAGACGCTTTTGATGTATTAGAAGCATGTTTCCCAGCTGGGACAGTTTCGGGTGCACCCAAGGTGCGGGCAATGGAGATTATTGATGAATTAGAACCGAATTGTCGAGGACCCTATGCAGGAGCAGTGGGATATATCGGCTTTAATGGAAATATGGATACTTGTATTACCATTCGTACTATTATTTTTAAAGGTAATCAGGCTTATGTTCAAGTAGGGGCAGGAATTGTAGCTGATTCCATTCCCGAAATGGAATATAGAGAGACCTTAAACAAGTCTAAGGCAATGCTTAAGGCCATAGATTTGGCAGAAAGTTTTTAAAATGTAACATTTAGTGCCTGGCACAAAATGTTACATTGGCAAAGGAGGGAGTAAGAGTGATATTGGTAATTGACAATTATGATTCTTTTACTTTTAATCTGGTTCAGTATCTGGGTGAATTAAGTATAAAAACACAGGTCTATCGTAATGATAAAATAAATGTTAAAGAGATCATTAAAAAAGATTTACTGGGGATAGTTATTTCTCCAGGTCCTTGCACTCCCAAAGAAGCTGGTATTTCGGTAGAAGTAGTGCAAAAATTAGGTTCTAAAATTCCCATCTTGGGGGTTTGTTTAGGGCACCAAGCTATTGGGGTAGCTTATGGGGGAAAAGTGATCAGGGCTAAAAAGTTAGTGCATGGTAAAGCCTCTTATATTTATCATCAACAAAAGGGTATTTATTCTGGAATAGATAATCCTTTTTTAGCTGGGAGGTATCATTCTTTAATCTTAGACCCACTTTCTTTACCTTCCTGTCTCGAAGTTACTGCCCATGCTGATGATGAGGTGATTATGGGGATAAGTCATAAAGAATATCCTGTTTTAGGGGTACAATTTCATCCAGAATCCATTTTAACTTCCTCAGGAAAGGATATTTTAAAAAATTTTATTTGTTTTGCTCAAAAATTTATAGAAGGCGAAATAAAACATTAAATAGAAAATAAGGAAAATAGTATGTAAAGAATCAGATTGATTTAATTGATATTTAAAAATAATTTTTTAAAGTAGAAGGAGTAGGAGAGATATGTTTAAAACTTTACTAAATAAAGTGGTATTAGGGGAGAGTTTAGATGAAAAAGAAGCCAAAAAAACTATGAATAAGATTATGCAAGGAGAAGTAACTTCGGCTCAGATAGCAAGTTTTTTAACTGCTTTACGAATAAAAGGAGAGACCATAGAAGAAATTGTTGGATTTGCTCAAGCTATGAGAGAGAATGCTGTGAAATTAAAAAAAGTTTATCCTTTTGCAGTAGATACTTGTGGTACTGGCGGAGATTGTAAAGGCACCTTTAATATCTCCACAGTTACGGCTTTGGTAGTAGCCGGAGCTGGGCTAAAGGTAGCTAAACATGGCAATAGAGGGGTATCCAGTAAAAGCGGGAGTGCTGATGTATTGGAAGCTTTAGGTATAACTATAAATTTAACCCCTATTCAAATAGAGGAGTGTTTAGAGAAAGTGGGAATTGCTTTTTTCTTTGCTCCTATTTTTCATCCGGCTATGAAATTTGCACTGGGTCCTCGGAGAGAAATAGGATTTCGTACCATCTTTAACCTACTCGGTCCTCTTACTAATCCAGCAGGAGCGAAATATCAGGTTATAGGAGTTTATGATACAAATCTTACTGAATTGATAGCGGGAGTATTGGGTAGACTTGGAGTGCAAGGTGCAATGGTAGTATGCGGAGAAAATGGAATAGATGAAATAACTTTAACTGGATCTACCAAGATTAGCCAAGTGAAGGACGGAATAATAGAGACTTTCTATCTTGAACCAGAAGAATTAGGATTGCAACGATGTAAATTAAAGGATATTCAAGGAGGAGATGCTAAGACTAATGCAAAGATTGCTTTAGGTATATTAAATGGTCAAAGAAAAGGTCCTCAACGAGATATAGTTCTGCTAAATGCTGCTGCTGTTTTGACAGTAAGAGGAGTAGTGCAAGACATAAAAATAGGAATAAAGAAAGTGGCAGAAATTATCGATTCAGGAGCTGCTTTAAGAAAATTAGAAGAATTAAGAGACTATACCACCAGAGGATTAAATAAATGAATATTCTTGACGAGATTATAATTAATAAACAAGAAGAAATTAAACGAGATAAAGAGAATTATCCTCTCCAACTTTTAATTGATTTAATAACAGAAGGATTACCTCCTACTCGAGACTTTTTGGGGCGCTTAAACGATTCTTCTGATGTTTCGATAATTGCTGAGCTTAAATTTGCTTCTCCTTCTCGGGGAGTAATCAATAAAAAAAGGAAGTTAGAGGAAATTATTCGAGCTTATACTACGGGTGGAGTAGCTGCTATCTCAGTTTTGACTGAAAGAAAATTTTTCCAAGGTGATCCTGATAATATTCGTAAAGTTAAAAAAATAACTAATTTACCCGTTCTAAGAAAAGACTTTATTATAGATGAATATCAGATTTATCAATCTCGTTGTTTTGGGGCTGATGTCATTTTACTCCTGGCTAATTTATTAGATCAATTATCATTGAATTATTTTCAAAAAATAGCTCGATCTTTAGGGATGGATTGCGTAGTTGAAGTTCATAGTATCGATGAATTAAAAAAAGCTTGGGGTACAGAATCAAATATTATTGGAATTAATAATCGTAATTTAGTAAATTTTTCTATAGATTTATCCGCGACCATTAAATTAGGTCATTTGATTCCTAAAGATTGTTTGTTAATAAGTGAAAGTGGGATTAAAAATCGTGAAGATATAAAGGAATTAAGCTTTTATGGAATAGATGCGGTATTAATAGGTGAGGCTTTAATGTCTGCTGATGACCTTAACCATAAACTGAAAGAATTAGTAGGAGTGCCGAGAAGAAATAAGAAAAGGAAATAAATTTATGTGGATTAAGATTTGTGGAATAAAAGATATAAATACAGCTCATATAGTTATAGATGCAGGTGCTAAGGCATTAGGATTTGTTTTTGCTCCAAGTTTGCGGAGAATTATTCCAGAAGAGGCAAGAAAAATTATTCAGAACTTACCTAAAGATATATTGCGGGTGGGAGTTTTTGTTAATGCTCCCATATCTTTAGTAAAAGAGATTACTGAGTATTGTAATTTAACCACTCTCCAATTTCATGGCCAAGAGAGCACTGATTATTGCCGACAATTTAAAAAACCGATAATAAAAGCAATTAAAGTGGCAAAAAATGGTCAATTTTTCCCTGACCCAGTAAGGTATAAGGAATTTATAAAAATGTTTTTAACTGATACCTATCAACCAGGTACAGAGGGGGGAACTGGGAAGATTTTCCCTTGGGAAAAGGTAGAAATTATTAAAGGATATGGATTAGTAATTTTAGCAGGTGGCTTAGACCCCAATAATATTTTTCAAGCACTTACTGTTGCCCGTCCCTGGGGAGTGGATGTAAGCAGTGGGGTGGAAACGAAGGGTCGTAAAGATAGCAAAAAAATAAGAAAATTTATACAAGAAGTTTGGAGGTGGGAAAATGAACAAAATATTACCCGATAAAAGAGGTTATTTTGGTGAATTTGGTGGTAAATATGTGCCAGAAACTCTAATCTCAGCTATATCAGAACTTGAAATTGCTTATCAGAAGGCGAAGGAAAGTGTTAATTTTCAGAGAGATTTACAGTATTATTTTAAAAATTATATTGGAAGACCTTCTATTCTCTATTACGCCAAGAGATTAACAGAAAAATTAGGAGGAGCAAAAATTTATTTAAAGCGAGAAGATTTAAATCATACTGGTGCACACAAGATTAATAATGCGATTGGGCAGGTACTTTTAGCTCAGCAAATGGGGAAGAAACGTATTATTGCAGAAACAGGAGCTGGTCAGCATGGTGTTGCTGTAGCTACCGTTTCTGCTTTATTTGGCTTTTCTTGTGTTATATATATGGGGGAAGTAGATATAAAACGACAAGCTCTTAATGTTTTTCGAATAAAACTTTTGGGGGCAGAAGTAATCCCGGTGAAATCGGGAAGCAGAACTTTAAAAGATGCGGTTAGCGAGGCAATTAGAGATTGGGTTTCTAATGTAGAAGATACATACTATATGATTGGTTCAGTAGTTGGTCCTCATCCTTATCCTATGATGGTAAGAGATTTTCAATCAGTAATTGGCCAAGAGGTAAAGGAACAAATTATAGCCAAAGAAGGTCGTCTGCCTGATTATTTAGTTGCTTGTGTAGGTGGAGGTAGCAATGCGATGGGACTGTTCTATCCTTTTTGTGGTGAAAATAAAGTGAAAATGTATGGAGTTGAAGCAGCTGGACATGGCTTGGCCAGTCAGGAACATGCCGCCACTCTGGGTAATGGGAAAGTAGGAGTGCTTCATGGCACAAAGAGTTTCGTTTTACAAGATGAAGATGGACAGATAAAAGAGGCTTATACTATATCGGCTGGTCTAGATTATCCCGGTGTTGGTCCTGAACATGCTTATCTAAAGAAAACTGGTCGGGCTACCTATGTATCAGTTACTGACAATGAAGCATTAGAAGCATTCCAATTGCTTTCTCGAACAGAGGGAATTATTCCCGCCTTAGAAAGTGCTCATGCCCTGGCTTATTTGCCAAAGTTAATCCCCAAGACCAAAAAGGAAGAGGTTGTGGTAGTCTGTCTTTCTGGTCGGGGGGATAAAGATACAGAAGTAGCTATTGATAAATTGGGGGTGGAATAATGAGAATTGAGAAAGTTTTACGTAATTTAAGAGAAAAAGGAAAAAAGTCTCTAATTATATATATAACAGCAGGGGATCCTAATTTAAAAATAACTGAAGAATTGGTTTATAGTATAGCTGAGGCGGGGGCTGATGTAGTAGAGTTGGGTATACCTTTTTCAGATCCTTTAGCAGATGGACCTACTATCCAACAGGCTTCTTATCGAGCCTTAAAAGGAAAAGTGACTATTTCCAAAATATTGAGCACAATAGAAAAAATACGGAAAAAGTCTTCAGTTCCGATTGCTCTAATGACTTACTATAATCCTATTTTTTGTTACGGTTTAGATCGTTTTGTGGCAGATAGCAAGGCAGTTGGCGTGGATGGTCTTATTGTCCCTGATCTGCCTTTGGAGGAAAGCAAGGAATTGCGGGGTATTACCGAGAGGTTTGGAATAGAATTAATTTCTTTTATAGCCCCTACTAGTACTCCGCAAAGAATTGCTGCTATAGCTCAAAGTGCTCGAGGATTTATCTATTGTGTTTCTGTTACTGGAGTAACCGGAGTCAGAAAAAATTTTTCTCCGAAAATTGTAGAAATGATAGAAAAAATTCGCCTTTATACAGATATGCCTTTGGCAATAGGTTTTGGTATTAGCGGCCCTGAGCAGGCTAAAGAAGCAACAAAATACGCTGATGCAGTAATTGTGGGAAGTGCAGTAGTAAAATTGATAGAGAATTCTCGAAAGGATTTATCAGTAATGTTACCTCAGATAAGTAATTTTGTTAAGTCTTTAAAAGAAGCCATAAGAACAGAAGAAAGAAGAAAAAATAAAAATAAGATATAAAATTAACTAGCAATTTATAAAATTTATAAAATTTAGATGATAAATTTTATAACATATTATATAATATTGCTAAAATATTTAATAATACTTCTAAAAAGGAGAAAAATAGTACATGGGAAGAACGATTGTGGAAAAAATACTTTCTGCCCATACAGAAAAAGATGATTTTAAAATAGGAGATATAATTAATGTTCGAGTCGATTTTGCTTTTGCTAATGATATTACTGCCCCTCTAGCCATAAAGTATTTTAAAGAAAGTGGGGCAAAAGAGGTATTTGATAGGAAGAAGATAGGACTAATTCCTGATCATTTTGCCCCTAATAAAGATATCAAATCTGCTGAACAGTGTAAATTGTTAAGAGAATTTGCTCAAGAACAAGGAATAGAGAATTATTTTGAAGTAGGAAAGATGGGAGTAGAACATGCTCTTTTACCAGAAAAGGGCTTGGTCCTTCCTGGAGATGTGGTAGTAGGTGCTGATTCTCATACTGATACTTCTGGGGCCTTGGGTGCTTTTGCTATTGGTGTAGGTAGTACCGATTTAGCAGCTATTATGGCTCTGGGAGAAGTATGGCTTAAAGTACCTCCTACTATCAAGTTTATATATTCTGGAAAATTAAATAAATGGGTAAGCGGAAAAGACTTAATCTTATACACCATTTCTAAGATTGGGGTGGATGGTGCAAATTACCAAGTGATTGAGTTTAGTGGAGAAGTGATTAAAAGACTTTCTATGGACAATAGATTTACTATGTGTAATATGGCAGTTGAAGCAGGGGCAAAAACAGCCATTATTGAGCCTGACCAGATTACTTTAGAATATTTGCAGGGAAGAGCTACTCGACCTTATCAATTATATAAAAGTGATCCTGAGGCATCCTATGAAAAAGTTATTGAATTTGAGGTTAGTAAAATTGAACCACAAGTTGCCTTTCCTCACTTACCTGAGAATGCTAAACCAATCAGTGAGGTTGGCTATATTAAAATTGATCAATCTATTATTGGGTCCTGTACTAATGGAAGGATAGAAGATTTACGTATAGCCGCTGAAGTCTTAAAAGGACAACAAGTTCACCCCGAGGTTAGATTAATTATTATTCCAGCTACTCAAGATATTTATCTACAAGCTCTTCGGGAAGGATTAATCGATCTATTTGTTTCTGCCGGGGCAGCAGTAAGCACCCCTACTTGCGGTCCTTGTTTAGGTGGTTATATGGGTATTTTAGCTAAAGGAGAAAGAGCTATCTCTACCACTAATAGAAATTTTGTAGGAAGAATGGGTCATCCTGAAAGTGAAGTGTATCTTGCCAGTCCTGCTGTTGCTGCCGCCTCTGCTGTGGCAGGGAGAATAGTCAGTCCAGAGGAGGTAAAATAAGATGATTATCAAAGGAAAAGTTTGGAAATTTAGAGATAATATTGATACTGATGTAATTATCCCAGCCCGCTATCTGAATACTTCTGATCCTACCGAACTTGCTCTCCACTGTATGGAAGATTATGACCCCCAGTTTACTAAAAAAATAAGCAGAGGAGATATTATTGTAGCAGGTAAGAATTTTGGATGTGGAAGTTCCCGAGAGCATGCCCCTATTGCCCTTAAAGCGGCAGGGCTATCCTGTATTATTGCTAAATCTTTTGCCCGAATATTTTTTAGAAATGCGATAAATATTGGACTTCCAATCTTTGAATCTGAAGAAATTACAGACCAATGCACTGAAGGCGAATTATTAGAAATAGACACAGTAAAGGGAACTATAAAAAATTTATCCACCAATAAAGTTTATAGAACTAATCTTCTGCCTGAATTTATCCAGAAAGTAATATCTGTTGGTGGATTAAAAGAATATGTCAAAGAAGAATTAAAAAGGAGAGAAATAGATGTATAACATAGCTTTGATTCCCGGTGATGGAATAGGACCGGAGATAATCAGAGAAGGTAAAAAAGTAATTGAGGCAGCCTCCAACCAGTACGGATTAAAAATTAACTGGACCGAATATCCCTTTGGGACCGAACATTACCTGAAGACCGGGGAATTATTACCTGATAGTGCCTTAAAAGAGATAGAAGATATGGATGCCATATACTTTGGGGCAGTTGGTGACCCCCGAGTAAAGCCGGGTATTCTAGAAAAGGAGATATTATTAAAAGCCAGATTTTACTTTGATCAGTATATTAATCTCCGTCCCATCAGATTATACAAAGGAGTTCCCTGTCCTTTAAAAGATAAAAACCCGGAAGATATTAATTTTTACGTAGTTAGAGAGAATACCGAAGACTTCTATGTAGGAATTGGGGGAAGGTTTAAAGCCAGAACAAATCAAGACCATTTAGAAGTATTAAGAAAACTCTACAAGGCTAAAATTCAGGTAGATTTCAACTTAGAACCAGAAGAAGAGATGGCCTATCAGATCGGTTTAGTTAGCAGACCCGGGACCCAAAGGGTAATTAAATATGCCTTTGAATTGGCTCAGAAGAAGAACTTAAAAAGAGTAACCTCAGTAGATAAAGCCAATGTATTGACTGATATTTACGGACTTTGGAGAGATATCTTTGAGGAGGTATCAACTCAATATCCAGATATAAAAACTGAATTTAACTTTGTCGATGCTATTACTATGTATTTTATTCAGAAACCCGAGTGGTTCAAGGTAGTAGTTACCCCTAATATGTTCGGAGATATTATTACCGATTTGGCGGCGATGATTCAAGGTGGTTTAGGAATAGCCGCCGGGGGAAATATAAACCCTGAAGGTGTTTCCATGTTTGAACCTATTCATGGTTCTGCCCCCGATATAGCTCGTAAAAACATTTCCAACCCTACTGCTACCATACTGGCTGGGGCGATGATGTTGGAGTTTCTGGGGGAAATAGAAGTAGCGAAAGATATAGAGGACGCAGTAGAGAAAGTTTTGAGCGAAGGAAAAGTAAGAACTCAAGATCTAAGTGGAAAATCTTCTACTGAACAAGTAGGAGATGAAATTGTAAAAAAGTTACCGAAGGCTTAGCAGCAATATGGGGTCAGGGCAGTCTTTTCTAATCTGAAGATGAGCCTGAAACAATCCCCTGACAGACAGAAAGTTTGACAGGCTAAGGGTAAGAGTCATAATAGCTATATTATGGTGATAACTATGAATGACTCAAAATTAAGCAGTATTGTGGAAGTAAAGAGGTTTTTGCAAGAATCAGGGGTAATAGAATTTAAAAAGAGATTTCGGAAGGAGGCGTATCAATGGATAGAAGAGACTTATGATATGGTTTGATTATTTATACTT